>ERZ827108.212-NODE-212-length-99087-cov-4.995274_pt1 | contig 99087 bp, 105 predicted proteins | sample MGYA00519921_ERZ827108 | MGnify/ENA primary metagenome ERZ827108 (study PRJEB31778, sample SAMEA3449258) | human gut metagenome | biome: human gut; feature: human-associated habitat; material: faeces | place: United Kingdom | collected 2010/2012 ... | reverse complement strand
GTAGCCGATGTTGCTATATGTTGCAACTGCAATGTGTACTTCAGTTAATGCTTACGATTTATAAATTTCTTATGATACAAAAACTGTGCCATAAATCTGATTGATATAAAGCTCAATAAAGGTTTGTCAATGATTCCCATTCAACAATTTGTATTCTAAAAAATTATCTATATCAGTTCGCTAATAGGCATAATTTTTGCGACATAGGAGTACCTTTTTGCTTTTAGATTTAGATCCTTAGTTATAGTGATTTCTTTAGAAGGATCGAAATGCAATACCATATAATATGGGGCAGTCGATGGGGAAAATCCATGTTGCACAAGTGTTTCCTGAGTCCATATCTGAAAAGTTCCTTTGCTTCTTAATTTGTATAAATGACAGTCCTCTCCATTAGTATGGATTAAAATGTATTGTAATCTTTCAAACCCTGGTTTTACCAATAATGAACCTTTTGAGTCTCCAGCTCTTAAGTAGCATATGCCTTTTTTAAGCATTATCTTTTTTGTCGATTTTCGAGCATGATTAATCATTACAGTGGGCTCCAGGGGATTAGCTTGTAGCATTTTTATCATTCTTGCGACAATGTCAGGATTTTCCAGTTCCTGTCGCCGCAAATTGCCTATTCGAAGATATTGATTTTCTTTATCAATACCAATGAAATCCCGGCCAAGGAGATTCGCAGCTATGCCGGTTGTGCAACTTCCCGCGAAGGGATCCAATATCAATTCTCCAGGACGTGTTGAAGCCAATATGATTCGATGCAACAACTTCAATGGCTTCTGTGTAGGATGTTGGCCGCATCTCATTTCCCAGGGCCTTACTATTGGTATTTGCCATACATCAGGCATTCTTTTACCATTATTCAGTTCCTCCATCTTTGAACAATTAAAGAAATGGGGATGGCTTGCACTTTTTCTAGCCCAAATGATATATTCTGCGGTGAAACTAAAGTATTGAGTTGATAGTGTCGGCCGAGGATCTGATTTTTGCCAAACTATTATATTTAGTATTTTAAATCCAAGTTCCTGCAAGCAAGTAGCTACACTGAAAATATTATGATAGGTACCACTTACCCATATAGTTCCGTCAGGTTTGAGAATATTTTTACATGCCTCAAGCCATTTGTAATTAAAACGGTTAATTTCCTCTAATGATTTTTCCTGGTCCCATCCTCCTTTATCAAATTTTTTATATTGTCCATTAATACGTATGGTCTTCCCTTTAGATAAAAAGTAAGGAGGATCCGCAAAGATCATATCCACAAATCCTTCAATAACATTTTGGACCTCTATGGAATCTCCACAGAAAGTTTTGAAATTATCAAATTGAGAATGTATTATCATTGAATTATACTATGCTATGCAGGCATATCAAATAAAGAAGGTGTTTCATGGCTTTTATAAATATTCCTTGGTTGATCAACCAAATCAAAATTATAAACCAGTGCTTCGACAATACTATGGCGATTATCTACACTTCCTCCATTATGATAGAAATGATTTTTAGTAGCTACATTAAACTGGCTCCATAAATTTTCCATCATTTCATTTTCTCTGAATTCATTATGGTGCCACGTAGATAATATAAATTTTGCCGGAGTTTTTGAAAGAAGATTAAAAAGCATTTTCTCATCTTCCTCAGTCCATCCATTATAATAATCTACGTAACGACCATAATACGGTGGATCGCAATAGATAATATCATCCTTGGTCGCTTGTTGGATCAAGTCAACAAATGAGGCATTCATGAAATTCCATGAGCCAGAATCGATTATTTGACGCACTCCTGCAACTTGATTACATATCTTAGTAATGTATGCCGGAGCAAATCGTTCTGGCTTCTTGCAAAATGGAATATTCCAATCCCCTTTTTTATTAAAGCGCATCATCCCATTAAATCCTGCTCTCGAAAGAAAAATGAAGTCAAATGAATCGCCATTACTATTGAATCGATCTCTAACAGCTTTGTAATGTTCATAGCCATTATCCCCTGCCAATCTAAGGTGCTCACCTTCACGTTCCAGATAAGCACGCATTTTCATAGCTGTTATTTCTCCGGATTGAAGTTTCTTATAAAAGTTGATTATATGAGGATTGGTATCGCCAACCAAATGGAGACCTCTTACCACAGAATTAATCCCAACTACTCCTGTACCGAAAAATGGTTCAATCCAGGTAGCTGTATCTAAATCTATCCCAGATCTTATAACCAAGTCATTTATCCAAGGCACCAACTTTGTTTTAATTCCTTGAGACTTTATCGGAGGTATTTGTACGTTCATCACTATTTTAGTTTATCTAAAAGACTGCTATTTGTTTTATAAGCTTTATATGTTTCAAGATTATTATAATTAGGCAAGCCAGGTCCATAGAGTTTAGCATCTGCTTTATTATAATAGTTCATCCAGTAATCATCAAATACCTCTTCTCCTAATTCTGAGAATGGTCCACTTCCAGAAATAAGTTTATCTATGTCATCTGTTCCCCCGATATTTCTGGTATTACCACTACCGGGACGATCTAATGCAATCTTCCATTTGGGTTGCACAAAGAAAATAAAATTTTCAATTACAGATTTGATTCTGTCAAGCTGAGATATAGAATAAACTGTCTTTTCAGATTCAAGTCCCTGAGTCTGCTCATACAATATACCTACCACCATATGGCTCTTATATTCTCCATAGGGATGATCCATACTCATTCTTTCAGAACGATTTCTAAAATACCCCCAATATGATCCAAGGGTAAGCCCATTTGCTCTCTTCCCTTCGTAATAGCTGGATTTAAAGTCTACAGCAAAAAGATTTCCTTCATTATCCTTAAAAGTCAAATCTGGATAGTAATTTTGTTTGGAAGGCAACTCCAATACTAATCCATTCTTTTTCGCAAACAGTTCCAGCTTAGGAATAAGAAGAATCTCAATTATCTTAGAAACCACCTTGGTATCGTTGGTGATTGTATATATGTTTTTATCTATATCAATAAATCCCTTAACAATCCATTCATTATTGGCAGTCTCAAGGAATGTTTTATAGGAAGCGATTTCAGCGCTCAGAAGGATACTGAATGTTTCGGCAGTCATTTTGAATAAATTTATTTGTTAGATACTATTAATTCCCGGACATTCACATTAATAATGTTGGATATTTCTGTTAATGTAATCAAATCCGGCTGGGAGGTGTTGGTACACCATTTGGAGACAGTGGCAGGATCCTTTCCAAGTTGCTCCGCAAGCCATTTCCCGGTATGTCCGGTTTCTGCTAAAACTGCTTTAATACGGTTAAGCTTTCTTGTATCTTCCTTTGTTGTCATTATTTCATTAATTGAATTTAAACGCAAAGTTAGGCGTTTTTGCTTATAATTGCAAATATTCGGATATGCTTTTTAGCATAAAGGATGCTTGATTATGGCAATATTCATGCCAAGCATCCTCTATGTTTTTAATATAAAACTCAATGGCTGAACGGGGCGAAGTGGCAGCGGGCGAGGAAGCGGTCGACGTCGGCTTGGGTGTACCAGTATTTGTCGCCGTGGCGGGAGTAGCCGAGAAGGCCGTTGTCGCGGAGGCGTTTCAGGTAGCGGTCTTTGATGCCGAGGAGAGTCATTAGGGCTTTGTTGTCGTAAAGTGGAGAGGAGCAGAGTGCGGCAATCCTTTTCTCTTGACATTGCAGCAAGAGCAGGATTCGGGTTAGGGTTTCGGTAATGGATTTTTCATTATCGGTCATGGGATTAAAAGGTATACGTCACGGCTGTCTTGCCGATGACATGTTCTGAGGAGGAAGGTAGTCTCGGAATTTGATAAGCTTGGATATGCGGCTTTGTATCCAAATGTACTTAAGTACTTATATGTATGGATGAATAATTGTGTTAAAATGTTCTTCTGCTTATAACCATCCATACTGTCGTTAGTATAAGTGGTTATAAATATGCTTTTGTGCCAAAGAAGGAGTACTAATGTCAGCACGAAAATTGTTGCATGAGAACGTTTATCAAATTCCTTATCCACATCGCAAAGTTAACATGTGACAATGTGCATATCCAAATGATTAGCGGTTTCGGTACTCGGTTGCCTCGCATTGCCTCAGACTGCCGCGTTCTATAAAACGTGCAAAAAGATACAAGCAAAATATCATTTCAAGGAGTAGAAACAGTGCATCCACATGGATGAACAAGGTATGTTGGTAGGCACTCAAAATGAAAATAGTGCCTACCAACCCTTGCTCATGGATGAAGATTCCCTCCGAAGTCGGGAATCCATTTCAACGCCTCCGGCACACTTCGATTGATACATCAGTTAGACAGTTCGTCGGGGACAAACTGATAGTTCAGCTTCTCGACTTCGGCTGTCAGGGTCTGGGGTAGAAGTCGGGCATAGACCTTTTCGGTTATGTCTGTGGAGCTGTGGCCAAGCAATCGGCTGACGACAGTCATGGTCAGGCCGTCGTTGATGGCAAGAACCGCGAATGTATGCCGCGCTGTATGAAAGGACAATGGAAACGGAAATCCCAGTTTTTCACCGACAACATGCAACGATTGATTCACGCATTTTGTGGCGGAGTTGCGGGCCCGGTAAAGCGAATCGGCATCGTTGAGGCTGAGATCATCTTTTACCAGATCGAACACGTATTTCTTCCGGCGTCCCATAGCCTGCCATTTGTACAGGATTCGCAAAGCCGGAACGGTCAGAGGTATTTTGTGCCGCTTGCTTGTCTTGATAAGCACCTTGCTCAGTTCCTTTTTCTCGAAGTCGATATGACTCCACTGCAGGGTCATGACATCGACAATCCGCAGTCCACAGGCCTGAAAGGCAAACAGAAACATTTCGATAAACTCTTTCCGGCGCGGCTCCTTATCTTTATTGTAGAATTCCACAAGTTGGGCAAGCTGCTCTTTGCTGAGATTGTGGCCGTCAAATTCTTTTTCACCCTCTGCTTCAAGCGATGCCTTTTCCTGAATGCGCATATCCTGAAGCAGGACGTTGATCTCCTGATCAATCAATCCCATCTTGCAGGCTGCCTCGCAACCTTTCAGAATCGGTGTCAGCGAATGGTTGATCGTGGCATCAGAGTTATTCTTGAAATCACGCCTCCACTTGATATACTTGTCTATGATTTCTGTTGAAACCTCTCCTATATATAATCCGTCCGGCTTATATGTCCCGTTATTGGTGGCTCGCAAGAATTGCCGGAAGATATTCATTCCGCTCTGGCCATTCTTGTATCGGCTATAGCCAATCTTGTTGCGGCTATACTCTGAGGCGAGGCGTTTCAAGACAAATTCCACGAAATCCTCTCCTTTGTCTTTCCGAGTTATCGGTTTGTCATCGAGAAAAGAGGATATGACATCTTCGTTGACCTGTCCGGGAAACTTCTGGTTATACTCGTTAAGCCCGGCATCAACCTTGTTCACTTTCGCCAGCAAGAGGTTGTTGAATCTCGTACTGTCAGGCATGGATGCGCGAATCTCGCCCCTGCCGTTATTGCCGTTCGGATTCCAGTCGGCAACGGTGACAGAAATATTCATGTTGCGGCGCAATGTCCTGCCGCCGAAGATATAGATGATTTCGATCGGATATGCTTTCCCCTTATCGTAATTCTTCGGATAACGAAGCCTGAAACGCCCTAAAGGGAACGGTCTCTTTTGTCTGCCCATAATCTTTTGTTTCTAATACTCACCAAGGTTGGAATATGGTGCGAATTTACTAAAATATAGGCAAGTTAACAAATTTCAGGCGAGCTAAATGCTTGAAAATAGAGAAGTTTATTTTGCGGCAAAACAACATAAAAAACGATTGGCAAGTTTATTTTGTTGCTCACCAATCGTTTGTATTTCAATTACTTATGTTCTAATTCGAGGCTAATTTTTGCTTAATATTCGTCCTCGTTGAAGAAGAAGTCGTCGTTGGAGGGGTAGTCGGGCCAGATCTCCTCGATGGATTCATAAGTCTCGCCTTCGTCCTCGATCTCCTGCAGGTTCTCGATTACCTCCATTGGCGCACCGCTGCGCAGGGCGTAGTCGATCAGCTCCTCTTTCGTCGCGGGCCAGGGCGCGTCTTCAAGTTTCGAGGCCAGTTCAAGTGTCCAGTACATATTCTGTGGTTTTTAAGTTAATTCATATTCTTTCCGAAACCGTCGGACTTATACATAAGTCATTCGGCATTAAGCCGCGACCTATGTCCGTGATTAAGTCCAGGCAACTTCATTTGCACAACGCACGCATGGGTGGTTTATTGTTTGGGATCCTGCTGCCATACCACTTCCTGCACGCCGTTGATGAAGTTGATGTAGCGTGCGGCAGCGAACAGGTAGTCCGACAGGCGGTTCACATAACGGACCACGGCGGAATCCACATATTCCTCACGGCTCAGGGCCAGGATATTCCTTTCGGCTCGGCGGCATACGGTGCGGGCCACATGCGCGGCCGATGCCCCGGGATGTCCGCCGGGCAGCACGAAGGCGCGGATCTTGGGCGTCTCCTCGTCCAGGGCGTCGATCCACCCCTCCACGGTCTGTATGCGGGAGCCGTCAGCCAGACTGGGACAGACGGGCTCCTGTCCCGCCGGAACAGCCGTGGCCAGATATCCACCTACGTTGAAAAGTTCGTTCTGTATCATCTTCAGCTGCCCCCCGACGATGTCGCCGACGCCGGCCGTCGAGGCAAGCACGCCTAACTGCGACGAGAGTTCATCGATGGTGCCGTAGGCCTCCAGCCTCGGCGAATCCTTGGTGACGCGCTCGCCTCCCACCAGCGAGGTCTCCCCTCGGTCGCCGGTACGTGTATATAATAAGCTCTTCATGTCAGTGTGTATTATCAATGTAATCGAAGCCGTTCATTCCGAAGCATCAGGCTTTATTTGCATAACGTATACATACTGATATTGTTTCAACGGGGAAAATATATTAAATTTGCAGATTGAAAAAGGATATAAATGAGTGACTACATAGTAAGTGCCCGCAAGTACCGCCCGGCCACGTTCCGGAGCGTAGTGGGACAGAAAGAACTGACGGAGACCCTCCGCAACTCCATCAAGAGCGGACGCCTGGCCAACGCGTACCTGTTCTGCGGTCCCCGCGGCGTGGGCAAGACCAGTTGTGCGCGCATCTTCGCGCGCACGGTAAACTGCCTGAGCCCCACCGCCGAGGGCGAGGCGTGCGGCGAGTGCGAGTCCTGTCGCGCCATCGAGAAGGGAGTGTCCTACAACCTGATGGAACTGGACGCCGCCTCGAACAACAGCGTGGACAACATCCGCGAGATAATCGAGCAGGTGGCCATACCGCCCCAGGTGGGCAAATACCGCATCTTCATCATCGACGAGGTGCACATGCTGTCGTCGCAGGCGTTCAACGCCTTCCTCAAGACGCTGGAGGAACCGCCGTCATATGCCATCTTCATCCTGGCCACCACCGAGAAGCACAAGGTGATCCCCACCATCCTGAGCCGGTGCCAGATCTACGACTTCAAGCGTATCACCATCGACGACATGGTGGACCATCTGGAGTACGTGGCAGGTCAGGAAGGCATCACTGCCGACCGCAAGGCCCTGGGAGTCATAGCCCGCAAGGCCGACGGCGCCATGCGCGACGCGCTGTCCATCTTCGACCAGGTGGCCGCGAGCTGCAACGGCCGACTGACCTACGAGGCCGTGAACGAGAGCCTTAACGTCCTGGACTACGACTACTTCTTCAAACTGATCGACGACTTCCGGCGCGGCGACGTGGCGGACGCCCTGCTGCTGTACGGACAGATCCGCGAGCACGGCTTCGACTCCCTCTTCTTCGTCAACAGCCTGGCGCAGCATGTCCGCGACCTGATGGTGGCCGCGGATCCCCGGACCTCGTCGCTCCTGGAGACCCCCGCCGACATCACCGAACGCCTCACCGAGCAGGCGCGCCAGTTGCCGTTGCCGTGGTACTACACCGCAATGGGCCTGCTGAACGACTGCGACCTGCAGTACCGCACCGCGACCAACAAGCAGCTGCTGGTGGAACTGACGCTGATACGCCTGTGCCAGCTGCTGAACCCGGCCCCGGCCCCTTTTGACGAACCTCTGCATAAGCAGCCGCTGCGCGATCCGGTGGCGCAGATGGCCCATGCAGAGGGAACCGATGCCTCTAAGCCGGAACCTGAGGCCGCTCCTCGCCCGGCCTGCCAGCCGGCTCCGGCGCCCCGGCCTGTCGTGGCCGACCCTCAGCCTGCGACGCAGCCAGCTCCGGCTGCCGACCGTCCCAGGAAAGCCGCGGCACGCAGGACCATATCGCTGAGTACGCAGACCCAGACGCAACGCCAGCAGGAACAGCGCCGGGAGCCCGTCTCGGACCAGGCCTTCCTGCAGGCGTGGCATACATATATCTCGCGGAACGGCGATCAGCATATCCTGTGCGACGCCATGTCCAAAGCGCGTCCCGAGCGGGCCGCTGAGTTCGAGTACAAGGTTACGGTACAGCATCCGGCGCAGCTCCAGGCCTTCGAGCTCGCCATGCCCCGGCTGATGGAGTTCCTGCGCAACGAGCTGCGCAACGATTTCCTGGCCGTGCGCGTGGAGATCGACACCTCGGACACCGCCGGACCCGTACAGCTGCCTCCGGCCGAGTTCCTGAGGAGAATCGTAGAGACCAACCCCGCGATGGGCAGATTCCTCAAGGATATTCAGGGCGAGATAGTGTGAATCATGATTAATTAACTTTAAATAAAGTTAAAAATAATTAAAATATTGACGAAATCAGGCAAAGGGGCCTCCAAATTGCTTCCTTATTAAGGAATTTGGCAGGAAATGTATTATCTTTGCAGAAGATTTCCGGAGGGGACGCACGTCTCCTTCGTTTTTTATACGTCTACGGGTGTACTCCCGGGGCGTGAATCCTAAATGTAAGTAATGGAAGTACAGGAGTTGAAGGAATTTGTGGAGAGCCGGCTTGAGGGGACCCCTTACTATCTGATCGAGGTACGCGAGGAGTCCGGCGACCGGTTTGTTGTGGAGATCGACTCTGACGAAGGTGTGGACATAGACTTCTGCACCGACCTGGCGCAGTCCATCGACGCGGAGTTTCCGCGCGAGGAAGGCGGCGAGGACTACGAGCTGGAGGTAGGGTCGGCCGGACTGACAAGTCCGTTCAAGGTGTTGCGGCAGTACCAGAAGAACATCGGTCAGGACGTGGAGGTGCTGACACGCGACGGCCGCAGGATGCACGGCGTGCTTCGTGCCGCCGATCCCGAGAAATTCACTCTTGAATACACAGTCAAGGAAAAACCCGAGGGGTCGAAGCGACCTGTGGAGGTGTCCCGGAGGGAGGAGTTCCCCTACGGCGCCGTCAAGTCGGTTCAGGTTGACCTCAAATTTTAAATAGCAATGGCAAAGAAAGTTGAGACAGAGAATATGGTCGACCGCTTCGCGGAGTTCAAGGAGCTCAAGAACATCGACAAGACCACGATGATATCCGTTCTGGAGGAGTCCTTCCGCAACGTGCTGGCCAAGATGTTCGGCACGGACGAGAACTTCGACGTGATCATGAACCCTGACAAGGGTGACTGCGAGATCTACCAGAACCTGGAAGTGGTTCCCGACGGCCAGGTTGAGAACAAGGACATGCAGATCGGCCTGACAGCGGCACGCGAGATCGACCCCGAGGCCGAGTTGGGCGAGGAGGTCACCAAGCAGATATTCTTCGAGGAATTCGGCCGCCGTGCCATCCTGAACCTGCGCCAGACGCTCCAGTCCAAGATCCTGGACCTGCAGAAGGAGGCCATCTACGCCAAGTTCAAGGATATGGAGGGCGAGCTTATCTCCGGCGAGGTACACCAGATCTGGAAGCGCGAGATGCTGCTGATCGACGACGAGAACAACGAGTTGATCATGCCCAAGGAGGAGCAGATTCCCGGTGACTTCTTCCACAAGGGCGACATGGTCCGCGCCGTGGTGAAGCGCGTGGACAACACCAACAACAACCCCAAGGTGATAGTCAGCCGCACGGACGAACGTTTCCTGCGCCGTCTGTTCGAGCAGGAGGTGCCCGAGGTACACGACGGCCTGATCACCATCAAGGCGGTGGCCCGCAAGCCGGGCGAGCGCGCCAAGATCGCCGTGGAGAGCTACGACGACCGCATCGACCCGGTCGGAGCCTGCGTCGGCATCAAGGGAAGCCGTATCCACGGAATAGTCCGTGAGCTGCGCAACGAGAACATCGACGTGATCAGCTACACGGCCAACCCGCAGCTGTACATCCAGCGCGCGCTGAGTCCCGCCAAGATCAGCACCATCCGTCTGGACGAGGAGGAGAAGAAGGCCGAGGTGTTCCTGCGTCCCGAGGAGGTCAGCCTGGCCATCGGCAAGGGAGGCCTGAACATCAAACTGGCCACCATGCTGACCGGATACGCCATCGACGTGTACCGCGACATCGAGCCGGGCGAGGAGGACATCTACCTGGATGAGTTCCGCGACGAGATCGACGACTGGGTCATCGAGTCGCTGAAGAACCTGGGGCTGGGCACCGCCAAGTCCGTTCTGAACGCGCCCAAGGACCAGCTGGACCTGGCCGACCTGGAGGATTCCACACTGGAACACGTGATGCAGGTGCTCCGGGCCGAGTTCGAGGACTGACTCCGGACCACGGTCCCAACGGGCGCAATGCCTACCCCCCAACGGGCGCAATGCCCACCAAATATGAATCAAACACAGCAGAATGCGCACAAAAATAAGTAAAGTAGCAAAAGACCTGAACGTAGCGGTAAGCACGGCGGTTGAGTTTCTGGCGAAACACAACATCGATGTGGAGGGAGACAACCTGTTGAACGCCCGCATCGATCAGTCCGCCGTGGACCTGCTGTACAAGGAGTTCAGCAAGGACAAGGACGCCAAGGCTGTGGCCGAGCAGTACCTCAACACGCGCCGCGAGGAGAAGAAGGACCGCGAGGAGAAGCGTGAGGAGAAACGCGCGGCCAGCAAGGCCGAGGCAGCCGAGTCGACCCGTATGGGTTTGAAGATTAAAGGAAAGATAGATTTGAACAATCCGCGCAGACCCGGCGCAGCTGTGGATGAGAAGAAACCGGCGGCTGAGTCCAGGCCGGAGCGCGTCAGCGAGGCGAAGCCCGAGCCGGCGCCTGAGGTAAGGAAACCCGAGCCGAAAGCCGAGTCTAAATCCGCGCCCGCGTCCCAGGCACAGGCCACGCCCCAGGCAAAGCCGCAGCCGGTAGTGAAACCAGAGCCTAAGCCGGAACCGGCAGCCAAGGCCGAGCCTAAGGCGGCAGCCAAGTCCGAACCAAAGCCCGAACATAAATCCGAGCCGAAGCCCGAACCAAAACAGGAAGTGAAGATAGAAGATAAGAAAGAGGAAAAGCCGGAGGCTACCAAGAGTACGGAACCGTTCCGTGCGCCGGGTTCCATTCCGCAGACGCCCGGCCTGAAGGTGGTGGGCAAGATTGACCTGTCGGCCATCAATTCGGCCACACGTCCCAAGAAGAAGAGCCGTGCGGAGCGCAAGCGCAAGCGCATCGGCAAGGAGAAAGTCGATGTCGAGAAGGCGGCACAGCAGCCGGGCTTCGGGTCCGACAAGCGCCAGTCCGGCCAGGGACGTCCGGACCAGCGCGGCGGCCAGGGCCAGGGCGGTCAGGGCGGTGGCGGTTCGCGCCGCAAGCGTGGAGGCAACGGCGGCAACGGCCGCGGTCCGGTCAACAAGCCGGAGGTCAGCAGCGAGGACGTGCAGAAGCAGGTCAAGGAGACGCTGGCACGCCTCACCAACAAGAAGACCAACAAGGCCGTGAAGTTCCGCAAGGAACGCCGCGAGGAGATGCACAACCGTGAGGTGGCCAACGCCGAGCGCGAGGCAGCCGAAAGCAAGGTGCTGAAGATAACCGAGTTCGTCACAGCCAACGACCTGGCGAGCCTTATGGACATACCCGTCAACAAGGTAATAGCCACCTGCATGAACCTCGGCGTGATGGTCTCCATCAACCAGCGTCTGGACGCCGAGACCATCAACATCGTGGCCGAGGAGTTCGGCTTCGAGACAGAGTTCGTGTCGGCCGACGTGACGGAAGCCATCGAGAATCCCGAGGACAAGGAGGAGGACCTGGTGAGCCGTCCCCCCATCGTCACAGTCATGGGTCATGTGGACCACGGCAAGACATCGCTGCTGGACTACATACGTAAGGCCAACGTGATCGCCGGCGAGGCCGGAGGCATCACGCAGCACATCGGCGCCTACAACGTCAAGCTGGCCGACGGCCGCCACATCACGTTCCTGGATACGCCGGGTCACGAGGCGTTCACCGCAATGCGTGCCCGCGGAGCCAAGGTGACGGACCTGGCCATCATCATCGTCGCCGCCGACGACGACGTGATGCCCCAGACCATCGAGGCAATCAACCATGCCACAGCCGCAGGCGTCCCGATGGTGTTCGCCATCAACAAGATCGACAAGCCCGCCGCCAATCCCGAGAAGATCAAGGAGGAACTGGCCAACATGAACTACCTGGTGGAGGACTGGGGAGGCAAGTACCAGAGCCAGGATATCTCCGCCAAGAAGGGTATCGGCGTGGACGAGCTGATGGAGAAGGTGCTGCTTGAAGCCGAGCTTCTGGACCTGAAGGCCAACCCGAACCGCAACGCGGTGGGTTCCGTGATCGAGTCCAGTCTGGACAAGGGCCGCGGATACGTGGCCACCGTCCTGGTGTCCAACGGAACGCTGCGCATCGGCGACGTGATACTGGCCGGCACGAACTACGGCCGCGTCAAGGCCATGTTCAACGAGCGTAACCAGCGTGTCAAGGAGGCCGGACCGGCCACTCCCGTGCAGGTTCTGGGTCTGAACGGCGCGCCTCAGGCCGGCGATGCCTTCAACGTGATGGCCACGGAGCAGGAGGCACGCGAGATCGCCAACAAGCGCGAGCAGCTGCAGCGCGAGCTTGGCCTCCGCACCCGCAAGCGTCTGGGACTGGAGGAACTGGGACGCCGACGCGCCCTCAACGACTTCCACGAGCTCAACCTTGTGGTCAAGGGCGATGTGGACGGTTCCGTGGAGGCTCTGTCCGACTCGCTGCTGAAGCTGAGCACTCCGGAGATCCAGGTGAACGTACTGCACAAGGGCGTGGGCGCGATCTCCGAGAGCGATGTGACGCTGGCGGCCGCGTCGGACGCCATCATCATCGGCTTCCAGGTGCGTCCCTCGGCCAACGCCCGCAAGGAGGCCGAGCAGGAAGGCGTGGAGATCCGTCTCTACTCCGTCATCTACAAGGCCATCGAGGAGGTCAAGGACGCCATGGAGGGCATGCTCTCCCCCGAGATCAAGGAGGAGGTCACCGGTACGGCCGAGGTGCTCCAGACCTACCATATCAGCAAGGTCGGCACCATCGCCGGCGCCCTGGTGCGCGACGGCAAGGTCAAGAGCAAGTCCAAGGTGCGCGTGATCCGCGACGGTATCGTGGTCTACACCGGCGAGCTGGGCAGCCTGAAGCGTTTCAAGGACGACGTCAAGGAGGTTGTCTCCGGATATGACTGCGGTCTCTCCGTGCAGGGTTACAACGATATCCGCGAGGGCGACCTGATCGAGGCCTTCGAGGAAGTCGAGGTGAAGAAGACACTGAAGTAAACAGAATAGTAAGCAATACAGGGACCCGGGCCTAAAGGTCCGGGTCCTGACGTCTGGATATGAATTATTTCATCAACATAGGCACGAACCTTGGCAACCGCAAGCTGAACATCAGCAAGGCCATGCAGCGCATCATGGGACGGTTCGGCTGGTTCGAGATGTCCCGCGCCGTGGAGACCGCGCCGTGGGGATTCGAGAGCGGGAACAGATTCCTGAACGTAGGGCTCCGCCTGGTCAGCGACAAGGAGCCTGCGGAGGTCCTCAGGGAACTGCAGGAGGTGGAGCGGGAGATAAGCCCCGACGCGCACAGGGACGCAGGAGGAGGCTACATGGACCGCGTCATCGACATCGATATCGTTGCCGTGGATGAGCTTAGGATCGACACGCCGGAACTGCAGGTGCCGCACCCGCATCTGGCCGAGCGGGATTTCTTCCTGAGGCCGATGGTTGAGCTGGCTCCGATATGGAGGCATCCCGTTACCGGCAGGACGCCGTCGGAGATGCTGGCCGCGATAACTCCCCCTGACGGCACACAGCCGGCCGACAACAGCGAACACAAAGAAGACGCGCCGGAATGACGCGTCCTCTTCGTGTCTATGCCCGGATCGTTATTTGTGCAGGTCTTTCTCCAGACGCTTCACGTCACGATGGATGCGGCATACGCGTGTCAGTGTGGTGATGGCCAGCCCCAGGACGGCCGATGCGAGTGCAAGATGCACTATGTGGCGCGTATAATCCTCTTTGTGCTGGCCTAGCAGATGGCACAGCAGCTCATGGCCACGGCACTCTTTCCCTTCGATTAACTCTTTCATAATATTCTTCGGTTTAGATTGTTTCGGAAAACTCAAGATTGACAGTCGTCAACCCGTCGCTATATTCCTAACAACCTTGAGGCCGAAAGGGTTTAGCCCACCAGTACCGGGCGCCCGAAAACACGTCCGCCGCAACGGCAGGTCACCACATAATATCCGGCCTGCAGCGGGACCGTGATTTCCTCCTGAGTCATTGTAAGCCGTGACACGGGCTGTCCCCCTGCGTTGTATATGACTATCATGCAGGGACTGCCGGATGACCTTCTGACCGAGACGTGCCCTTTGGCGGCGCTCACCTCCACCGGAGCCATGGCGGGGTCCGACGGCATGGGGATGATTCCGCTGTCATCGCCCGGCAGGGACACGAACGCCCATTGGCGGTGCGTGCCGGTGGCGTCGCCGTATGCCCAGAGACCGATGCGCGTGCCGGAGGTGTCCTTCTCCCCCTCCAGGTCGAAGGCCTTGGAGCCGCCCTCGCCCATGATGCGGTAATGGAAGTCGCCGACGGCTACGGGAGTATAGGTCCTGGCGTCAGTTCCCTCGGTCAGCCGCAGGGCGTAGTCCGTTCCGTTGGTTATGGCGTTCCCTTCAAGGTTACGGAACGTGAAGCCGTCGCCGTCGCCGACCAGTGTCCATATCTGGTTGCCGGAGAATGTGATGTACTGGATCGACACCGCTCCTCCCGATGCGGTGACCGCAAGGTCGTCGGCGTTGCGCGGCAGTATCAGGAATCTTCTGCCCGCCTGCGGCACGGAGGCGACAGCCCGGTCCACGGTCACCGGAAGCACGAAGGTCATGACGCTCTGGGCCGGCATGTCGAAGGAGAGGATACCGTCCGTCAGCGTATATTCAGAGACGGGGGCTGTGTCCTCGGTCGGCGAGGTGCGGTAGGCCTTGACGGGTGCGCCGACGGAGGAGAACATCGAGAGGTCTATGTCACGTGACACTTCCGTTGTGAGCTGGTTCATCACCACCAGAACCAGCCTGTCGTCGTCGGGACCGACCGCGGCCAGGGCATCCTGGTCTGTAACGGTCAGGAACGTGTAGCCGGGCAGTATGTCGCGGGTGAATTGGGCGCGTACATAGTAGTTCTTGACACGCTGGGGGTTCTGGGCGTCGAAGCCGCCGACGGCCTGGACGGTGCACCACTGGTCGTTGAAATCCTCGATGTACTGCCAGTCAATCCATGCGGAGGGAGCGATGTATCGCACGTCGTCCAGCAGCTTGCGTGCCAGCGACAGGTTGCCGGCTATCCCCTCGCCGCCGTCACCTACCTCGCTCATCCACAAAGGCATCCCCTCCTCCTGACACAGGGCGCTGATGCGGGTCCGAGACTTACGGTCGGCGCTGTATGTATGTGTGTTGAACTGTCCCACCAGGTCCAGGATGCCGGCGTCGCGGTATGCCTGGAAATCCTGAACGGCCTGGGCCACGCTGGTCTCGTCGGCGGCCGATATCACCGTCTTCAGTCCCGAGGCTTTCAGGATGGGATGCAGCACCTTGATGAAGGCTATCTGCGAGCTGACATCGAAGTGGCAGCCCTCCTGACCGCCGTTGCGGCCCCAGTAGTTGGTCATCGGCTCGTTGAAGGGGTCCAGGGTCCTGAACTCGATGCCGTACTCATCCTTGTAATGCCTGCACACATCCACCAGGTAACGGGCGAATTCCTCGTAATACTCCGGCTTGAGGTTGTCGGCCGATGCCGGGTCGTTTCCGGCGCAGCAGCCGCTGTAGGTCATATAGTACGGCGCGGAGTTGCTGAACGCCTCGAAGACGGCGTCAGGACGTTTCTCGCGGATCTTGAGCATGATCTTGCGCTGAGCCTCGTCGCGTGTCCAGATATACGGGCCGTCGCTGCTGTCCTTGAAGCCCTCCATCTCGGCGCGGAGTCCCTTGCCGTTGCCCATGTGGTGCGGGGTGCAGTTACGGTTCTGCGGGTCGTCGCCTCCGCCGATGTTGTAGCGGAATATACGGTAGTTCAGGCCCTCCGGACTGACGAGCCAGTCCACTATCCGGTCGATCTTGTCATCGCTCCATTTACCGCACATGTTGGCCCACCAGCACAGCGACACGCCCCAGCCGTCGAACCGCTGCCGACGCGCATACGGGTTGACGATGCAGTCGCCCTGCACCCCCGCCGCTCTGGTCTCCGCTTCCATCGTCATGCCGCCGGCCGCGGCCACGGTGGCACCCGTTGCTACGTCGTCGGCCGTCGCCGACGCAGGGAAAGCCGACAGCAGAGCCACGCCGGCCAATAATGTCTTGAATTCATTTCTCATGATGTTGTCAGGTAAGTTCTTGATAATTTCTGGATTTTACGCAAAGTTACGAAAAAATATCGGAATGTCCAGACTGCAACCTGACGTCTGGCACTTCACCGACCATGTAGGGACATCCCTCCGGGATGTTTGCTCCTCCGGAATGTAGCCCTCAATTATCCTCCATGCAGCGCATGACAATCGGGATTGCATCAAACATGCCGAAGGCATGTCCGTACATTAATGCTGGAGGAAGAGCATATTCATTAATCATTGACAGTTATCGCGCATTGGGCATTGTATTAAATAATACCGACCCCTGCCCGGGTCGCACATGGCAGCCATGGGGCAATCGGCCTACCGATTGATCCGGGGTAATTTTCGTGCACCCACCGACCACGAGGTGGTCGCGCAATAATGACACAACAACGGCGGTGAGCAACCCATCTACTCACCGCCGTTATTTTTATTCATAAGACCTTATGGATTGGCCCTCCGACCTCTATCATTGCTTCAGACGGATGAAGCAAGCATCGGATTGTGAACTTTGTCCGCTCTTGAAGATATTACCCAATCCAATGAAGTTCACGTCATAGGAGAAGAAGTTGATATCTAATGCTCCGGGCTGTCCTTCAGCAGTTACGTTAACAGGTGCTCCCGTGTTGACATCATAAATATTTGCAGAAATGTCAACATTCTTAGCCCAATATATGGCACCAGGACGTTTGAATATGTCCCAGAACAAAGGCATCCACGGAACACGATAATAGGGAGTAGCAGCAAATTCATCAAAAAACGAAGTACGGATACACGAATACCTCAATATACCTCCATTATTGATTAGGTCCTGTGTCTTACGGTGACCATATCCAGAGCGGCCAATTGGGAAGAAAATACTCTTGCCATTATTCTTATCATTATCGAAGCCTATTGCACCCGGATTCCAATGATATGCAAACAATCCTCGCATACCCCGTTTTCCACAATCTGAGTCACCATAATAATAACCATATGCATCGTCAACCATTTCAGCAGTCTCAGTAGCTCCATCGGCATATAGCACTCCAAATCCAAATTTAATGTTAGGATTCATATAGAAGTCACTATATTCTTTCATGGTCACCATGTTCAACGTCGTGTTGAAATTTCCACTTCCATCAAACCCCTCGGCATTCCAATTTATGGAATTCCCGGGCGTACCATCACTTTTAGCAATTGTCACCTTCTGTACACTGCTCGGAAACGATGCCGGGAAAGCTGAGGAGTTGTTGTATACGTTGCACACAGGATGAATCGGCTGCGTCAGATGATTGCGTTTAAACATCGAGCCTTCATCACGGGGATCGAAGTCCTTATCGGCAAGATCTGGATGTCTTAAATTAGAAATTCTCCAATTGATGCCACCAACTTCCTGAGGCTCATAACCTTGTCGCACAAAAATCAAATGTACGCATGTATAGTTATTATACCTGACTCGTATCACAGCATTGCGCACAGTCTTGTCACTCGCCACATTCATCTTGTTGAAATTGACCACAAAATCAATATCAGTATCTGTGGCGCCATGGATCACTTTATGACGGCCATTAAGTTTGATGAAGTCATCAGCACCCATTACTTCAGCCATCCAGGGACCACGGGATGAAATAACATTGAACTTTATATCTTCATCACTATCCAAATCCATCAGGCGAACATGAAAAGGCTCGTTGTTGCCGGCCTTACGATATATGCCCTTTGGATTCACGACTCGCTTGACCTGTTCTACTCGTACAATTGTTTTGTCCGTGCCAAGATGCTGCTTGGTATTCCTGTCACGCATATAAACCGTAAGACGTATAAATGCACTGCGAGTGTGGGCAATAAAGGGATTGTTACCGGTGTATGATGTTTTCTTCACAAGATTCTTTGCGCGAGTAAACATCGGGATATTAAACTCATAGGCTCCAGTGCGCTCATCATAAATTCTGGCATAATCTTCCATTCCGGTTTTGGTATTATCCTCCGTTCCATCAAAATAATACCATCGCTGGGAACGGTCAATTGAGCCGCTACCTGACCTCTTTCCATAGAAATAAGCATCATTGACCCATTTATTTGACTCTGTAGCATACCAGTTCCATGCATCCATATTTACGCCACCAGCCTGAGTGGTGGTAATATTCATGTCCTTGGTTTCTCGAAGGGACAAGAAGCCATTACCTAAGTATCTCTGCTGAGCACCATCTTTTCTATAAAAGTCATCATTATCAACATCATGAGAAAATGCACCGCTTGCTCTCTGTACCTGCTGAGAAACAGCCGTGGGAGCATAATCCGTCAATCCATCGGGCCACCAGTTGTTGCCTACGATCTCTGCGTGGAGTCGGTACACCTCGGCACCCTTGAATTCTCCGGAGGGAGTGTACTTGAAGGGGATTGTGGAGGAGTGGTTGTAAAGGTAGGACACAAAGTAGGGGTCGCGGACATCGAAACGGTCCTTCTCCACATACTCAATGTGCCAGTCGTAGTCGTTGCCCATGCCGCGGGGCATCAACGTCAGCTTGTAATGATAGTTGCGCTCCGTATCGAAGTTGATCTTGGTGTCCTTGCCAAGCATGAAGCGGTAATAGATCTTACCCTTCGACACATGCTGAGAAGTGTGGTAGTCATAATAACCTTCCACCTCGATATAGCTGCCGAATTCCATCTGGTCCTTAAGTTCATCAGCCTTGTCGACGTTGTCGCTGGGCCAATCCTCGGGATTCATCTCCTTGTCATTGACACCTTCCACGCCATCGCCCTGCATATTCTCGTACAGATACAGACCTGGAGCGGACTCAGCATGAAACTCCACTGAGTCGCCCCTCACGCTGTCATAGTACTTGCCGTATTTATGACCCTTGGACACCCAGGGCCACTTGGTCTCGTCAGCCTCGTTCGAATACAGTATACGTGTCCCGCCTACCGGACGGTAATTGGGATGCACCTTTGGATTGTTCGGATCGTACTCATCGTTCGGGTCGCCAGGATCACTGGTATAACCACCCTTACGGTTGGTTATCATACCGTTGGCATTCTCTATGCGGTTACGGGTGCCCAGATAGCAATACTTGGATATATCATGCACCGTGGCTTGCTTGAAGTAGACGCGGGTATTCTCCAGAAGGTTCGAGCCGTCGAAATCAATCGTGATCTTCGAGGCACAACGGCGCAGCCAGGTATGACAAGTCATACCCGGACGGTTGATCGCAATCCGCCTGTAATTGGGATTGGAGTCAAGATTGCTGTTGTCCGGAGTCGAGGGGGCATCCCCGCGACCATCCGTGAACACGCCGAGCATCTGCTTGTTGTTGCCAAGCACGTCCTCATCCCATTCCACCTGAATCTTCAGAAGTCCCTCCACCGTCTGGATAGCCTCTTTATGATTTCTCTCCAATTCCTGCAAAGATGTGGTCAGACGGGTTGTACCGTCCTTGGCATAGCGTCCGATATTAGCCAGGCCGTATATATAATACTGACCATACTCTATATCCATCTTGAACGTGCCGCGTGCGGTCTCGGACTCGGCAGCCTTATTGTTGCTGGCATCGGAATCCTCACGGGGCACATCCCTTACATTAAGGTCCGCGGCTGTAAGGTTCATCGACATCTCCGGAATCAGGTTGCCCTCCTTGTCGTAGACAAGCACAGCCAGGTCATCGATACCGGCCATAGTCTTGCCGGAAGGGTTGTCGATGAAACTGCGCACCTGTCTCTCGGCATAAGGCGTGAAATCAAACTGCAGCTCCACGGTCGTACTCCCCTCCAAATCCGGATCATCCGGAAAAAGAGAGTCATCGCGGCATGACGCCGCCAGCAACAGCAGCATCACGAACACGAGTATGTTGTATATGTTACGATATATGGAAGTCATTTCCTTCTTATTTTTGTTTCCGGTCTGTAAACTTCAATCAATGTGCCGTCCCTACGCTTAAGCAATTCCTCGAAATGCTTTGTGCCGTCAGGGTCAGTACTCTTCAGACGTTTGCACAGGTAAGTATCCATCCACTTATTCATGTACTCGCTGCCACGGAACTGATAGCCGTTGGCCTGAATGATGGTATCTCCATCATTGTCCACACGCGAGTATTCAATTGGCTCGTTCCTGTCGTTGTACCTGACCATGACATGAGTACCCACCGGGTAATCTAACCCGTGGCGCTCCATGAACGCATTTGTAAGTTTCACGAACAGTGGTCGGTCATCCACATCATGGTTATGGGTTGTGTCGTTGAGCAGATGGCTGTTGATCGCAGGGGATTTCTCCCGTATGATGACCATATTTCCGTTAGGCACATTCTTCTCGAATATGTACTCGTGGTCCTTCTCCGTGTCATCGTGAATCCAGTCACGGTACATACTCTCTACGCAAAGCATGGAGCCATCCTTGAATTTCTTTATTATCTCGTCCCCGTCCTCATCCTGCCAGATGGTCTTGCGATAGTCATCCTTAATATCATCATCGGGATCCACGTTATAGCGGGGATTGTCGGCCCAGAATGTACCGTCACCCATGAAACGGCGAATTATGTTTCCGTCCTTGTCGCGAGCCAGACCGAAGAAAGGCTCCAGCCGCTGCTCGGCGTAAGGTTGCACACAGGCTACAAAAACAATTTCCTGCGGCCGGACGGTCACCTCCACCACCACATGGGTGTTGCGGGGCACATCAACCATGGATTTCAATTGCGTGGGAGTCTCCGGATAGAACCAGTCAAGGTTACGCCATTCAGACCTGACGTCATTGACACGCATTGACATCTTATAGACATCCTCCACCTTTTTTCCCTCCTCGTCGGTATATTCGCCACGGAGCCTCAGCCCCTCGGTAAAATATATGGAAGGAAGTGTGGTGGTGGTTTTCCCCGGCACCGTCTTTCCCAACGCCAGTTTGATTTCCCGGAAATTCGCTCCGGGCGGCGTATCGTAGGTGATCGGGCGATAATTGTTGGCCGTCTTGTCCGTGACAGTATACCCGGAGGCATTGGGGAACAGGAATTCCCGGTCCGACGCACCGATCAGCATCAACGAGTCGAGGCTGACAGGCTTGTCAGTTTGATTGTTGATTATAAAGGTATATTTGATGGCTGCCCGGTGAATCCAGAACGTCTTGGTATAGTCCTGACCGGCATCTCCGACGTTAAAATAGTCGATGTCCGTGATGGGAAGCAGACGTGTATCGTCCTTGTCCCAATCGGGCTTATGCTTGTCCGACATCAGCACCAGGGCCTTCATGTCGGCCTCGTCGATGGTACTGCCCTGCTTGAATCCACTCAGTAAATCGGAAGCATCCTCATGACCCTCTATCCTGATGGCACGCTCGTTGGCCACGAAGTAGAAAGTCTTGCGGTTATTGGGCGACACCTCGACCCGGTCCGTCGTGTACCGATCCAGATTCGCGAGATTATCAAAGAAGAGGTTGTGCTCAACCATGTTGTTGGCGTCGACGATGATGACGCGCAGGGTGCGCATCAGTTCGCCAGGCTTTGCGTCGTTGTAGTCGCCGGTGGAGATGGCGCGTGTGGCACCGTTATATTCCGTGCCGTTCAGCCCGATATTGAGAATCAGCGTGGCCTTGTCGCCGCCACCCTTCTCCGGACCGTCGAAGTCATCCTTCGAGCAGCCCGTCAGGAGGAGGCATAGCCACGTCGCAACGGCCATGTATTTGAGTGTATTATATATGTATGCTGATTTCACTTGGTCTGTGATTTGGCTGTGTTTTCTAAGTATAGAGGGGATTCTGGAGGCGTAGGGCCACCGGAACCGGATTTGCCGGCATGTCAGGGTCAGAGGTCGTAGTCGCTCGGAACCACATGCCATGAGTTGATGTACACGAAAGAGTCAATCCAGCGGAGTCCTTCGTCCAGGAAGAACACCATGGAGTATTGGTCTTGCCGGTCCAGGTATTCCTGGTCGGGCATCTGTCCGTAATGGCCTTTCACCATGAGTGAATAATCGATCACGGGTACATGGGCCACAAGTTCGTTGTCGGCGGCGCGGCGGATCGTGAGCCACATCTTGCGGTCGGCCATCATGCGTCCCACCGTGAAGTCGGCGATGGCGCAGGAGAACTCAGCCTCCTGAAGGTCCTCGGGAACATATCCCGCCGCCAGTCCGGAGCGCACGCTGTAGGGCTTGTACGTCAGAACCGTCTCGTCGTCGGTCAGACGGTTGGTATGGTCCATAAAGGCGTTGGCCTCCTGGATCTCGTAGGTGAACGCCACGGGATCCACAGGCTCGCCCGACAGATGCTGCAGCACAACGGTGATGTCGTTGGTGTTCTTCATCAGCCGGACGGTGTCGACATGCTCGCCCCATTCAGGCGAGAATTCCCTGGGCTGATACTCGAAGTCGCGGTCTTTGTACAGGCGATGCAGGTCGTTGGTGACGACACCTGTGCCGTCATGGTTGATGCGCGCGGTCAGGTCTGTGTGGTTGTCGCCCGTGCCCATGGTGAAGTGGGGGGACTCGTTGTGACCGTCACCGGCCCATGCCAGCAATTGATATGAACCAGGTTTCAGTCCGTCCAGTTCCATGGTGTAGCCCTCGCGCTTCACCGCGTCGGAGGAGTCTGTGCGTTTCCATACGATGTTTCCCGTGGCCGGATCCACCACATACAGCGTCACGGCGTTCACCTCCTGTGCGAATGCGTCGGCCTTCTTGAGGTTATAGTCGTACCGGAACCGTATCTTGTAATGCGGGTCGCAGTCATCGTCATGGTCATAGATCATGTTGCTGCAACCCGTCAGGGCCATGGCGGCTCCGAGAAGCAACAGACACGATGGCATCTGCCTTATAATGGATGTAATAGCCGTTTTTTTCATTTAAGTTGAAAATTGTTGGTGTCGGCGGGGAGGGCAACCTCCCCGCCGGCTATGGTTTTGTTTAGAGGTCCACGTTACTGGAAACGATCTTCCAGGCAAGCACGTTGATCTGTGCGCCAAGGAACCAGTTGGGATCCTTGGGATCGGGATCGGGCTTGATGGTCTCGGTGTCGGGATTGAACACACCCTGGCCCAGACGCTTCACGCTGTTGATGTTCAACTTGTAGGCATGGTTGCGGACAACACCGAACGAGCCTTCATACCAGTTCTGGAGATCGCCGTTGGCATCATATTTCACCGTGTTCATGTGCTTGATGGGGATATTGTAGTACATTTTGCCATCGTTGAACGCACGCGTGCGGATGCCGCTGGTGACGGCCTTAAGATCATCGTTGAGGGTTGTCTCGGTGACGGGATCAAATTTGCCTTCGGAATTCTTGGCATAAAGGTCTTTGGTTGGGAAACCAGGCGCTTTCTGTACGAAAACCACTTCGTTGGAGCCTCCGATCTCGAACATCGTGGCGTTGACCTGCGTGTAGTCGTATTTGCCCTCTGTGCCGGTGCGGGTGTAATAATTCAGTTTGCCCTGACGGTTCACTATGTCGAGTACATATTTGATGAAACGGTCCTTGGTGAAATACACGCCGTTATGCTCCACGAGGTAGATGGGGGCGAAGCCGGTTCCGGTACCGTCGGTGGATGTACCGACGGTAGCCTTTACTACCACTGAGGTCATCAGTCGCTGGTTGGGCAGATTGTTGTTGTCCTTCGAGAGGTTGGCTACCGTGGTGGTGTTCTCGTTGCAGTATGCATAGTTTCCGGCACCGGCTGTAACTGCATTGGCAGTATTCCATACGAAGTACTTAAGGCCGGTGGACGCGTCATCAACACCCTCTACCTGGTTGCCATAACCAACGGACTGTCCCCAGTAGCTGCGGTGGAACAGAGGGATGTTCCATGTCCAGAGGTCAGTCGCATCCGTACCTGCGGCGAAAGTCGTGGCTGCGGACCATGTTCCTAACTGCTTGCTGAGGTGAGATTCCTGCTGGACACCGTTCAGGTACCAGCCATCAATCCTGACAGTCAGTTTCGTACCTGCGATACCTGTATCCGTACCTGTCTCGGGATTGTCGCCGTCGGCACCCATGACAGTGACGTCAACGGGGAAGTATGTGTTGGACGTCAACTCGACCCTTGCGGCAAGACGCTCCACATAAACTGTGACAGGCACTGTATTCTTGGCAGCCTCGGCAGTACGGGCGAAGTTAGATTGATCGAGCTGCGTAGCATAATAGTATGCGTCATTGTGCAGTTTGTCGCTGTCGTCGCCCTGGAAGTAACTGGTGGTGGCCATCAGAAATCCGCCGTCGGTGTTAGCGCCCCAGTTGGTGAGGTACTCGCTGAACTCCTTGATATTCTTGCCTTCAAGGTTGGCAGGTGTGAAGAAATCATTGGAGAACTGACTGCCTGCGTTAAGCAATGTTATCATGTACTTGGGGTAGGTATTGCCCTTGAGGTTGTCGAGTACGACTACGCTGTTGCCCTTCAGTTCTATGTTGTCACCCTCGGTTCCAGGTGTGCCGCCATCCCAGATGGTGGCCTGACCTGCATAGATGCCATTAGCGTTGAAGAAATAGAAGTGGGCGTCTTTCACCTTACCTTCGTTACCAGTTCCGTTAGTGAACTCAGGGGATGTGGCATCCTCGCCTGCACGTGTCAGGTCGTTGGCGTCACGGATCGACACGTTCAGATAGGCGCTCTCTCCGGGCTGGGGGGCCGTCATTGTTGTTGGGCTCGTCACTGGAGCAGGCCGTGAACATCATCGCGGCGGCTGCGAAAGCGAGCGAATAATTGAAAACTCTCTTCATGTTATAAAAATTTGTTGTTATCTATATGAGTGTTCTTACTCTCGTTTTTGGATGCACCGGCGTTCGCGGCTTACGCCGCGTGCCGTGTTACCGTTATGTTACAGAAATTTCCTGTTATTTGATAAGTTCAATGTTCCTTAGGGCCTCCGGCAGCGGCGACGCGCTTTCGAACAGTTCCTTGGCGGCCTTGAAGTCACCCTTCTGCACCTCAAGTACACCACGGGCGTTCTGTGCCTGTGGCGAGTTGCCGGCTTTCTGCAGCAACTGCTCGGCCGTCTTGTAGTCCTCGGCGCGGAGCGCCGCGACTGCGGCGTTCAGGTTGGCTGTCTCGTCGTTGGGATAGTACTCAAGCGCCGTGGATATGGCCTTGTTGAACTTCTCGCTTCCCTCCGGGTAGAGACGCGCCACGCGCATCATCTGGTTCAGCGACAGCAACGCCGGTGTCTTCTGCATCACTTCGGCCAGTTTCTCATCGCTCATCGGCTTGAGCCTTGTCTTGATGGCGAATGTAGTGGCACGCAGACGCGGGAACCATACAGGCAGGATCAGACTTCGGTACAGTTTTGCGAATTTCGGCGAGATCTTGAGTTCCCTCTCCTTCTGGTCGAAGTCGCTCGGTCCGTAGGTGGGGCGGTCGATCAGTTCCAGCAGGTCGGCGCGCTGCTCAGGAGTCAGAAGTTTGGTTGTGTCCACGATCTCGCGGAACTCGCCCCAGTTCTCTGGAACCGAGGTGTAGGTACTCTGTTCGGCGGGGAGGTTGTATTTCCTTCCAAGGTATTCAGCCAGGGCGCGCGAACGTCCCGTCGACAGGTATTCATTGTGGCTGTAGGGGGACTCCGGCGAGGCGTAACCGCACACGGCGATGGCGGCCAGCTCCACGTTGGGGTCGGTCAGGGCGTAACGCACCGAGTCATCGATCATCCGCAGTTGCGGGCGGTTGTCGATGCGCTGACCGCTCTTGCAGACGTATGGCTCGTCATGCAGCACGGTCTTGTCGACCTCGAACTGCACCCGGGCCTTCCCCTCGTGGACGGTGACAGGCTGCTCGGTGACAAGCGGCGTCATGAACGGCAGCAGCATCTTCTTGACCGGGTTCAGTTCCAGTGGAACCGGGGAGCCGGGGTTGGAGCCGGTCAGCACTCCGCATCCACATGTGTCGGTCACGACTGCGATCGAAGCCTGAGGCGACAGCATCCATCCCTCGCGGGGTACGGTGACACGGTACTCCACGCTCTGGGGCTTTCCGTTGGCGCGCTGCACCTCCTTGTATATGTTGTGGCGTTTCACCTCATCCTTGCGGAGTGCGCCGCGCTGATAGGCTATGTGCATATAACGTCCGTTCACAAGCAGCGACGGAAGGGGACGGAATGCTCCGTCAGGACCTGTGATCACCGGAGTGAGGTAGAGCTGGCGTTCCCTACCAAGTTTCAAGGAGTCGAGGTTGAACATCATCGACACCTCCAGTTTGTCGCCGGAAAGCCGGAACTCATGGTCCGAATGGCTCACGTTGCCTTTTGCGGACGCCATGGCGGTCTGGGCGCACACGGGCGCAAGCAGAGCCAATATGTAAACAAGTATCCGTTTCATCTCAGAATATATACATTAAGGAGAGTCCGAGCTTTGTCAGTCCGAGGTAGTTGCTTCCTCCCTTGTCCAGCTTGGTCCCGCAGTGTCCGCAATTGAATTTGTCATACCATACGTGGTCATAGCCTACGCCCACCTCAGCCTCGAGGTTCCAGTGCTTCGAGATCGGGTACTGATAGCCGTATGTGAACCCGAAACCGGCGAATCCACCCTGATATCGATGGTGCCGCAAACCCTTGGTAAGGTTCTCGCCGCCAAAAAAGAAACCTGGAAACGGAATGTTGAGGTTTCCGGCGTTCATCTGACCGCCCATCAGGTGTACTCCGATAAAGTGTCCGGAAAACGTCTGGCAGGTCCACCAGCGGTATTCAGGCATCAGCAGCCAGTGCTTCGCCTTCCTGTCATTCTTGAAATCCCATGCGTTCAAGCCGCCGACAAGGTTGATTGTCGAGCGCGCGCCAACGCTTACCTCGATGCCGAGGTTGGGGGTCGTAGTCGCGTCATAGAGCAGGTTCGTCTTCAGCGCTACGTTCTGGGCGACAGCCGGTGCGCAGAGCGCGGCAAGGACCAGCATCAGCAGATGTATTCTCTTCTTCATAGTGCAAGCTACAAGAATTTCGTCAGTCAAAGTTGTAAAACAGTCGTGTCTATATAAAACGAGTACACCACTGACGTTTGAAAAAAGCCGTTGTCGTCAAACAGTCAAAAGAATCAAAACAGTCAAAGCATATATCGTTTTAGATAAACGATAAGGGCAACACGCGTATCCATCGAGGGACCCGTCCGACGTTGGGGCGTTAGCGCGAGGCCGTGTTTTCGGTTATATGCAAATCGAAAATCTATGCAAAGTTACGACTTTTTGCTACAAAAGCAAGCATGGTTAACTATAATTCCACACACGTTAACTAAATTTAACATATGAGGGGGGGGGGGTAAACCGCTGATTCTGTTAATTTTGCACTTTGACCAGCAGTCGTAAAGGTGCGATAAGAACACCCGGACCAGGTACTGTTGCCACACCCGGTCCGGGATATTCTCAATTCAAGCCGGTGTTATTTCTCGCGCATGAATATCGCGATCGGAGTGCCGTGGAAATCCCAGTGGTCGCGGATGCGGTTCTCCAGGAAACGGCGGTATGGTTCCTTGACCCACTGTGGCAGGTTGCAGAAGAAGATGAACGTCGGGATGATGGCCTCCTTCAGCATGGTGACGTACTTGATCTTGACGTACTTGCCCTTGTTGGCGGGCGGCGGGGTCTCGGCCACCACCTCCAGCATATACTCGTTGAGTTTGGCGGTTGGGATGACGCGACGGCGGTTCTCATAGACCTTCACGGCAGTCTCCAGCACCTTGAAGATACGCTGCTTGGTCAGCGCGGAGGTGAACAGGATGGGGAAGTCGGTGAACGGCGCGAACCTGGCGCGGATGGCCTGCTCGTAGCGTTTCTGGGCCTCGATGCCGCGGTCCTCCACCAGGTCCCACTTGTTGACGCACACCACCAGACCCTTGCGGTTACGCTGGATCAGGCCGAAGATGTTGCCGTCCTGGGCCTCGATGCCGCGTGTGGCGTCAATCAGCAGGATGCACACGTCCGACGCCTCGATGGCGCGGATGCTGCGGATCACGGAGTAGTACTCTATGTCCTCGTTCACCTTGTTCTTCTTGCGGATGCCGGCGGTGTCCACCAGGTAGAAGTCGAACCCGAACTTGTTGTATCGATGGTAGATGGAGTCGCGGGTGGTGCCGGCTATGTCTGTAACTATGTGCCGCTCCTCGCCGATGAAGGCGTTGATCAGCGACGACTTGCCGGCGTTGGGGCGTCCCACGATGGCGAACTTGGCCACATTCTCCTCGGTCTCCTCCTCGGTCTCCTTATCGGGCATGTCCTTGACGATCTCGTCCAGAAGCTCGCCGGTGCCCGAGCCGTTGGCCGACGACACCTCGATCGGGTCGCCCAGGCCGAAGCTGTAGAACTCGGCGGCGTTGTAGCGGGCGTTGCCCACATCCTCCTTGTTGGCCACGACTATCACGGGCTTCCTGCTGCGGCGCAGTATCTGCGCCACCTTGTCGTCCAGGTCGGTCACGCCGGTGGTGCAGTCCACCACAAACAGGATCACGTCGGCCTCCTCGATGGCTATGTGTACCTGCTTGTTGATCTCCTCCTCGAAGACGTCGTCGGAGTTCACCACCCAGCCGCCGGTGTCGACGATGCTGAACTCCTGGCCGTCCCAGTCGACCTTGCCGTACTGGCGGTCGCGCGTGGTGCCGGCGGTATCGTCCACTATGGCCCGGCGCGTCTGCGTCAGCCGGTTGAAAAGCGTGGACTTGCCCACGTTCGGTCGGCCCACTATGGCTATCAGCTTACTCATTCCTTTTCGTTATTATTCCATATAACCGAACTCGCGCAGCTTCGACTCGCGGTTGCGCCAGTCCTTCTCCACCTTGACGAACAGCTCCAGGTAGACCCTCTTGCCGAAGAAGCGCTCAATGTCCTCGCGGGCCTGGATGCCCACCTTCTTGATGGCCGCGCCGCCCTTGCCGATGATGATTCCCTTCTGCGAGTCGCGCTCCACGTAGATCACCGCCATAATATGGATGGAGTTCTCCTTCTCCTCGAACTTCTCCACCACCACCTCGGCGCTGTACGGTATCTCCTTGTCGTAGATCTGCAGCATCTTCTCGCGGATGGTCTCGGTCACGAAGAAGCGGGCCGGCTTGTCGGTCAGGGCGTCCTTGCCGAAGAAAGGCGGCGACACGGGCAGCAGCTCCACTATGCGCTTCTTCAGGTTCTCCACGTTGAAGTCCTCGGTGGCGCTGGTGGGGAATATCTCGGCATTTGGAAGACGCTCGCGCCATCTGGCGACGAGAGCCTCCAGCTCGGCCTGGCTCTTGCACAGGTCGATCTTATTGATGACCAGCAGCACCGGCACAGTCTCCCGGGCCACGCGGTCCAGGAAATCCTTGTTCTTCTCGGGGTCCTCCACCACGTCAGTGACGTAGACCAGGACATCGGCGTCGGTCAGGGCGCCCTCGGAGAAGTCGCGCATGGACTCCTGCAGCTTGTACTTGGGCTTCAGCACGCCGGGGGTGTCGGAGTAGACTATCTGGTACTCCGGGGTGTTGACTATGCCCATGATGCGGTGGCGCGTGGTCTGGGCCTTGTTGGTGATGATGCTGAGGCGCTCGCCCACCAGGCGGTTCATCAGCGTGGACTTGCCCACGTTGGGATTACCGACTATATTGACGAACCCGGCGCGGTGGCCGGCGGGGATTGCATCGCCGGTGGCGCTTACGGCCTCGGGCGCGGTGGCTTGGGTTATATTTTCTTCATTCATAATTCTTCGGGTTTAACTATAAGTTAAAACCCATTGCATCGCGGATTAGTTCGCGGTCACGGGGCTCCGATTCACAAAGGAGTCTAAAAAAGGGCACCGGAGTAGCCTCTGATGCCCTGTGATGAGTTTGGCGCGGGGTCTCAGGCCTCGGGGGTATCGAAGGCCCAGACCAGATACATCGCCCCCCAGGTGAAGCCGGCTCCGAAAGCGGTCACGACTATGCGGTCGCCCTTCCGCAGCCTGTGCTTGTACTCGTCCAGACACAAGGGTATGGAGGCGGCCGACGTGTTGCCGTAATGCTGGATGTTCACCAAGGTCTTCTCCTCGGGGATTTTGATACGGCTACCGACAGCCTCGATGATACGCAGGTTGGCCTGATGGGGCACGAACCAGTCGACCTCGTCTACACTGAGGTTGTTGCGTTTCATCACGGACTGGGAGGAGGTGAGCATGTCGGTCACGGCGTTCTTGTAGACGTTGCGGCCTTCCTGATATACGAAGTGCTCGCGGTTCTCGACGGTCTCGATGCTGGCGGGGCGTGCGGACCCTCCGGCCTTCATCAGGAGGTGGGGCAGACCCTCGCCGTCCACATGGAACTCGCCGTCGATTACGCCGAGGTCCTCCTGGGTGGGTTCCACCAGCACGGCGGCGGCGGCGTCACCGAACAGGGGGCATGTGGCGCGGTCCTGGTAATCGGTCATGCTCGACATCTTCTCGGCGCAGACCACTATCACCTTCTTGTACAGGCCAGCCTCGATATAGGCGCGGGCAGCCTGCATGCTGACAATGAATCCCGCGCAGGCGGCCTGCAGGTCGTAACCGTAGGCGTTCTTCAGGCCGCAGTCATGGATTATGATCGAGGCCGTGGAGGGGAAACGGTAATCAGGGTTGGAGGTGGCGCATATCAACAGCTCTATCTCCTCAGGTGCGACTCCATACTCGGCCAGCAGACGGTTCACCGCCTGGATGCCCATAAGGCTGGAGCCTTTCGATTCATCCTTGAGTATACGGCGCTCCTTGATGCCGACGCGGGTGGTGATCCACTCGTCGTTGGTATCCACCATCCTGGACAACATTTCATTGTCCAGGATGTCGTCCGGGACGTAAGACGCGATGCCGCTGATTTTTGCGTGTGTCATGTTCGGGGTTTGTGGTTATTTCTCAATCACCACACGGCCGCGGTAGTATCCGCACTCGGGGCAAACTGTGTGGTAAACATGCCATGCGCCGCAGTTGGGGCACAGGGCGATTGTGGGAACCAGTGCCTTGTCGTGTGTACGACGCTTGGCGGTGCGGGTATGCGATTGTCTGCGTTTAGGATGTGCCATTTTCTATTATAGTTTTTATTATGTTTGTTTCTCGTTGTGGTTCAATCGTCGTTTTCCATGTCGGAGACGGCTTCCTGGCGTGCCTCCTCGCGGATCTCGTCGGCGTCGTCGTCCTCGTCCTGGGCGGAGCCGCGGTGCTTGCGCAGGGCCTCCAGCATGGCGCGGTTGCACTTGCCCTGCGGATGCACATGCCGGATGGGGATGGTCAGCAGGATGGTGTCGTAGAGCATGTACGCCACGTTCAGGTACTTGTTGCTGTACGGAATCACCAGCAGGTTGTCGGCGCCGTCGTTGTAGTTGTCGCCGTACTTCACCGTCACCTTGTACTCCGTGTCCACCTCATGGTCCATCGGGTCAAGACACCGGTCGCACGGTATCTGGAGCAGACCCTTGCAGTGGAACACGCAGTAATAGGCGTCGTTGCGCTTGTCCATGTCCATATGCACACGGATGTCCGACGCCAGGATGTCGTTGTTCTCCATATTCTCGAAGAACTCCTTCCCTATCTCGAAATCCTGCTCGTAATGCCCGTCGGCCTTTCCGGCAAGATCCACCTTATATGCGGTAAACTTTCCCACTGTCAGTTATGTCTCCTTAATTGTTAATGTACCTCCGAGGGGAATCGAACCCCTATCTAAAGTTTAGGAAACTTCTATCCTAACTCTGACTAACAGCCAGTTACGGGGAATTACTAAATTCTTGTAGAATTATAGTAGAATAATTGCACGCTTTCTGCCTTTTTGGGCGAAATCCCAACCGCTTTTTGGGAGGCTGGGATCTCTTAATGCAACACCGATCAAAAGTGATCGGTGACGCAAAATTACAAAGAAATTTCAACATACACAAATTAACCAGGTAAATTCCAACATAAAAAAGCCGTGCGACACTTCACAGTAGGCACGGCTCCGAATAAAATTATTCTAAGAAAGCAGTTTATTTATGAGAAATCACTTTTTCTTTTTCAGCTCTATATATTCTGTATAGATGATCTTTGTATGGGGATTGCTGGATGTTATCTCCTGGCGGATCGCTTTGGTGCCCCATTTGATAAACCAGAATTTGTGAGGCACACGGTGAACGAACTGATATAAGGTATCAACCGAGGTAACATTGAGATCCAGGCTATCCTTTTTCAGAGTGCCCTCCACCTCAACCCAGGGATCCCTCCATTCTATATGCTTTAGAGAATCCAACACACCGTTTCGGTACACGATACTATCCTTAACAACCGTTTGGATCTCTACTTTTGTCTGGGTTTCGGTCTTGCTGGCAGCTTGCAGTCTTTTGACTTGCAATCCCAGATCCTTTGCCCTCTGGCATACATCCTGGTAGTGCTTCTCCAGCTCTCCTTTCTCCAACTCCAGCATTTGAACGGAGGCAGCGGAGCGATCCGCCATATCCAGGTATGTAGCCACATCCTCCATCAGAGCCTCATTGTTCCCCTGGAGGCGGTTGTTATCGGATCGCAGAGATCGGTTGTTTCTCCCCAGAAAGAAAACCGCCAGAGCCAGGGCTATGATTATGCCCAGGAGTATCTTTACGCTTGTTTTCATTTGGAAAGGTATTTGATTATTCCATCTACATGGAGTTTGGTGATCGCCTTTTTACCCTCATCTGAGAGGAGGAAAGCAACATCGGCATGGTTATCTTGAAAGAGTGATTCAGTGAGCACCGCTGGGCATTTGGTCTTAACCAGAATGTAGAAACGTGCCTCATAGTCTGGATCCCCATCCGAGTAGTCGGTGCGGATCGGGCGTTGCACGGATCCATATTCTCCCTTTGCCTGGAGCACTGGGAATATATCCTTATACTTAGCCAGAGCCACATCAGCAGCGGAGTAGAGATCCGTTGCCAGGGTATCAGCCTTTGTTTGTCCTGGAGAGGTGAAAGCACACCAGCCTCCAGCTTTCATCCAGGATCCATTGCCAGCAGCGTTGCAATGTATGGAAACCAGGATCACGTTGTTTGTTCCCAGCTTGCCACACCAAGCATTAACCCTCCTGGCACGTTCACCCAGGGTTACATCCGTGGTTTCGGGCACTACCCTCTCTGCATCATACCCCTTTGCTTTGAGAGCATCCACAACCATGCCAGCTATTTCACGAGCATAGGCATATTCACGGAGCGATTTATCGGGGGAGCACTTGCCAGGGGTATTGGAGCCGTGCCCATTGTCAATCAGTATTTTCATCATTCGTTCATTTTATGGTAGAAATCCAGTTTTATTCTCTCATAGACGGTGGAAACATTGGTATATGCCCTACCATCATTCACATTTTCGGCATACACCTCCAGCTCAACCACATCAGCGACCCATCCCACCCATTCGGGGGAGGTGTAGCTGGTTAGGCGTTTGCCTCTATAGGTGTAGTAGTCAAAACGGCTGTTACGATCCTCATGTAGGTTTAGGATCAAAGAGCGGATCTTATTGCGTGTTGCCTCACGATCAACAATGTGATTCTCCTCCCTAACTTTCTTAATGATCCTACAGACTTTCTCCACAGCGAAATCAAAATACACCCCAGAGGTGTTTTTGATCCTCAACTGGGTTTCTGGGCGCAAACCCTCCGATATATCAGTTAGTTGCTCATTCTGTTTCCTGGTTTCATCCAGGAGGTTAGTCATTACAGTTTTGTTGTCGGAGATCATTCCGTTGATAGTGGCTTTGAACCACTTGAAACACGCAACCATCAATCCAGCAGAAAGGATCAGAAAGAATGCAGCCGTTATAGCCATCATGCCAAACTCACTGATCCCTTTGGCGATCGTGGTTACTTCCTCTGTCATCTTGACTTTCTATTTTTGGTGCGTTTATAGAAACCGAAATTAGCCTCATCCGCCTCCGTGATCTCCGTTTTGGGAGAGAAAAGGCGAAAGCCATACATATTGCCACAGCTCACAACCTTGATAACCGCTCTGAACGGATATTTACGATTGGGAGCCAGGAACACATCACGGAGTTTCTTACTGTCAGTGTAGAAAGCGGATCGGTTGATCCCCTCTCCGTATGCTACAAGTAAGCGAGTGCCATTCTCCGTTTGTCGCTCAATACATCCAGTGAACACCACGATCTGATTGATCACGGCATCAATGGAGGTATATTCACAATCAAACAGATCGCTGGAGGAGGGGCATTCCTCCTCCACGAAGTCCTCTATCTCATCCGTCATAATTCCATCGGGATATTGAGGGTGCTACAATCGGCATCTACCATCTGGCGGATAGCCTTACGATCCTGGAGGAAATTTACATATCCTACCTTTGCATCGGGGGAAAGGATCCCCAGCTCTGCGCTCTGGTATTCGTTTACCAGCTTGCTTTCACGATCGGCAGGGTACTTTGCCTGGAGCAACGTACCGAAAATGTTGTCAGCAGTTTTGGGGTATTCCACCCTAACGCTATCATACTGGTACATGGAGCCAGTAGCCTCATCGGGATCAGTGGTGATCGCCACACCTCCCATTTCACCCTCCACAACCAGCACCTCCTTGATATTGTGGTTATAGAGGAAAGTGCCTTGACCGTTGTTGAGATCTTCGATAACGGCTGGCTTTTCCTTAGCCAGCAGCATTGTATTCAATACACTTGTTTTTGCCATTTTTTATACAGTGATTAAAAATGAATTTACTATGTTCCTCCGAGCATCTGATTATCCAGCCATATTCAGACGGAAAGAGGTGTTTGAACGCTGTTTCATCTTTGATCTCATATTGACGTTTAACCTTGTTGAATTTGGTGTAAAACCTTTTCAGAATACCTTTGCGGAGCAGTATGCCGTAATGGTTTGTCTTAAATCCTACATAGTCAATACTCCGATCATCGACTGGGAATATCTGCCAGTTCGGTTTGATCTCCACTTTCAATTCAGCACCCAGATAAAGCCCTACCATATCCAGGACAAAATGCAGTGCTTCCTTATCCGAGCAGAGGAACACCATATCATCCATGTATCTGAAATAGTAGAATTTGCATCCATACTTTTTCAGCACAATCTTAACCAGCGTTTCCTTGACCCAGTGATCGTAATACGCCAGGTATAGGTTAGCCAGATATTGACTGGTGAAATTGCCGATAGGCAAACCTTTTTCTTTACCGTTACTATCAATGATCTTATCCAACAGTCGCAAAAGCTGTTCATCAGCGATCCTTAATCGGATTATGGCTTTCAAAGCAGCATGATCTATGTTGTCATAGAATTTGCGGATGTCAATCTTTAGGCAATACCGAGTGCCTGATCTGTCAATGATCAAAGCATGGTGCATATCTTCCAAACATTTGTGAACACCACGCCCTTTGATACAAGCATAGGTGTTACCAATGAATTGAGAAGTCCAGAACCGCCCCAACACATTGATTATACAATGGTGTATGATACGATCTGGAAAGAAAGGGGCGATCATCAGATCCCTTTCTTTGGGATCAAATATCTTCCTTATCTTATATTCGCCAGGTACATACGTTTCATTAGCGAGCATTTCATAGAGAGCTTGCAGATTATCCACAATGTTCTCATTGAAATCATTGATCTCCGTTCTATCTCCTTTGCCTTTCTGGGCTGTGTATTGTGAATGCACCAGATTTGCGCTGGAGTAGATAAGGTGATACACGTTTTTGAGTTTCTTTGCTGGGCAATCAAAGATCTTTCCAGTATCTCCAATGTAGATCCCAACATCCTCAAAGTCGCTATATGAGGCGTAGTAGGTATTTGCTGTTGCCATGTGCCGTTGGTCTAAAACAGAGCTTTCAATTTCTTACTTGCACTGATCTAACTTATATTATTTTACCAACTACCAGCAGTGCCGATAGCCTCTGTGAGGTAGGGTTGTGGCGGTTAACAGTATCTTTTGTAAATTGAAACCACGGTAAAAGCGGAACCCAATGTTCGCATTCGCATTCGAGGAGCGATTATTCGTATTCAGATAGCCGAAACCCGCATTCGCCCCATTATTCGCATTAGCAGCGAGGAGGGCACCCCTAACCGCCACAACCTTTTATAATTTTTTCAATGTGCTATTTTCGTTGCTCCGTGCCCCGAGTTTTGCAATCCGTCAAAAACGGCACAAGCGGAACCCAACGTGCGCACTCGCACTCGAGGAGCGATCAGTCGTATGCAGACAGCCGAAACCCGCAGTCGCCCCAAGATGCGCAGAAGCAGCGAGGAGGGCACCATACCAGCCCCTACCTCCAGCAGCGTAGGCAGTCCAGTAATAATCACAGAAACCAGTTGTAGCACCAGCTCCAGTGGTATCATCTGGGAATGAGTAACCCTTTGCTGAAAAAGCATTGGTGTTGATATAGCCATCTTTTAATGGCAATTCAACCATTGCTACATAGCCATCGGGAATGGTTGTAGAGCTATCCGCTGGAGAGGTGAATTTGGTAGGATCCTCACAGAGATAGCCAGTAGATTTGCCCTCCTGGTTATGGCAGAGAAAATCATCCGCCAGCATCCAGAGGTATTCAAAAGGAACCTCCAGCCCACGATAGGAAGTTACCTGGATCACCTTATCGCCTCCAGTCCAGCCCTTGATAGTATAGGAAACCTTGCCAGTATTGTTGCCCAGTGTTGCAGTCACACCGTTAGGCACAAAAGGTCTGTAGCCTCCCCAGGTGTTCCATTGACCGCTATCTACAGCACAACCAGATCCCAAACCTCCCTGGTGGAAACCATCAGCAGTGAGAGTGGGATTGTAGGTTGCCTGGCAGTTCAGTGAGGCATATTCAATCCTACAGAGCCAGGCGATCTGATTGTAGGCTCTGTAAGCTCCAATATGGTTGCCGTTCTTACAGCATGGTCTTACACCAGCTTTGCTGATTGAGGTGCGAGCCATGCCCAGTTGTGAGTTGTATGTGCCATCCTTTCCAGAATCGCCAGCACCAGATCCTCCACGATAGCGAGCAGCGTTTGAAACCAGGCTCACAAAACCGTTGGAATCTCTGGCTATGTCGTTGCCATTCCACAAAAGGAAACAGCCAGATACAGCGGTGTTGGTCTGGGTGTCAATCGTGCCATACCAGGGAGAGATCGCCTTTCGTGATACCCTCTGGAAACCAGGCAACGGATATTCTGAAACGGCATAGATCCATTTGGTGCCCTGGATCTCTACCTTAACGTAATACTCTGGGATCTCCAGCATCACGTTTCCATCGGTGCTGTCAATAGTGGCAGCAGCTCCAGAATCTTTCTTTCGGCTGTCATTCTGGTGGAGATAGTATTTCACGCTACCATCCAGATTTTCCACGAATCGTTTTAACTTAGACTGGATCGGCAATGTGCGATGCAGATCCAGGTTTCCAACCCTTACCAGGTTGCTATCCTTACTGGTAAAATCACCTTGCACACCATACCACATATCATAGGGGTACTGGGGCTTGGTGTTTCCAGATCCGAGAATTAAACTCATATTTGAAATTATTATTTGATTAGTTCACCAGCTCCCCAATAGATCTCATAATCAGCCAGGGAAATAGCATTTGGGGAAATACTTACTATTGCTCCAGGAGTCCAGTCACCCAGGGGCACTGGAAAAGCTCCGCTCTCCTTATCGCAGATGAGCTTGCACGGCATCAGAATGTTGGTTTCCATGCTTGCCTTTTTGGGTCTGACAAACACAGAAAACGGCACTCCTCCGAGCGTGAAACCCTTTGAAAGGTCTGATACTCTACCTTTTGAAAGGATCCGTAAGCTATACATTGGATGTTCCATAAAATTAACTTGGTAAATTATACTGCAAAGATAGTCAAAATCTGTGTTCCACGAACACATTTTAAGGCGAAAATCCTTGTTATCTCAAAAATTATGTTATATAACACCTCCTTTCTATATAGGAATCACCATAAATGCCAGGAGCAGATCCCAGCCAGACCGCCCAGCATTGGTGCCTTTTATAACCTCATCATATTTGCCTGGATCTCCTCCAGAGAGTTGATCTTATCCCTTATCTGTTGCCTGGAGTTATGCAACTCCGTTACATCATAGGGCAATGGAGCACCGATCAAAGCAGCCTCATAGCACTTAATGATCTGGTAATCGGAATCTGCCAGCGTTGCTTTCAGATCCTCAATCCGCCTCCTCATAGCCTGGAGATCGGGCACTACCTCATAGTGATATGAGATAGTTTCTCCAGCATCATAAGGAATGGCAGTCACCATGTAGCCATCATCGGCTTTGCGGATCTGATCATCATCAATCCGCTCCAGGGGCTTCCATCCTGGAGGTAGATCATTGATCTGATCCTCCACGGTGTAAACCTTAGTTTCCAGTACCCCAGTTTCGGGGTTTCGTTCCTGGAATGTGACTGGCTCCAGGTCTTTCACCCTTAGATAGCCATCAGTATCTATAAATCCGTATTCTACCATAACTTAGATTATTCGTTACCATTTCCATGCAGATACCAGCCACGCCTCTTTTTTAGTCGTGGTGTTTCCAGAGGTGATATAACCGATCGTGAACACAAGCATTCCAGCTCTGCCACAACCAAAATCGTAGTATTCGTTTTCGGTATTATCATCATAAATGTGGTGCCCAGTCCTGGGGCGTACCCTCATGGTGCCAGTCCACCATTGTTTCACCCAGACAACTTGCCCCTCTTTGGGATTTGCTGGGAGGTAAACAATAGAGGTATCAGAGGTGTAGCCTATGATCATAGTATCGGCAGCATTCAGATACACCGTTTGATTAGAGCCAGAGATTGCTTTCTTACCCAGGATCAGACCTCCAGCATAGAGATCATAAAAGAATCCTCCGAATGCTGGTGCAGTACCAGAGTTGGAGGCTCTGCCATACACGCCAGCAATAATGGTTTCCAAAGCATTCAACTGCCAATCCCTTTTAGCGACATTGGCAAAGCCCAGACCGACAATAGCCCCTCGGTGGGTGTAGCCAGAGGAGGCTGGCATTGCATTGGTACCAGCCAGATTTGCAAAGATGCCGTTTGGAGATAGGTAGGCAGTACCAGTAGAATATGATGGAGAGTTTTTGGCTCGTACCTCCAGCATACCCTGGCTGGCATTCAATTTAATGATCGTGCCAAAGTTATTCATTGAGTAGCCTCCTCCGTCATTGGCACTCTCTATGAGGATTTGAGCTACAGACGCATCCAGAGTGATCTTGTTGGAGCCAGAGAGTGTTGATACAATCTTACCTCCAGACATGAACCAATCTCCGATATTGGCACCCTCCGCCAGGAGTAGGTTGGTTGCGATAGTTTCAAACTGGGCACCAAAAGTATTCCATTTGCCAGTATTCGTGGGGGCGATATTGGAAAACTCTCCAGCATCAATTCTGGCAATGTAATAGATGTTGTTATACTTGACAGCATCCAGGCGGTGCGAGTTGCCATAATAGGTTTTGCTACTACTGTAGGCACCCCTAAACACCAGCACTGGGCTATCCCCTTTCACGCCAGGATCTCCTTTATCGCCTTTATCTCCTTTGTCACCCTTATCTCCATAAGTACCGATAATAACTGGAGTGGAATTGTGAACTGATCCATTAGTGTAGGTGATCTTTTCATAATTCCAGAGGTACTTTTTGGAGGAGCTAACGGTTTGTATGCTTGTAGTCCAGCCAGAGGTGCTGATCGTAACACCGCTATTTGAGGGGGATGCCAGGTAATACTCCACGATTGAGCGGATTCCAACACCAGTATTGCCAGTGTTGCCCTTATCACCATACACACCGATCACCCTTGCTTTCGTGGTTTGCTCCGTTCCATCCGACAATGTTAGTACCTCATAATTCCAGAGATACTTATTTGTTGCCGTCATGGTGGGAATATCAACGCTCCAGGAGGTAGGTGCCGTGGTGTTGGAGGATGAAACGGCATAGTAGTTGGTAACTTTATTGATACCCACGCCAGGATCTCCCTTATCGCCTTTTTCTCCAGTGACGCAAATTGCAGTCGTGGTGGTGGATGTGCCGTTGGTATAGGTGATCACGGATCGTGTCCAGATATACCAGCCATTCCTCCAGGTGGGGCGTACCGTGCTCCACCCTCCATTGAGCAATGAGGTTGCAGAGCTGGAGAGATAGTATTGCTCAATTATTGAGGATATGCCGATACCAGTGTTTCCAGTGCCTCCAGTGATACACGCTGGCTTGGTGTAGCTGGTGGTTTCATCGGAGTAGATAACCTTTGTTCGGCTCCAGATATACCAGCCGTTTTTCCAGGCTGGAGCATCAGTATTCCAGCCAGTAGTAGGAGCCACACTGTTTGATTGGCTCTGGGCATACTCAACATCGGCACTGACTACGCTAACGCCAGGTTTGCCATCCTTGCCATCATACGGATTCACACGGATAGGCACACTCCAATTCTGAATGAGCTTATCCACGTTGCCATTCATAACAGCAACAATATCCGAAACTGGGAGGGCACCCATGAGCAATCGGATCTCATCCAGGTAGAGGAGTGATCCAAACATATTATCATCATAGATAGACCAGCCCACAACTTGCTCATTCACGCTGCCAGCATGGAGAAACACACCGTTTTTATAGACGGTAACGGATTTGTCGTTGAAACGGAAAGCCAGGTGGATCCAGGTATTAGGCTCAACTGGGATCGTGTTTTCGGTGTAGTCACGACCGTTGTAACCATTGAGCATCCAGGTTATGATCTTTCTGTCAGTCTTGATCCAGAAACAGAGAGTGAAACTTTGACCGAAAGGCAGATCATAGGGGATCCTGGCATCAGCATTCTCCGAAAGATCCATAGCATACCTGGAGCCATCTTTGATAACCTCTGCATCGCCATTCAGCCTGGCATTATAGCCATTGCCAGAGGTATCAGCACACATACCATAAGCATCCCCCTCGTTTACTGGTATATGGAATTGTGTCCGATCCACCAGGGTTGATTTTTTCGCCATAGTACACCAGACATATTCCATCGTGCCAACGGTGGGCATTTCACGGCTCCAGCCAGTAGGATTAACAGCGGTAACATCCAGCTCTGGAGGCTCCAGGGTTGATCCGTTCTTTGCATACCGATACTCATAGTATTCTCCAGCAGCAGCATCAGCACCGCCCACGCCAGCACCGCCTCTAATGAGGCTCCAGGTGTAATCGGCTGGGTTGCTACTGTCATACTCCTGGAAGTCGGTGTATTGTCCGATATAGCTCCCAGGATCCTCTCCGTTATTTGCAGTGAACGACAAACCGCCATCGTTTGAATACTTGATATGGAGATAGGTAGTTTGCCCATCCTCTCCAGGTTCACCAGGTGTACCACGCTCTCCTTTGGTATCATTCCACTTGTAATCGCTGGGGTTGTCGCTATCAGTGGGGATCTGATCCACCAGGGTACCCATCCACCTGCCAGGCGTTTCTCCGTTGCCAGCGGTGAAAGTAACACCGCCATCATCGGAGTATTTCAAATGGAGATAGCTACTCTTGCCATCCTCTCCCTTTATTTGCCCCACATTCTGCCAGTTGGTACCATCCCAGATATAGAGGTTATCCCCTATAATATAGGCATCGCCCTGGGTGTTGTCAGTCATAGGCAGCTTTGAAACGCTGTCAGTGGAGCCTTTGATCGTGATGCTGGTACCATCAGCACCCCTTACCCTTATCGGCTCTCCCCAGGTTCCAGATTCAGCGTTTTTGGCAGACTTGATCGACATCCAGATCACGGATTCAGTGGATGTTGTGTGCCAGCCTCCAGTGGTACCGTTGCCAGTAGGTTTCTGGGGCTTTTCCTTACCGTCATGGTAGGTGTAATAGATAGAATTTCCTTGCTCTCCAGCAGCTCCCTTAGCCACAATGCTCCAGTAAACGCTGTTTGTCGGAGCGTTGCCCATTGACGGTTCGGGATTGATATAGCGATAGGTGCAAGTTTCTCCGTTGTGGGTATATGTTACCTCATCCCCCTTATAATAGATATAGTTGGGATTGTAGGTGCCACGGAAAACTCCCAGCTCGGAGGTATCGCCACTACCAGAAAGCACACTCACATTTCGGAGCGTGATACGGTTCCTTGCAGTCACATTCCAGTCAATGCTGCTGGCAGCGTCACCTATCCTAAAGAGGTTCCCATCCAGATCCAGATAGCACTCCCCATCGCTCGTTACGATCTTGCCAGTGGTAATGGTGTTGCCGTTGATCCTGGTAAAACCGTATGTAGTGACAAAATCACGGAAATTATCACCCTCTCGGAGCGGAGAAAGTATGCCCACCTGGAAATAGTAGTTATTGGGATCATCCTCTGGCTCAAAGCGGAGCTGTTGCTGTGTCAGAAACCAAACGCCAGTATTTCCACTCTTGGAGCACTTTGCAAAGAGGTAATATCCGCCTGGGCTACCTAACGTGAACTCGCTGGCTCCAATATTCCAGTGCATGATCGCATCATCGTTGATTGTGAGGTGTGAGAGCACACCAGCGGAGGCATCGAAACGGTTAGGCAGACCGCCCACATTTGCCTGGAGGATCACATCCGTAAGCACAAACTGTTGGCTCTTGGATCCAACAGTGAGCATATTGGTATCAATGGAATTGGGGCGAATGTTATCAGTGTCAAAAAAGCCATCGGTATCATACACCATATTCCTTAGATCCTCGGTTGTACGCCAGCCCCTCCTTGCCTTATTGAGATCTCGGAGGCGGTTGTTTACAATGATTTGCTCATGGTTGATCACATCTATAACCGTCTGGGCAGCTACAGAGATTTTGGTGGTATCGGAGAGGGTTAGGGTGTAGTCTTGCTCCACCAGGAGGTTTCTTACTACTTTCTGGATCCTTATGCTCTTTTCAATGCCGAAACGCACATCCTTGATAGGCACATAATCGCCCACATTGAAAATGGAGGTTTCAGCATCGGAGGGGGTGTTGTCAATGAGATACTTTCTATCCAGCGTCAGATCATACTGTGCCCTGGCTTGTTTCATCCCCTCAAAATCCTCCTTGCCAGCATACCATAGCTCCTCCTCAGCATCATCCTCATAGGATTGGGGGAGATTGATTTCAGTAATGGTGTATTTATCGCCAGTTCTGATACGGTATGCCTCGGTTTCAGCAGTCGGGATAGTCAGACCTCTATTGTCGGTATAAGGTTTCAGCGTGAATGTGTTGGAGGAGTGATCATAGGCAGACAGCTCAAACTGTTGCCCAGCCAGCAGACCAGAGATAAAATTGATCTTTGCCGAAACCTCGTTGATCAGATATTTGGTGCCGTTGGCATCTTTCTCTGTGAGGTCAAAATCCATCGTATCATCAACGAATGAATTTATATCTCCCTCCACCAGTGCAGTCACCTCTCCAGTGCGTCTGGGATAGATGCTGTCATACTGGGCTGTGTCCTCATCGCTCCCCAGGGCTTCACGCAGATCAGCATCCTCAATGAAACGGTCGTTATCATTGAGAATACCTATCATTTCACTCTCTGCCTCAATCACGGTGCCATCAGCCAGAGTGTGCTTATGCTTGTTCAATCTCCTGGGGAAAGGGAGTTGCAACCGCTCGGAATAGTTGCGGTAATCAGCACGGATGTTGGTGGTACCTCCCTCAATCCAGAGCCTCGTTTTGATTGACTTATCATCAATCTTTTTCTCTTTGAGGGTATATAGACCATTGCCCTTGCCCCACTCAAAAAACTCCCTACCTCCAGGAGGCACGATCTTTGCCCCAAACTTTCCTATATGGATAGTCCTCACTCCGTTTGCCTGGGAGATCTTAAACTCCAGCTTAAAGTTGCTTTCGCTACAGAGTGACTGGAGCACTTGGAGGCAGTTCTGTTTGGAAAACTGGATCGTGATAGGATCCGTGTCTGGGCAATTATCCTCATCAAAAGCCCACAACCCAGGATAATCCCTATTAAGGTTGTAGATTATCACCTTAACAAAATCCTTGATAGAGTATGTGAGATCAAATGTGGATCGGGTTGATTTGCCGTTTGCATCGCAATCACGGTATTGAGTTTTCATCAGCTCATACATAACGCCATAGAAAATGGCATCAGACTGGTAATGATCCTCGGAGATCAGATCTCTGTTTACGGTGGTGCGAATGGTATATTCATTCCCTCCGATAATGATCTTATCGCCCTTTTCAAAGCTGATACACTCGGAGGAAATGATTGATAGTTGCACGTTATCATCCCCCATCAGAGCGGATGTTAGCGTGGCACTCTTTAAGGCGCAAAAAGGCTCTCTGGAGAAAAGAGGGATCTTCTCTCCAGATCGCTTGATTATTTCAAAAGATCCCATATCACTATTGCGTTGGTTGAAAATGCCTCAATATCTTCGATCACGCCAGTGATTATTATATCATACTCTCCTGGCTTCTCATAGGTGTGCTCAACGGTTTGCTGGGTGCCACTCACATTGTAGGTGTGGGTGCCATCGCCCCAGTAGATGTTGAGATACTTGCTGGAGGTCACTGTTACGGAGGCTTTCGTGTTTGCAATCGTTCCTATGTGCCTCAACACACGTTTCACTGGCTCATCCTCCACCAGGGGGAGTGAGAATGTGCCCACCATGAGATCATCATTGTATTGCCCCCAGGTTTTCTCCACGTTCACGCCATCCAGCAACTCCACCTCATAAACCAGGGGCTTAGTTTTGAGGTGTGGCACACATTTGAGGCGGTGGTTTCCAGCAGCATCAAACATGGCAAAGAAACGCTGTACCCACTCCACAAAGGCGGTTCGGCTGGAGGCATATATAAAGCACTCCAGGGTTATGTTGCGCTCCTTATACCTGGGGCGTTTCTTATCCCTTACTATGCCGTGGTAGTTATCCCATTCCACGTTCAGCACCTCTTTGCGAACCAGGCGATCAAACAAGCCCTTTGCTTGTGATACCTCCACGCCAAACTCCTTGAAGTTGAAACCGTCAATGTAATACTCTACATCATCCCTGGTGTTCTGGAGAGTAAGCACCTCCCTCTCTGTAAGGGCACGGTTATAGAGGAGCACGTTATCCATGATCACGTTGCTGCCAGCGAGATCATCATCACAGAGGGCAAACCCATTGGGGGTGCCAGAGATCGCTCCAGTATAGACAATACTTGCATTGAGATACACTGTAAGGATGTTGCCAGATTTAACGAATGCCAGAAACTCTCTTTTGTTCGGAGTTACCTGGATCCACTCCTCAATGAATTTATCAACACCAGGTGAATTTAGCATCCAGCCGATTGATTTGTGAGGCGTTTTGATCCAGAGTGCCAGCGTGAAATTGGAGGTGAAAGGAATAGCCTTTGTAGTGATAGCCTCTCCCTCTCCCTTAATGGAGAGAGCTTTGCCAGCATCCGTATCTTTTATGAGTTTAGCATCGCCAGAGAGCGTTGCATCGGCTCTACTCTGAGAGTAGTCGTAAGCCTTTGATCCGTCTGGATCATGGAAAGGCAAATGAAGTATGAGGGAATTATCTATCATATCAGTAGGTGTTTTTTTTATGTTTCTTAATCTCAACCCCAGAGCCGATCACCTCAACCTGGGCGTTGCCATATAGATTCACTATAACCTGGGCATCACTACCAGCCACGGCAATCACCAGATTAGAGCTGTCAAAGGCATCTATTGTCACATAGGCATTATCGGACACATTCACGGCTCCCTGGGCGTTGTGCCTGGCAAAGATCCTGGAAACAGCAAAGCCATCATACTCCAGGAAAGCCTTGCAGTCACCATTGAGCACGACATCTGGGGCATTGTTCTCTTTCACTTCATCATCCACGAATACACCGTATGGCTCACATGATCCCTTGAAGTGATCACGCAAAAAATCCAGTGTGGGGTAATCCTCGGAAATACAGAAATCAATGCCCTTAATGTAGAGAGCTGCCAGATCCTCTACAGACATCCCTTGCTGGAGTTTCATTCTCCACGGTCTGCATAGCCCCTTTGCGGTGCCATCTTCTTTGAGTTGGGTTATTAAGTTCATAGCGTTACGATATGCCCTGGGATAGCAGGGAGTTGTTATTTTCCATATTTTTGATAGTAGTATGAATGGCATCCAGCTTTTCAGCCGTTGCCTTGGTGTTCGCTGCGATCTCCGCCTGGAGCACCAGAGAGGATCGACCGATAGAGATCATTTCACTCTGGTTTATTACAATGGCATTGGCTCTGCCAGCCAGCACATCCGCTTGCTGATCGCTCATGCCCTTGATCGCACCTTTCAGAGGATCATCCTCTTGCTCTCCAGCCTCATCCATATCCTTAATCCAATCGCCAATGCCCTCCAGAGCATTGTTGAATGTTTCGCCAGCAGCGTTCACCATAGCCTCAAACTTGGACTTTTCCCAGGGATCCAGGGTGCCATCTTCCATAGCACTCCCCAGGAATTGTATAGCCTCATCTATAGCCTTAGCCAGGAATTGCCTTTTCAGAGCCTCCACAACGGCATTTTTAAGCACCTCCTTAGTCTTGGCACCCAGAGCCTCCGCTGCATCCTCTCCCTGGCAATATGCCTCTACCAGAGCATCAGCAAACTCATCAATGGCGGACTTGGTATCAGTACCAGCCAGAGTTTCCATCATGCTCCGCTCCATATCCTCCAACTGGGTATCTATATCCTTGATAGCCTCCTCCCATTCAGCAATCTTATCCCAGTCGGTTTTCTTTTTGCCTTTCTCCGCCTGGATTTGCTGTTTGATCAGCTCTTGCTGTTCTTTGAGGTTCTGTTTCTGCATTTCATAGAGCTGGAACATATCACCTTTGTTGCCCTCTTTCTCCAGGGCATATTTCAGCTCCTTGATCTGTTTGGTCAATCGGGCATACTCAACGAAATTCCAACTCTGACGTGCAACAACGGCTTGCTGTTCCAGGGCTGCAATCTGATCACGGATCGCATTAAGCCTTTTTTCGTGTGCCTCCTTTTCCTCATCGGTAAACACCCAATAGGTTTGCTCCGCTGCGTGTTGCATACGATCAAAGGAGTTGGAGAGTGCATTAATGTTACGCTGGATATTCTGGATCCTTTTCTCAATCTTTTCATCATTGTTAAAAAGCCCAGCAATCCAACTGATAGCCTGGAGTGCAATGGAAATAGCTGTGAGGATCACGGATCCCTTTTCAGCAGACTTAATGGCAGCAGACATGGCGATACCAGCCATCGCAACACCCTGGATCATTTCCATAGTAGCCTTGCCAGAATCACCCAGGAGATCATCCAGCACACTACAACTGGCAATGGCATCATTCACGAAATCGAAACAAGCCTCTGTAGATTTTGAGAGGTTTTTCCAGTCGGTTTTGATTTGCTTGGAGGTTTTCTTTGAGCCATTCTGTTGTGTTTTGAATACCTCTCTTAGAGAGTTGCCCAGAGCCTTGAAAGGGTTTACATCCAGGATCTTGCTCTTTGCCTCATCCAACTTTTCCAAAACGGCTTTCAGATCGGCTGGATTGAGTTTCAGATCGGCTGTGTTGAGCTTATCCTGGATCTCCCTTACCAGCTTATCTATCTGTTCCACTGTGAGGGCATCCAGATCCGTAAAGAGGTTTTTCCAGCTTTCGCTCTGCATGAGGAATGAGGAGTTCAGAGCCGATAAAGCCTCATTCTCTGCCTGGTTGATCTGTTTGATCCTCTCCTCATCATTGAGGCGTTGAGCCTCCGCCCTTAACAGAGCATACTCATTCTGGATTGAGGTTTTCTGTTCCTCAAATGTTCGGAATTGAGTGAGCACCCGATCTTCCAATTCTTGCTGGTTTTTCTCATCCTCCTGGGAGAGAAAAAGATTGGCAGCAGCAATATCATCCTCCGACACCAGCCCAGATTTACCATTTGCCAGTTTCTCTTTAGCAGCAGCAATCGCCTCCATCTTCTCTGCCAGGGTTTGAGCCTGGTTGATAGTCCTGGTTACGCTATCCTTGAAAAGATCCATAGCGGATTTGGCACCAGTGATCTCTTTTACCTGGAGATCCAGGGTAAAGAGTTGCTGTTGCTCCCCATCTGTAAGGGTTTGCCCAGAGGCTTGCTTATCTTTGAATGCCTTGATCTGTTTATCCAGAAATTCCTTATAAGAGGCACCGCTGGTTAAGAGTGTGGCAAACTGTTTATCGGCAACATCCTTACCCATATTCTCAACCCACCTCCAATAGAGTTGGTATTGCTTTTTCTTTTCAGCTATCTCCGCAATAATGAGGGCTTGTTGCTCTCTCTGGTTGCTTTGTTCAGCCAGAGTTCTACGATCAGCAAAACCCTGGGTTTCGCTTGCTGTCAAACCGCCCTTTCCAGCCTTTTTTCTGGCATCTGCCAGTTCTTTCTCCTCTTTTTTGATAGCCTCTATTTGTTCTTTGAGCTGGAGATCCAAAAGAGCCTTTCGTTTCTCATATCCATCCTCCATAATGGCAATACGAGCCTCCTCCAGGCGTTTTGCAGCCTGGAGCTGTTTCTGCAATAAGGTTTCGGCATTCCTGGCAGCGTCATTGCTACCAGAGCGACCACCTTTGCCAGTGGCGGTGGAGAGCTTCTTTTCCAGAGTGGTTATCTGGTCATTATAAGTTTTCCATGCCTCGCTACCCAGTTCTGCCTCTCCACGTAGTTTTTTGAGGTTGCTTATCTCTGAATTTATGCCATTTTCAGTATTAAGGTTATTTTGTTTGCCAGTGATTTGAGCGTTAATATCCGCCAACATCTGCATGGCATCTTGATAGCCATAAACCTTAATATCCAGCCCTACCTCTTTGCCATCCAGCTTACTTGCCATATCGTGCAATTCCTCCAGAGAGTATTTGGAGAGATCCACTTTCGGCACCATCGCCTCGGCACTATCCGACATTCCCAGGACTTCATTGGAGGCGTTCTTAATGGCATCAGCAGCATTGTTGGCAGCGACGGTTTGATCATCAAACGCCTTTCTTGCATTGATAGCTTGATCTATGATACCTCCATTCTCGGAGAAAACATCATAAAACATATCATCCAGCCAGGAATAATCGGTGATAAACTGGGCGTGTGATTTATCAATGCCAGCAGCCACCATAATATCAGTGATCTGATTCCTTAATTTGGCTTTGGCTTCCTCTTTCTTTGCTGGATCCAGGTTAGCGATCTCTGGCAGCTTATCCTCAATCACACCTCTGATTTGAGCAGCCAGGGCTGTTGCATTATTTTGAATATCATCGCTATCAGCAGATACGCCACCAATACCCAGATTAACATAGTGATGAGCCTCTGCCAGCTCTTTTTTGATCTTTTCACCAATCTTATCCAGTTCAGCAGAATACTCCTCGGAAAGAGCATTGAGGGTATTGGCTCTCTGCCTTTCGGCATTCTCTTTCTTTATGGCAGCCTCAATACGTTTGTGGGCATCCTCTATATCCTGGAGGGTACTTTGTTCTCCTAACAGAGCCAGTTTGTGCTCTGCAAGCTCTTTATTTACTTCCTCCAGAGCTTTAGAATATGTTTTTGTGCCCTTTTCGCCAGCCTGGAGCACACCGAATAGAGCGGAGAGGTGCCCAGCTTGTTTCTCTCCACTTTCTCCAAAAGCATCCATGCTCTTTGAGGCATCATCGGCTGTATCATCCAGGAGCATGAAAGCACTTACCACCAGCCCGATCAGAGAGAGAATGGCTGTAAGGGGATTTGACACACAAGCAGCCCACAACGCTTTGACAGCAGCAGTAGCCTTATTGGTTGCTGTAGCCAGGATCCCCTTTGTGACAGCCTGGGCTTTTGTGGCAGCAGCATCAGCAATGGCAGCGGTTCTGCCTTGCACTGTTGCAGCCGTTTCAAGCTGTTTCTTTTTGGTGTAGAAATCCGTCTGGGCTGCCAGGGCTGCCTTTCTGGTCATGGTCTGGTTATCTATAGCACCAGCCAGCTTTTTCTCCGCTGTAGCGATCCTGGTTGCATCGCCAGACTGTTTCGCCCAGTAAACCTCATACCTGGCTGCCTCAACCGCCTGGGTGGATGCTATGGCGGTTGTTTTGGCTGTCTGGAGTTTCGCAGCAGCCTCCTTAACGCTCAACCTCATGGCATTGAGAGTGGCGTTTTGGTTGGCTACTTTGCCAGCCACCTCTTGCTCCAGAGCAGCACGATATATGGCACTCTTAGAGGTCAGATCCAGCTTGCTCAACGCCTCCCTTTGCTCAACGGAGAGCACACCCATTGCCACCGCCTCATAGTTGGCATTGGAGGCGGTTATATTGAGGTTGGATAGATACTCTTGCTGTTGAACTGTGAGGAGTTGCTGGATCGCATTGATACGGAGTTGTTTTACCAGGTTGGCATTTTCCTCCGCTGTGAGTTGTTGCTGGAGGGCTGCAACGTGAGCCTCCTCCGCAGCGGTCATTGCCTTAGTCTGGGCTGCCACTCTACCAGTGAGAGTTGCATCCAGTTTCATAAGAGCCAGCTTTGCGGATCGGGCTGTATTGTCAATAAGAGCAACACCAGTGTAGCCCTTAGTTACAAGTGTCTGGAGCACCACTGCTGCCTTATATGAGCCATAGGCTACAGTTACGGCTGTGAGCACACGCAGAATATCCTCCATGTGCTCCACCAGGTATGTTGCGCTGCTGATCGCTGTAGAGAATACGCCCTCTCCCTTTTCGCCCAGATTATTGAGAGCTGTGTCCCAGGCATCCTCCAGGTTGGCGATCTGCCCAGTAAGGGAGGCGGATTGTTTCTCCATGAGGTTATAGAACTGACCGCCAGCATTAGTCATTTTGTTGATCACTTCCTCAACCTCTGGGAATCCGATCTTACCAGCCGAAACCATTTCATTGATCTTATCAGCGGTAACACCGTATTTCTCCGCCAGCTCTTTCACCAGAGGAATACCCCTACCAGTGAACTGCCTAACATCCTGGGCATATAGCCTACCTTGTACCATCGTGGTACCATAGAGGTAAACAATATCATTGAGAGGTATGGAAAGCCCAGAGGCAATGTTTCCCAGCCTTACCAGGGTATCATTGACCTTATCGGCAGATACGCCATAAGCCATAAGCTGTTTGGCACCCTCCGCAACTCCCATGAGGTCAAACGGTGTTTTAGCTGCTGTCTGTACCATCTGATCCATGAGGGATTTTGCCTTACTTTGGCTTCCCAGCATGGTTTCAAAGGCAATCTCTAACTGTTGGAATTGCCCACGCACTTGCACAATGCTATTGAGCAAGCCCATCATGCCTTGCCCTACCAGATAGTATGAGATATATTCTCCAGCCCTCTTAGCAAAGGATTGGAAAACATCCTCAACGCTCTCAACCTCATCAATGGCACTGCTGGAGAAATCTTTAATCCTATTCTCCATCGCTTGTGCCGATACGTTGAAATCGTCAATATCCAGAGTAGCCCTAAAAGCTAATGCACCGTCTATATTTTCCATTATATTATGCCTTTGATATAGTTTTTAATATCATCTTTAGTTTTCAGCTCTCTGTGAATAATTTTTTCTTCTTGAATCGGGTTGCCGTTCTCATCAGTCTTGATCTCCGCTGGTCTTAGACTATCCGCCAGCATGGTTTGGATGTTAAGCCAGGAGATCCCCCAGAGCAAGTAATCGTAAGTCCATCCAAATTTCTTTAGGATCTCTCCACGATAACCCCAGGGGCTATTTAGCCCCTCTACTCTATCAGATCCGCTCTGTCCTCTTTCGGTCTGGTCGTTCCCATCTCCACGATTGATCTGATAGAGGATGTAAAACCCCCAGGGTTCATCATCTGGCTTATTATATCCGATAGCTTTTTGAGCCTATTTACAGTTAGGTGATCCATGAGGAATTTCTGGAGATCCTTAACCTCGGAATTGGGTTTTATGATTGAGGGATCGTTAATGATCGCTACGGCTGCAATCTCCGCCATCAGAGGTATGTACTTAAAGAGGCGTTTGCTTTCCTGGATAGGTTGATCCTGGATCGCCTCCTCATCATACTCTATCTGAATGTAGAGTTTGCGGAGATAGTCTATGGTGCCCAGATACAGCGGTTTGATATGGAATTGGCGTTGATAGATATGCTCCATCGTGGATTTATCCACATTGGGCACATCTGCCTCCACAACATCCCAGACTTTGGGAATGCGTTTATCCCTCCATACCTTTGCTTTCTTAGGGAATTTCTTATTCCACCAGCGAATGATCCTGGGAGGCTTCACTGGGTAAATTTTCAATGGCACACTGAATTTAACCCCCATCTGTAAGAGGGCATCAATGGCTTTCTCCTCCACCTCCAGGCGTTGCTGGCGGTTGAGTTCTACTGGCTGCTGTTGTTCTTTCTCCATAAGCGAAAAGTTAAGCCCCCCATCCTGGGGTGGGATAGGAGGCTTTCCTGGGTTGATTCATCGGGGATCCTTACGCTGTTATTACGGTGGGATCGCTGAAAGATTCATCCGCAATCAGCTCCGACTGATATTTGAGCGTCATAGGTACCAGGCAGATACCCTTTGAGGAGTAGGTAATCTCAAACTTGGGAATGATACGGACATTGGGGCATCCCATCAGCAAACCCTCCTCTGGCTGCTGCCATACAGCCCATTCCTTGTAGGGGAGCTTCCTGGGGCGTACCCATCTGCGTTTGCCCTTCTGATCCTCGTTGGTGATAGTGCCACCGAAGTAGCGAGCCATCTGCTCCAGATCGGGATCCATCAGAGAAAGTTGAACATTGGTTGGCGTTTCTCCAGTGAGCGTGATACGCTTGTTGGAGGTTTCCGACTTGTGCTCTGTGATTTCGGGATCGTCATCAACGAGCTGGCAAGTGTCCTGGTAAACATCGCCCAGATCGAGCCATCCATCACCGTTGGGAGGCATAGAGCCATCCGAAAGAGCCTCATGGATCCAGATTTTTTTAAGACCCATTGTAGATAGTATAGGCATGATTTATACGTTTTTATTGGTTACACTTTTTATCTCTTACTGTTAGCTCCAGAGCCAGGGAAACAAAATGCTCATCGTGATCTGGTTCCTTGATCGGGGGATTGAGCCTCCCTATATTCCAGTTGTAGCCCATCCCCTTTTCATAATGGTTTTGCAGTATCTCTATAGCCTTTGCTCTGATCTCTATGAGCCGTTTGGTGTTGGTTCTCTTTACTGATTTTCCATTCCCTACCTTGATAGTCAGATCTGGCACATGGATATTCACATTGATTTGACCGAAACGCACTGACCCCTCTCCGTCAATGGTATGAGGCACCACAATCACATCCTCTTTGGAGTAATCGTTTCGTTCATAGTCCACGCATCCAGAGATCATGGTTGCCAGTTCGCTGTTTTGGAGCATCTGGTAAACCTTAATTGCTATTTCCTCGGTTGTTATCATGCTATGTTTCCAAATTTCTCCGTAGCCTTTTGTTTGGCTTTGGCTATCAGTTCTTTTATCGCAATAGGAAAATCTGTTTTAGCTTTGAGTTCCGCTGGGAGGATCACGTTATATCCTTTCGCCTCTACATAGGCAGCATAATTCATTCCAGCTACTATAATGAGGGAGAATGTATTGGGCAAAGAGGATGCTATTTTCATAGCCAGCTTTAACGCCTCCTCCGCACCCTCTCCAGGCTGGTTTGTCGCATCATAGTAAACTATTTCCTTATCCTTAACCACCGCATAAGCGATTGAATTTGTGAGGTTGCCAGTCTGATCGGTGTAGTTGTGGTTATCTTTGGCATACTTAGCCAGACTTTCACCCAGATATTTCAGAGTGAAAATCGTGACTTGCTCCAGGCGTTTCTGGAATAGCATAACCTCGTTAAATACATAGCCATTACCGAATTTTGGCACTATCCCCATAGCTCAATGTATTTTCGGTTCAGAGGATCAATACTCTTAATCTCAAACTCATCCTCAAAGCCATCAAACCCGATAACCTTAACCAGAGTGCCGATAGCAAGTGTTCCACCGTCAAAATGTTTTGGAATAAACACGTTGTAGTTGTAGGTGTATTCTTGCCCATCGGTTCCGATAAAGTGTTTTGCTGGCACCACGTTATCAATCTGGCACTCACATCCTGGCAGCCAGTCAGATCCTCCCTCGCTGGTGTAAAGCCCAGTCTGGGGATCCCTGGTTGTCTGGGAGGGAGCCTTGAATTGAAATTTACCGTTGTACCGCATAGTTACCAGAGATTTGATCCATCAGTAATTGAGGGGAGATCGACAAAATCATCAGCATCCAGATCGTTTTCGGCACACAGAGCCTTGATCCTTTTCTCCAGCTTATCTACATTGTAGCCCTGGGAGGATTTACCCAGGCTGTCACTGGAAAGCACGATCAGTTTTTTGAGCACCTTGATTGCAGCCACGGCAATAGCCTTTTTGTCAGCCTGGGTGTACTGGGCATCCAGATCAGTAACATTGGCATCAGCCAGAGCTTTCATAATTGTGAGCCTACTGGGAGTGTAAGGCTCCAACTCTCCGATAAGAGCATCAAACTTTGTCAGATTCTCCATAGGTTACTCCTCCTCCTTTTTAAGGGTTTCAGAAAGAGCCTGGGTTTGCTCATCCGTGAGCTTGGAGAGAGCGTTTTCAACGCCCTTAGCCTTTGCATTGGCAGCCACGGTAACACCGATAGCAGCCAGAGCCTCCTTGATCACGTTGATCTCATAACTGGTGCCCTGGAAACTTACCGTTTCTTTCGGCTGGGGAGCAGCCTCCTGGGTGGGGGTTTCCACGGACACGATCACACAGAGTTTACGACCTACCATGTCATTGACACGATCCAGATCGCTCAATGAGAGCGTTTCACCTTTGCGGTGAATACACTCTACATTGTCACGATCCCTAAAGTCTGATATAACTTTCAGTTTAAGCATACCTGGCAGAATTTAGGCGGTGGGTAAACCAGCGTTGCCCTCATACTCGGCTTTAGTCCAGTACGACCTTGCAACGCCATTGGCATCATTGGGCACGGTCTTTTCCTCAAAGCCACGCACTTGCAGACACACGATAGCATCTATCTCGGTGATCAGAGGAATGAGCCTGGCAGCACCCTCCGTATATTCAGCAGCAACCTGGTTGCCAGAGGCACCAGTACGCCACTTTGAGATACGGACACCGTTGCCAGCGTTCAGATAATCCACGTTATCCTCCTCTATCAGCTCGCTATCTTCGATAGCTGGCTGGATCTCTCCGATAACGCCAGCAGGCTTGATCGCAATGAAATTGGGGTTCCAGGGCTGGAGAGCACCACGTTTGCCATCCTTATCAATGCCCATCTTTCGGGTGATCACCGTCACTTTGGGGATCTGGTTCTCCTCCAGCAGAGCCTCAAACTCCGATACTTTCACGATCTGAGCCTTTTTATCATTTCCGTGAGCCTGGAGGCGTGTGGTTTCATCCATACGCATCCATGTGTAGAGATCCTGGCTCATAAGGATCTCTCCAGGCTCAATGCCACGATTGCGGAGATCAGAGCAGATCATCGCCAGCATGAGGATAGGATTAACCTTTCCAGCAGCGGTGTTTGCAGTATTCCAGAGGTAAGCACTCATCAGCTTGTTAGCCTCTCCCATCTGGTAATCTACCTCATAGGAGCGACCGCCAGGGTTGTTGATCTCTGGCTTGAACTGGCAAACGCCCCAGTTGGAGAAAGCAGTGAGGAGGATAAAGTCCATCACATCCTTACAGCCCAGATATGCGTTCTGCATATCGTTGCGGAAAGTCTTTTCAATGGCTTTTACCTTATCACGTTCCTGGATTCTGGGGTTCTCATAGACCTCCATCATCTTTCGTAAATTCCTCGCCAAAAGCGGGAATGTGTGTCCGACCCTGGGGATCTCTCCAGTCCATATATCGAAGCCGTCAGAACGCCTCAACGGTGTGGGGGATTCATCGCCCACAAGCGTTGCCATCATTCGCAACCTATACTTACCCACAATAGCCTCGGCTGTGAGCGACATCTGGGGGGCATTGTAGGTACACCACTGATCGGAGTAGGTTTTCTCAAAGAGAGCCACTTCCCTTTCAGAGGCTTTATCGAAAGTTTTTCTCCAGGTTGCCAGGAGATCCAGGGGAGCACCGTCTTTGTGCAATCCCTTGAAAGTTGTGTAAATTGATCTCATAGTTTACCGTTAATGTGATTTGGTGAATTTCACATGAGGGTTGGCTTTGAGGAAAGCCCCAGTGTCATCTTTCTGGCTGGCAGGGATCGGCAGCACACGCCTCTCATAGAGTGCATACTGGAGAGTGTCAGCAGAAACATCTATTGAGGTTTCAAACTCCTTAACCTCATTGTCTGCCACGGTTACGGAGTTTGCCAGACCCCTTGACTTGGATTTGGGAGTAATGGCATCGCCATCGGAGATCACCTCCTCCAGCACGTCACCTTTAGCCAGTCCATTAATGGCAGCAGACAGAGTGATTTTGTAGATATTGCCCTTTTCCTCTATCTTTTTGATAGTGGGCACACTGGCAATGGCAGTAGCAGTGGCACCAGCTTTGAGGATCATATCCCCAACGGCAAAGAAAGGAGCATAGAACTCATCGACCTCCAGAGTTACCAGCTTGGCATCCTCGGAGTCCACTTCTGCGACTTTTGCAGTCTTGATCACTTGAACCAGTCTGGTTTCCTCGTTAGCGATCGCCAGCACACCACCAGGGATAATATCGCCATCAGCGAAATTCTGATTGCTCCTATCCAGGTTGAAGCCTCCAATCACTTTAGAGGGAGATCCAGTAAAGATCGGGCGTGATCCAGTGAACGAATGTTTCTTACGTTTCATCTTTACTTTTGATTATTTAGCGGTTATTGATTCCAGGAGCGCATCAGCAGCACTATCTATTTGCTTATCGCTCGCTGCCTTTTCGCCCTCTCCATCTTTCGGCATCAGACCATCTGTAATGAGATCTTGCTTAATGGCAGTCACAGCCTCCTCAATATCCTCCTCATCGCCTATAGACTTTGCCAGGCGGTTACGGAGATAGGTGGGGATTTTGTGCTTTTCCATTGCGCTTGCAATATCGGAGGATCTTTTTGCCTTAGACTTTTCGCCTTTAATCTGGGCGATCTCATCCTCCAGCTCTTTGATCCTCGCTGCGTGTGGATCATCGTCATGCTCCGTTTTGCCCTTACCCTTGCCTTTCTGGGGATCATCATCCTCCTCGGATTCTCCCTCCCCTTTCTTGCCCTGGTTGGCGTTCTCCTTTGCATTCTGCGCCCAACGTGTAGCCTCACCCTGGCTGGATTTGGCAATGTTCACGATCTTGGTTGCAGTCTTTTCAATCAGCTCCTCATCGGTAGAATCATCCTCTACAACATCACCGATATTTTCAGTGATCTCTTTGAGGTACTTCTCCGACAAATGAGTGTCCTTACAGCGGTCTTTGACCTTAGTGTAGAGTGCTTTGTTCATTGTTGGTAATACTTAGTTTATAATCTGATGCAAAGATAATAAAAATCTCTGTTAAATGTGTTTGCAGAACACAGAAAATTAACCAGGTAAATCAACTATTTTTCAAGCACTTAAATTCACCAGGTAAATTTTTCTATAAAAATAATTGCCAAAATATTTGGTATATTAAATAAAACCTATTAACTTTGCTGTGTGTTTGAGAAACACATATAACTCAAACCGATTGCAACACCGATTAAAAAGAAAAGATATGGAAACAAAAATCGTTTATGTGGTTTACGGATCACGCACCGAGATCAGCAAATTCATCGCCTTTCTGGTATCTGGCGAATGGGCATTCAACTACAGCGGAGAGTATCTGTATTTCTCCAATGATCCTACAGAGTTGATCAAAGAGGCTGGTATGGATCTGAAAGCTGTTACCGAGCACTGGTGTACTAACTGTTTCGGGTTTAAGGATGCTCCCAAAGAATACAACAGCAGCGTGGAGAGATCAGAGGAGATCGTTAAAGCCGATACGATCATCAAAACCAACAACCTCACCACGGCAACAAAATACATGGAGTTTTTCAAAACCCACGGAGCCACCGAGATCAGAGATCCAGAAACCAGACAAAAGGGAGGCAGAAAGTACCTCTACAACGGCAAAGTGAATTACCTCTATCAGTTCTAAAAATTAACCAGGAGAGGGGCAACCCTCCCCACAAAAAGAAAGCAGATCATGGTTGAAAGCAAGTTTAAGCGTGGTGAAATAGTAACCGTTACCACCAAAAGCGGAGAGATCAAATGCACTGGCATTGTTCGTGGCTGGGATTGTAACCTATGCACGTTTGAGGTAGAGTATGAGATTGACTACTACAACAGCGAGAATGAGCGTGTGTTTACGCTCCTGGGGGTGCCAGAGGATCGGATCCAGATCATGCTCCCCACCGCAAAGCAGATGGAGCTGATCAATGAGTTGATCAATGGCTCAAAGCGATATGGCAAACTCGCTATTGAGAATTGCGAAAAATGGGTTTCGGCTGGCTATGCTGGAGCGAAAACTACCCCAGATAAACTCTATTGCTATTGCGGAGAGGGAAACGGCTACCAGGGAGCGGAGGTAACTCCAGCCAACAGAATTGCCGTGCTATACGATACCCAGGAGGCAGCAGAGGCAACCAAAGGGCACACAACCTGGAATGGGTTTGGTGAAAAGATCGTACTGGAACCTATGGAGGCTTACAAGTTTTTCAACATCCTCCAGGCGGACACCTACAAAGCAGCTCTATCAGCAATCTACTTAATAAACCAGAAATAATAACCAGGAGGGGAGCAATCCCCTCCACAATGCAACACCGACAATGGGAATACTCAAAGATGCGATCCGTTCAGTGATCGAAAAAGATGCAAAGGAAAGAGGGCTGGATATTCAGTTTCTTGATAGCCCCTCCAGGGTTATTAAAACAGCAGCCCAGGCGAAATATGATGATGTGAGGCGTGTGGAGCGTGGCTATGTGCAAGGCGTTCACAGAGCCAGAAAAGAGGCAGCAGCACCCTCCATTTGCCTCTCATGCAAGTATGGCGTTAGAAATACCTCTGGTGTGGGCGTGTTCTGTACCTGGAGCAGTAAGCAACTCCAGAATAAGAAAAGCAAGTGCAACAACTTTGTTGAGAAAGGAGGTGCCAAATGAGGCAGATCCTTTTCAGAGGGCTAAAGCATTTCCCCTATGGGAATGCCTGGTATATTGGCGATCTCTGGCACTGCCAGGGAGAGCCTTATATTAGAACCGACAAAGGCGGATCTTTGAGTGTGGATCCTGGCACTGTTGGGCAATACATAGGCAGAAACGACAAAACAAATCGGATGATCTTTGAGGGCGATATTGCCAGGTATGAGCACATAACCCAGGATGGAAAGCTGGAGATTGGTGATCCTTTTGAGATCCGCTGGAATGAGAATGAATGCGCTTTTTGTGCTTGGGATGAATACACGTTTATTGCATTACCTCCCTTTGATCGCCTCCGAGTGATCGGCAACATACACGAAACAAATAAATATACTCAAAATGGCAACACTGATTAAAGCAGACGGAACCCAGACAGGGATCCAGCCCCAGAACGGCACGGATTTCTCCCTGGAGGAACTTCAAAACTATGTGGATGGATATATCCAGGTGATATACCTCCACAACCAGGAGGATGAGATCCTGGTGCTCAACGAGGATGGGAAAAGCCAACAACGCCAACTGAATATGGCTGCAACCGAGCTGGCACTGTTCAACCGTGCCATATTCCGATGGGATCACATAGTTGGTGATGTGGTGCTCTGTAAGAGCGAGGAGGTAAAATGATCACCCTTAACGGCACGATCTTCTATGATAAACCAGGGAGCTGTGGATCATGCCCCTGGTTTAACAGCGGATCAACCTATCGCTACCACAACCCAGGGAAAGGGCATTGCACCATGTTCAATGAAATGCACCACTCCTATATCAACCCTCCCAAAAGGTGCCAGAAACTCTTTAATAAGGCTTTTCGGATGCCAGAGGGGAGCGATTTAGTAATAGTAATAAAAGATCCAGATGAGTAACAATGTAGAGTATGGGCTGGGGCAAATAATCACACTCCAGCCCAAAGGGATCCAGGTGCAAGTGATAGAGGGGCATTGCGATCAGTGCTATTTCTCCCCTCACTATCCTCTGCCATGCTACCAGATGAATTGCTCTGGTACCACCAGATCCGATGGCAAATATGTATGTTTCAAACAAGTAGAACCGTAAAATATGGAACCAAAGAAATTCCCACAAGTAAATGCTGTATTCGGAGCCGATCAGCCAGAATACAAGCCCCTCCCAGCACTCATAACCTCCGATGGCTATGTAGTGATGTGTTTCCAGCTTTCAGAGGAGGAGAAAAAGCGAGTAGCCGAAACTGGAGAGGTCTGGATCTCCCTCCTTACTGGAGGAGCCTCAATCTCTCCGATCTACGTTACCACCAATCCAGATGAGCTATTTATAGTACCAAAGGAGGAAAACCATGAGCAGATTTAACGGAAAGGCGATTTACAACCCCAGCGGAAAGGCAGGGGAATACGCTGCCTGGGCTTGCAATTTCTTTACTGGATGCTCCAATGATTGCCAGTATTGCTATTGCAAAAAGGGTTTCCTGGCAAAGGTCTGGAGCGACAAAGCCCAGCTCAAAAAGTGTTTCAAGGATAGAGATCATGCCCTGGAGGTGTTCACCAGGGAAATAGATGCCAACCTGGAGGCTCTGCAAGCCTCTGGGCTATTCTTTACGTTCACCAGTGATCCGATGCTGGCAGACACCAGGGATCTTACAATGGAGGCGATCTTTTTTGCTCTCTCCAGAGGCATTCCCAGCCAGATCCTAACAAAGAGAGCTGATTTCCTGGATCACCCCTCAATGAAAGCGTTGAAACTCCTCCCTGGCATGATCGCCTGGGGCTTCACGCTTACGGGGCATGATGATCTGGAGCCAGGAGCCTCCCCAAACATTGAGAGAATCCATGCCATGAAACGACTGCACAACATGGGCTTTAAGACGTTTGCCAGCATTGAGCCAGTTGTGGATTTCCCCAGTGCGTTCTCAATGATCAATCTCTCCCTGGAGTTTTGCGATCTCTACAAAATAGGGCTTATGAGCGGTAAGAGATACAACAGCCAGGAGCGATCAGAGGCGGATTTTCTCCTGGCTCTACTGAAAGAGGCTCCAGGCAGATACTATCTCAAAGAAAGCCTTATTAAGCTCCTGGAGATTGACCGCTCCGATCTGCCAGCCGATAAGTTTGTAGGCATTGATTTCAACATCTTTTCCAATCTGTAAGATCATGGAGATAAAACTGAAATGGAAGTACGCCTCTGGCACTCTTGACACCAAAACAATGAAACTGGTTTGCATACCAGCCAGGGGCAAACGTGCGTTTGGAGCGGATGAAATGGATGCCGATCTCTGCATTGATGATAGCTGGAATATGGCAATAGCTCATATCCACCTGGGCGATGTAGAAAGCTCAAACGCCTTATGCCAGGAGATAGTAAGACGGTTTAACGAATTTCCAGAGGAGTTAAAGCGATGAGAAAGCTATTGGCAATATGGCGGATCCTCTGGGCTAATCAGTATGCCGTGTTTACCTTTGAGGAGGCAGCCCCAGATCCAATCTGGCTCACTGTGCCCACATTTCGCTGGATCATATCAAAGAACTGGAAAGAGAGCCACTTTTTCTGGTTTATCAAAGAGAGAATCCGACACATAGAGGAGGCTCCAGATGAGTGACAAATGCCATTATATCAGTGTGCGTGGCGTGGGGCGTGTGCTGATCCCTGGCTGTATGACGGTTGCTGTAAGTGGCGATCTGGATCAATGTACTTGCAAAGCTCCTCCCACCCCACATGAGGAGATAGAACGGCTCAAAACAGAGAATAAGAAACTAAAAGCTGAAATAAAACGGCTCAAAAGTTTGTTATATTAAATATAATTGCTAATTTTGCGTTCAATAAACACATATACGATGAAGCAGCAGAGAAAAGTGATCCACGTTGAACTCCATGAGCCATACCAGGGAGAGCGACATTACTATTTTGGCAGCGTGGCAGCCATATATGATGTGCTCCCCCTGGAGGTAGTAGGGATAGCCAGGGAAAGCCTCTGGAGCACCCTCAATAACGGAGAATACAAAGGCAGACGTGCCACGATCCGAAAGGGCGTGTTATCCTCAAAAGAAACCAACAGAGGCATAAAGAAAGGAGGTAACAATGGAAAGTGAGAAATTTAATGGAATGACAGAGGTGGAGGCGGAGTTGCTGGCAAAGCAGATGGGAAATTCCCTGGCTGGTCAAATGGAGCAGCTTAGGAAAGCATCTGATGAGTTTTGCAAAACCGCTATCCAGGGAGCGAAAACAATTCTGGTCAATAGCCTTACTGAATCATTGATCATTGAGAGCCAGAAATACGGTAAATATCTCAAAGCCTCCTGGCTCACAAAATGGTATCACAAAAAGATCTATCGCAAAGCCAAATATGCACGGATCAAACTGGAGCGTTTCATAAATCAAAACTATTACGACAATGATAGGAGCGATAATAGGTGATATTGTAGGATCACCATACGAGTTTAACAACACCTACAACTACTATTTCTACTGGCTATCGCCAGAGAGCACTTTCACGGATGATACCATTTGCACCATAGCAATAGCGGATGCAATCAACAGACGGATCACCAGGAAAGAGGGAGATTCGTGCTATATGGCTAATCTGTTACGCTGGTGCCGAAAGTACCCCAATCCCAAAGGCGGTTATGGTGGTAGGTTTGCCCAGTGGATCCAGTCAGAGCACCCAGAGCCTTACAACAGTTTCGGCAATGGATCTGCCATGAGAGTTAGCCCTATCGCCTGGGCTTTTGAGGATCTTTCCCAGGTACTCCAGGAGGCAGAAAAGACTGCAAGCGTAACCCACAACCATCCAGAGGGGATCAAAGGAGCCGTATGCACCGCCCACATGATCTGGGCTGGCAGACACGGAGCGGATCTGAAAGGAGTTTTGGAGATCGCCACAAAGTATTATCCAGACTGGGAAAGCTATGATCCAGTGATCGGCACATTTGATGAAACGTGCCAGAGCACCCTCCCAATTTGTTTCCAGGTGTTATCCGCCTCCAGATCTTTTGAGGATGCTATCCGCAAAGCCATAGCGATTGGAGGTGATAGCGACACCAACGGAGCCATAGTTGGATCCATAGCTGAAACCCTCTGGCATATACCAGACGGATTAAGGATCCCCACGTTATCCAGGCTCCCCAGAGATATGCGTAATGTGATAGAGCGTTTCTATGAAAACGTGATCAAATGAAAATCACGTTTACCATTCCTCCAGAGGTGATCGCCAGGATATTCCTGGAGGAAAAGATCAAAGCGGTGAAAGCCCTGGTTGATGATCTCAACAGAGAAACCGACCGCCAAAACAGATACCACTGGCAACAGCATGAGGGCTGTGTTTACATCCTCAAAGGCATAGACATAATAGCTTATATTTGATATGGCAACAGATTGGAACAAAGAGGGATTTTTCTCTGGCATCACGGAGGATTATTCAAACTACCGCTGGTATAAGGGGGAGGATCAAAACCCCTACATCGGCAATGAGGATATGCCCCTGGCAGCCTCTCTCTGGGATTATGAGCGTAATTTTCATTTCTCATTCCTGGATCGGTGCGACACCTCAACGCCCCTGGCAGAGGCTTACAAGCAATGGAAAGAGGGTTTCATCCAGGATTATTTACCTGGTAAAGTCCCCAACCCTTACGGAGATACAACCGACTGGGCAAGGGTTTTTGAAACTGGCAAACGCTAACCAGACACCAGACACAACACAACAACGGATCCAGATTGCAAAGGCAGTTTGGATCCGTTTCTTTTATAACTCCTCCAGCTCTATAACCCAGCCGTTGCCGAAACCAAACTTTTTCTGTGTTTCCTGGTAAACTTTGAGTACCTTGAATCTGGAGCCAGCCCTAAACACAATCTCATCCTCACTGGGATAGTGGGAGATCGCCTTAATATCCGCCCCTTTCTTACTCTTGATCACCAGCATGACATTATCGCCAAAGATCGTGGTTTTGTTGATGTTGGTAGTGGAACTCATAAGAGCCTTATTGACGTATGGCACACCACCAGAAAGGCAGCTCTGCATTTCGGTGATATACTTTGATAGGGTTGCACTGTCAAAGGAGATCCCAGAGAAAACGGTGCCCTCATATCGTGGCAGCTTTTCCAGCACGGAGTTTGTTGCTGGGATATACTTCTGGCATAGCCCTCCATAATCGAACACACAACCATGATAGGGATCCGTAACCCCATAACTATAGAGGTTGATCCACTTGGATCCATAGCTGTAGCGATTGATCAAACCCAGCTCATCCTCACTAATGCCAGTCTGTTTGGCAAAGGAGGAGATTTGCCCTTTCTCCTGGCAGTAGGAGGTTGTCTGGAATCGCCCTCCTACTGGAGTGTTGGCACTGGTGTTGATCGGAGCCTCCAGGTACTCATCCAGGGCTTGCTGGGCACTCTCAACGGTTTCCCCATTGAGCTTAACTAACCGCCCTTGCTTGCCCTGGTATTTCAACGCCAGGGATTTTCTATACTCCGCCAGCCTCATGTAGGCGTAATTCACGCTGGAAGCCCATTGGCTCTCATGGATCGCCATTTCGGAGTTGTAACCATCCAGGAGCCTTGCCAGCTCCAGCTTTTCCTCCTCCGTGGCATAGAGATCAATTACAGAGCCATCCCCTCCAGCGGTCTTAGCCAGTTTCGCCAGCCTTGCCTTTTCAATGCTCTGGATCCTTGCGGTGCCTCTGGCTGTGATCGCTCGGATCTCGGTTGCAGTCGCTCCACGGCTTATGGCATCAGCCAGCTCCGCCTGGATCTCTTTGAGGGGTTTACTCTTGCTCTTGAAATTCAGAACCGTTTGGGCATCGGAAACCGCCAACTGAAACTCCTTTTGAGCCTCCACCTTTGCCAGTTGGTTATTGAGCATCTTAACCATTTCTGGAGAGGTGGAGAACTTGTTTTTATCAGCCACCCATTGAGCCTCAAATTTGAGCTTTTTAATCTGGTAGTCCAGATCGCCCACGGAGATTTTATCTATAAACGCTTTGTAGGCATCATAGAGGCTCTGTACGGCACTTTCTCCATACTTTGCTACTAACTCCTGGTGGTGCTTCTCCTCTGGCGTGAGGGGCTTTAGAATTTGCTCAACGCTCTTTTTGTTATCACGGATGAAATATGGCAGTGTGCCATTTTGCTCTGCTTGCTTGTAACGCTCCTCGTTTGCCTTGATCCAATCCTGGAATTGATCTGGCATTTCATTCACGGATCCCCCAGGGTGAACGGTGCCAGGATCCTCTCCATCCAGGATCTTATCAACCATGTTGCTAACATCCTCTTTGCCAGCCAGAACTGGAACCATGTAGCAACGGCAATTAGGGTGCCAGCCAGTCCATTTGAAATCTTTGGGATAGATCCCTTTCAGATCATTGCAAATATCTGGCTCTGGGTGATTGTTGCTCAACTTGATCTCAACACCAATCACAAAGGGGAGCTGTTGCCATCTGGTGTAATCAGCGGTGCGATATGCAATGTTGGTTTCAGTCCTGGCTAACCTCTGGGCATTCCTGGCAGAGGAGCGATAAACGCCCCTCCCAGGGTGATAGTTTTTAGGGTTATCATCTATCCACTTGTAGCCTCCGCTCTCACTGTCAAACACCCTCCGTTTCCACTTGTAGCCCCAGATCGGGGAGCCATCATCCTTTTCTCCGATCTTGATACGAAACCTCCTATAAAAGCGGTCTGGATCATTGAGGTATTGTTTGATCTTAGAGGCTAACTGGTTTGCTGGGGTGCCCTCTCCGATAGCCAGATCCAGGCTCATTTCCAGCTCGCTCTTATACATCCCAGTGTATTTCCAAACTTTCTGGGATAGATCCAGCCCCTCCTCTCCAGTTTTCCTGGCAAAGAAAGCATCCATAGCCTCCATGTTGCGCATAAAAAACCTGGCAAAGTGGTGATCCTCTATTGAGCTTGCTCCGAAAATAGATTTAACCAGGGCATCATTATTTTCATTCGCCATCAGCCATTCCTTGCCGATCCCTCCACGGATCGCCTGGTATGTTTCGCTATACATTGAGCGGAATATCGGTGTAACATCATCGCTCAATCCATACTCCGAAAAGGAGAAAGGCTTTCCCTCCTCCAGCTCCACATCTTTCACCAGGTTAATGATCTTAGAGAGTGCTCCCTGGTAGATCGTGCGAACTTTGGCAGCATATCCCTCCGTGCGTTTGAATAGCTGCTTTTGCATCTGGTCAAAATCCAATTTCGGCATCAGTCTTTATCTGTTAGGAAAGAGTTTAACAGATCCCTCTTTGTGGCGTGGATCTTATGCTCCATTACACCAGAAATTGAGTGAACACTACCACAATGATTCAATCCGTGGTGCGTCAGATCATAGGTAATCATTGGGCTGGTATTGCTGTGTTGCACATCCCCCAGGTGGATCTTTTTCACCTCCCAGATTTCTGGCTCATTGTTGAACATGATCCAGACAATTTGCCCTACATCATATTTGGTTGCTATGTTCATCGCTTTAGAAAGTGATCGCAATAATCGTGGTTGAGAAATTTGCAATACTGGTGGAACTGGCAGCGACAAAAGATCATGGGGCCATCGGCTCCCTTTTCGTGCCAGTCGGTTGAGTGCTTGCAGTCTTTGCAAGTGTACTGGGGTTTAGGGATTGGTTTCTTTGTTGCCATCTTCCAGATCTATCATTTCAACTGTCTTGCCAGCCAGGGAGTGACTACTATCCTGGAGGTATTCTATTTTGCCATCACGGATGAAAGAGTGGCATCTGATCTCCCCATCGGGGCTGGTTGAGATCGCACATACAGAGGGGGTGAAAGTAGGCTTATCCACATCACCATTAAAGCCCCAGATCGGATGCTTGTAACCCTCATCTTTTGTAAACACGGTATGTTCTTTGCCACATCCAGGGCAATAGAAAGCATAAACGCCAGCCGTGCCTGGCAATAATTGAACTTTCATTATTCCAATTCTTTGATTATAACTTTTACTGGTTTATATCGTGGATCTGGATCGGAGTATTCATATACCCCATCCTCAATCACCTCCAGAGTGGCTACAGATCGGTTGAGATCTCCAGCCCTTTCAATGGCATCATCCTGGCTGGTGCAATCATCCACCAGGAGATCAGTTTCAGTGTCGAGCACCATGTAACGGATCTGTTTCATTCCTTGAATAGGTGGTTTTTCAGATCCTCCATAGTGGCAAAGCACTCATCGGCTCCATATCGGAGGTGCTGGGGGTTATTACGTTTGCTGGGATCATTGACCGCCTCCACATAGATCTCCTGGTGCCTCCGTACCATTGGGGTACCTGGTGCATACAGATAGATTTCAATGGTGGAGATCCGAAACTTTCTGGGCTTATTCTGGTGCATAGCCCAGACCTCATCGCCTGGGTTGAATTTCGTTTTCAGTTCCATCATTCAGCCTCCCCAAAAGCATCCATCTTATTAAGGGCTGTCTGTTGCTCCAGTTGTTGAGCCATACGCTCTGCCTCCTCTTGCTTGATACGCTCCAGTTCGGCTTGGGCATCCTTAACCAGATAGGACATTTCAACATAGGTTTCACGGCTCAACGCTCCATCATTGTACTGCTTGGAGAGATCAGCCAGCATTTCACTTACATCATCGCCAAACGGCTCCTGGAACTCATGGCGGAGCACCAGGGCATCATATTGAGCCTTGTTGCGATAGTCCAGCACATTGCCCAGGATCGCTTTCATAATGGAGGCGTGACGGCTCATGTACTCATCGTGTTTCTCCTTGTGTCGCTCCGCCTTGATGACTGCAAGCAGCATGATCTTGCGGATAGCCTTAGCCGATAGATTGCCCAGGCTTTTCATGTTGTCAAAATCAATGTTGGGAGTGAACGACTTGGAGAGGATATGTTTATCCAGGCGTTCAAACTGGTTACGCTTGCTCTCACTGGCTTGATCCCAGGTAAGGTAACGTACATCACCACCGTTTTTGAGGATATATAGTTTAGCCTCATCCTCCGATTTAGGCAGAGAATTAAGGATCTCCGCTGTTGCCACCATAGCAGGGTTGGCAAAGCGATCAATCACATCAGCCTCGGTGCTCTCACTATCCTCAACCTTATCTATCAGAGGTTGAACATCGGAGTGCTCTGGCTTTTGCTCAAAGAGCAGCACTGGGATTTTGCCCACTGGGTTACGCATAACCAGAACCTCCCAGCCCACGCTTTCACGCCTGGCACGATAGATAGTATCAGCGGTATAAATATCCACATGATACACCGTGCGATTGCCAGCCTCGGTAAGGTAGTAGCCCCAGGCAAAGGAAGTCAAACGCTTGTATTGATCTTTGACGGTGTAGATCGTATCTCCATCCTTGTAGGAAAGGAGATTGAGGAGGAGTTTGGGTTTCCCCTCATCATCCTTGTAGCAATGATAGAGGATCGCAGAAACTCCCTCCGCTCCAGCAGCACGTTTCGCTTCCCTTATCACGGCATTGAAACGGATCTCATTCTGGAGGTTGATAAAGTTGGCAAATGCCTCATCAGTGCCCTCTGATCCCTGGCTCCATTTGGGAGGTCTGCCATAGAGGAACACCAGGGAGATCTCGTTGATGAATATCTGGTAGGGGATAGGAATTTTGTTCCGCTTGCTCCAGCGGAGGAAATTGCCCTTTTTGTCGTACACGGCACGATCCTGGCGATCCATCACCTTATGAGTGCTAACCTCATACTCCTTGCGGTATTTGGCAGCAGATTCAGAGCGATCACGCATCATGGAGAGTGCCCTGGTTACATCCTTAGATGCCAGCAGCTCGGAGAATGACTGTTGATAGCCCACAGCAGCCTTGATCTCGTTTTGAATTGCGTTGATTAAACCCATACTTAGTTGCTTGTTACGTTAAACCTAAAATTTGCTCTATGTTATCGGGGATCTCCACCTCGTTGTAGTCAAACCAGGATCTCATCAGAAAGAGATCCCTCCAGTCTGGGGAGTGCCCTATATCAACTTTGATTTCCTCTTTCGGCTTTAGCTGGAGCTTGCCATCGCTATCACCTTTCCACGTTTGCAGTTGTTCCAGCCCACGCACGATCTCCTCTCTCTCCGCCTGGCTCACAATATCCTCCTCCATGCCTACCTCATTGGCGTTAATATGCTCCGCCAGCTTGTAGCCACATTGTGCCTGGAGGTTTCTGTAATTCTCTCCAGCCAGAGCAACAGAGTTATTCACAAAGCCCTGGATCTCGCAGTTATCGACCACGCCACCACCAACGCCATCCTCATCCACAATACAGCGATAGTTAGGGATCCTATATTTTTTCTGTTTGTTGATGATCCAGGTTTGAATGTCGGTGGTTTTGCTGGTTGCCATGCTGATCTTTTCCACTATGCACCAGCCATCCCACACAGCCAGCCTCGCATAGTCCGCTCCGAAACGTGCAATATCACCAGTGATATAGTATTTGCCATTACGCAGGGCGATCTTATTGCCGAATATGGCACATATAGCATCATAAGAGCAGAGGGCATTGGGGTTATCATCATAATCCCAGTTGCCCTTAAACAATCGCTCAAATTTGACCTTATCGGAGGTGGATCGCAAACCCTCTATGTAATCGGGATCAATAAACGGATTCTCTTGCACCAGACACGCAATGTAGTAGCGATACTCCAGGAGCACTCCAGTTTTCCAGGGCTTGTAGAAAGTATCATACATCCAGTTCTTTTTGGGGTTACAAGTGATAAAGAGCTTTCGTTTCAATCCCAGCTCTGCATTGAGGCAGCGACCTACACGAGTTTTAAGGGTATCATAAGCACCGAAATTAACCTCTCCGCCCTCCTCAATCCAGCCACCAGTAAACTCAATGGAGCCATAACGCTCATATAGAGGATCGCTGGGAATATATTTGAGATCCAGGAAATCAATCCTGGAGCCATTCCAAAACTCTATGTAGTTGAGTTGCCCATTGTATTTCCAGAGATCATCTGGCACCCCATACATCTTTGCAACTCGCTTGAACGTGATATAAGTTGATTGGGTGATCCTCTTTAGTTCAGCACGACCAACAAACCATTTAGTACCAGCATAGCAAAGGCACATAAAAAGCAGCCAAACGGCACCAGTCCACGATTTAGCACCACCAGCAGCACCTCCATACAATATCTCCACATGATCCCCATCTGTCAATATCTGGAGAGCCAGGGATTGCTTTTCATGCTTTTTGCCATCCCTGGTTGTGATGAAATCGAAGCAGCCACGCCTCCACAATTCCATCTTGACTGCAAGTGCCATCGGCACTGATACCGTTTTATTTGCCATCCTTTCCAGCCTTGATCTTTTCCAGGAGCACGTTGTATTGCATCAGCTCCTCTACAGTGAGAGCCGATAGATCCACATCGTTGCTTGATACCTGGGCGTTAATTTCACTCTCAATCGGCTGGGTTGCTTTGCCAAACAGATACTCAATTATCCAGCGGATAGTTGAGCTTTCCCCCTTAGCTGATTCACGGCTTATCGCCTGGGAGAGCACAATAAACACCTGGCTTATCACCTCATCCTTTTTCAGCTTTGGGATCGGCTCCCCATTCTTGATCTTTTTTACTATCTCCTGGAGATCCTGGTTCAGTTCAACGCTTAGGGCAGTGGCTTGGCGAATATCCACGCAAAGCAACGCCTGGAGTAGATCCTGGATCTGCCCCTGGGAGAAATCGCCATTAGCCCCCAGATCTATGCCGTATTTCCTTTTCAGCACGGTAAAGATCTTTGGTTTCCTCCGATTCTCTGGTTGATTGTCGGAGGAAAAACGGTTGCCAATTTTATTTCCTGGTTGAAATAATTTCTTTGCCATCTTTCGTTGTATCTCCGTAGTAACGTGTTTGTCAAACACACTTTGTAGGTAAGAAAAAATCAGACGGTGAAAGTACCGCCCGATTTTCTCTTAACCTGGTGAACGATCACTGGGCGTTAGCGTTCTCTTGCTCCAGGTACTTATCATAGTACCATTGGATCAGATCCTCGCCAACATCATCATAAGCGTTAAGCTCATCAGCCAGAGCCAGAGCCTTGTCGGTTACACCCATGATTAACTGTTGCTGTCTGGGGGTTGCGGTGAATGCCCCAAACTCTCCGTTGAGTTGCTCTTTGATCACCTGGATCTCATCAGCAGATAGTTCGATCTTTTTCATATCACTTACTTTCTTGAATAACTTTGTAAATTTAACAATTATAGTTTATACTTTCTCGCTATGTTGATCACTCTTTTAGTGTAACGGTCTGCCTTGCCATGCACCGCTTTGGTGATAGCCTCCGACCAGAACTCACTAACATTTGTGGCACCATAGGAGCCATAACCTTTTTTCTTTTTATCTCCCAGCCATCGGTGATAAAGCTGGGTGATCTCTTTCTTTGCACCCCTGGCATTGGCGGAGGTCATGGAGGCATTCCAGGTTGCGTGTGCCAGCTCATGTGTGATCGTGTGCTGGAGAGGTGCATTGGTTCGGTTTTTGAAACCAGTATCGTAGTGTTTCTTTCTCACATCGGTAATGATCGCCTTTCGTTTGCGATCAAAGAATTTCTCATTAAGGAGGATGCCAGCACTTTTGCCCTCCCCTCCGATATAGGTTACACCCAGAGCGTTCATGCCAGATAGATCAGCGATCCTCACACTCCTCTCCCTCACACCCAAAACGGCATGAAAGCGAGAAATGCCTTGTTGCAGTTCTTTTGCCACAGATCTATCCTTAATGGTTGATATGGAGCGTGAATTTTTCACAGCTTTAGCGACAATGCCAGCATTACCACCACCGCCAGAGATATTCACCACTCCGCCAGAATTTCTACCCATGTTATTGCTTTTTAGCGTTTATAAAATCGGTTACATATAGCAGCCCATGTTCCCTACAAAACGCCTGGATCTCATCCCCACCGCCATACACTATGAGGTTGGGATGTTCCAATCCAGAAATTTCCTGGGCTACCTGGAGATCGGATTTAAGGCTCTCCATCCACCCATCCAGCCCACGGGTAAAGAAAGCATTATATCCTTTTGGGATCCCCATTTTATTGTATTCAATGAATTTGTGGGAAACATTGAGATCTGCATACACCTTGATTCCGCATTCCTGGAGGTATCGACATAACCAGCGTTTCTTATAGATCAACTGAATGCCCCAGGCGATAGGGGTTTGATCGTGGCAGCTACAATTAGGCTCTACCACCGCTTTGCAACCGCTTGTGAGCAACTTGATCGGATCCTTGAAAAGAGCCTCAAAACGGTAATCATCCACATAAAAATGATACGTTGTGACATCCTTTCTCAATCGGCTGTTGGCTCCCCAGGGCGATAATGGCAGCTCCAGGTGCCCAGCTTGCTCCTCCAGCAACAATGTAGGGATCTCATAGATGTTATCGCTCGGATAAAGCACATCCTTAAACATAGAGCGATAGAAAGCCTCTTTCTCATCAGCCTCCTCATCATCGGGATCCTCTCCCTCATCATCGCCATCTGGATCCTCACTGCCTTGATCCAGGGGATCATCCTCTGGATCCTGGGCTTTCTTTTTGCCCTTTTTCGGTTTCTCCTCCCCATCACCTACAGAAAGATCGGGGAGCACCAGTCCAATAGCATCATAATCTATGCCCTGGAAAATATCCTCCGTTTTGAGGATATTCTGATCCCACTCTCCGTTGTTGATATTGCCTCGGAGGATTATTTCCCTTTCATCCTCTGGAGTAGTGTCAATGTAGAGCACTGTTGGCACCTCTTTCAGACGGAGCTTTTTTGCAGCTTTGAGCCTTTGGTTGCCATCCAGTACAACCAAAAGCCCATCACGCTCAACGATCGCCAGAGGTCTATGCTCATAGAAACCGTTGATCTTTATAGATTCCACCAGGCGTTTCATCCCCTTTGGGGATATGCTCCTGGGGTTTTCTGGCAGATTGTGGAGATCAGTAACGCTCCGCCATTTCAGAGGTTCACAAGTCATCGCCCACCTCGCTTTCCTGGCTTTCGGTTATCTCCTCTACCTCATCACCTGGATCAGTCGGCAAATTCTCAATTTCATCCATTACAGCAAAGGCTTTCCGAATGATCTCCGCCAGGCGAACAAAACGGTAATGTTTCCTATTCCCCAGGTAAACCAGACGGCTGCCATCGTTCTGATCCACTCCGATCCCATAAAACCTCCCTCTGTAGTCCAGAGGCAAAGGGAGAGTGCCGAAAATAACGATCTTACCATCAGAGATCCTGGAGATAGTCGCTGTTCTGTTGTGCTTTCCATTGAGGAAAATTTCAATCTTATCTCCCCTTTTGGAATGGTTTTCGGGGAGGATCTTGATCAGAAACTCCCCCAGGGTTTCCCTCAATCCGCCATAGATAAAAAGGAAAACCAGGATCAGTACAAACACCGTTATGCAAATGATAAGTGCCATTGTGAGAAATTTACTCGGTTAATGTTGCAAAGATACAAAATAATGTGTTCACCAGACGCATATTTGAGCCAAAAAATTACCTCAAAATCCGAAAACTAACATGGCAGCATCCCTCCCATGCTCATTTGTCCGATTTTGCCATCCAGTGATCACCTTGAAACGCTCCTGGGAGAGTTTGGTAACATTCCGTTTCGGTGCCACCATTTCAAACTCCACGCCCAGATCAGTAAGGTAATCCTCCCAGATAGAAGCATCACGTTTGACCGATCCAACGCCTTGCAGTTTTTTCCTCTCCGCCTCTCTGGTCATGTTCTCATACCAGGTTCTCTGCCTCGGATCCTCAACCCTCACAATACACCTGGTGCCAGCCTCCAGAGATTTCTGCTGATACTCCTCCACCATCTTCATTGCCTGGTGGATCATCATACAACCGACACTAACAAAGGATCGCTGGCGGTTATCCCACACAGCAATCCCAGTGTTAGTACCAGTATCAATACCGATATAGATCATTTCTCCTCGGTATTTTTGGGGATCTCATAGAGCACCACGCCTTTGAGCTGGGTTGCCTCGCTCCTGGTGCCATAGAGTTGAGCCATCAGAAGATCATCGGGGAGATACTTATATCGGATCTCCTCCACCAGGATTGAGCTAACAAACTCCTGGCTCATTATATGGAGGCTCCATAGTCCGTTATCCCTCGCTACTGTCACAATGGCAGCCTTATGGAGGAATGTGCCCAAACGGTACTCTCCGTATTCATCAGTGGCGATCACGTCACTGTTAGCCGATTCCTGGAGCCTCTGGATAAACTCCTTTTTGAGGTTCTTTTTTCTCTTTGCCCAGTAAGGAGGATAAACAACCTTTTGGGGCACTTTCTCTACAGCCACATCAACAGTGGGTGCCTGGTTCTCTGTTTCCATGAACTTATATTTTATAGGGTGAAACAATGTCGTAGATCGCCTTGCAGATCTCTATGTCATAGAGAGCATCATGGAGCTTGGTATCATCCACCTGGATCCCCAGGGTCTTAGCCACGGTGCCCTGCTTAAAGTCTTTCATTTCCGTGCGTCTGGCAGCCAGATAGGGAGTTGCCAGCACCATCACATCAATGCTGTTGCTCCAAAACCAGGAGCCAAAGTATTGATCGCCATTCTGGAGAAACCAGCCACGGAGAAACTGGTTATCGAAACTGGCGTTGTTGTAGCCAGCCAGGAAAAACTTATCCTTTTTGTTGTAGCGATCCACATACTTAGCCAGCGTATCTATAAACTGGTGATAGATTTCCTCCATCGGAGGGTATGCCAGGATTTGCTCCCTGGTTACTCCAGCCACAGCCAGAGCCTCATCCAGGATCTCCGCTTTCGGATTGGGTCTTACCTTGTAGTCGAATGTTTCTTTGATCTCACCATCTATCACGATCATTCCGCTCATCTGGTGGATCCCATGCTTTCCTGGATATGTACCAGTGGTTTCCAGGTCAAAGAATAACGCTTTCATTTGATCTCTTTTATGTTGAATTTACGATAGCCAAACATGGCATAAACCTTTCTCATGTGCTGGAGGATCGCTCTGTAGTTCTCTCTCCCAGCGGTCTTAATGATCCGCTTTTTCTGCTTTCTGGGGAGCCTGGGCATCGGAGTGGCATCTATCATCCACTGGGGGATATTGATCACCCCATCATAATCTCTGCTCATTCTGCACCCCCTTTCTTATACTCCCTCATCGCTTTGCGGAGGCTTCCTTTCTGATCCAGTAGAGTTGCCAGGCGGTCAATATCCACCAGATTCTCTCCATCCATATAAGCCCAGACTTTTCTTAGAGCCTCGGAGATCGCCTTAGCCTCTTTCATATCTTTGAGGGATCCGCTTACCTCCTTGTTAGTGGCGGTGGGCTTTCCTTGCTCCTGGGCTTCAGCAACGGCTCGTTTTGCAGCCCTCACCTGGGCACCAGGGGTTTCATAGCTGTTGCCGATCTCCCTGGCTGCCTTGACGGAGAGGGAGCCAGATATTATCTGATCCTGGAGGTATTTGGGGAGATCCAGCAAAGAGAGGCATTTGCTCACAAACGCTGGCGATTTCTTAAACTTATCAGCGATCTGTACCTGGGTGTAGCCAAACTCCTCCTTGAATCTGCGAAACATGATCGCACATTCATACTCGGAGAAACGCTTGCCCTCGTTACGCATCATCTGCTCTATATACAGTTGCTCGGTGGTGCTATCTTTCGGGGCTTTGAGAGCCTTGATAAAGGGGATGTTTGCACCCTCCTCTATAGCCAGCATGGTTGCACGATAACGCCTTTCACCATCTACCAGCTTGTATTTCTCTTTACCCTCCTCATCCTTGAAAGGGATAACGGTTATAGGGTTGAGTACTCCAGCGACCTTGATCTGCTCTTTCAGTTCCTCCAGATCAAAATCAATACGCACGTTGAAACCCTCCATCACCACGATATTTCGGGGATCTATGAGGAATATATCAGTTCTTTTTGTAGCGTTTGTTTCCATCTTCACTCTTGATCATTTGTATCATCCAAAAGTTCTGCATTTTCATCCATGAAAGCGTCACAAGCATCCTCGCACCAGTTCCCCTCGCATAAGGCACCTGGGGCGTGTCCGTATTCGCCATTTTTCCAGGGGCAATAGGCGCATAGCTCCTCTCCCAGTTGTTTCTTGATTTCTTCGTAGTCCATCAGTATCTAAAGTTAGTGAAGTGAATAACCACGCCCTCAAATACGTTACCCTCGTGAACACTGCCAAAAAACCAGTTCACAAAGTCCTCGACTGAAAGCCCATCGTTCTTTGCCAGCTCCTCAACTGGCACCTGGCGATCATCAACCCACGCCTGGGGCACGGCATCATCGGTGCCATAGGTCATGGTGATCTTTTGCAGTCCTATCTGCTCACGCCTCCCGATCTCCCTCTGCTGGGAGTTGTACGGTCTGCCCTCCCATTCACGGATTGAGAGGTATTTGCCTCCAGAGGCAATATCGGCATAGCGGTTATCCCACACGCCTTTTCTGTTGCCTCTGATCGTGTGGATCTTTTCCCCACGGTTCAGTTTCTCCTCAAAGCCAGTGGGCTGCTTGGCTCTCTGGTGTGTCACTGGGAACACCTTGCAGAGAGTGAGGATTACTTTCTTTTTTTCTACTTTCTTAGTCATTGAATTATTGTTGAATTGTTCGACAAACGCACTTTTAGGCATCAATAACGCTTTCCATGCTTGGGAGAGCGGAGAGAGTTATATGCCATCTTTTTCTTGATATGCCATACCAGATCAATGTTGTACTCCTTTGCAAGCTGGAAACATTGAGCAATGGTAGTATGGAGTTTTGCTATGAGGCTGGCACGTTCATCCACCAGGTTTCGCACGATAAACCAGACTTTCTCGGTGAACGTCTTGCCCTGGTTGGCGATCGCTGGAGGGGTGCCATAAGGCAACTCTATCTTATTGGCTCCAGCCAGATCCAGGCATCGGATCACAACATCAGCCAGCTCATCCTCCAGGGTGTTTTTGATTTGCACCTCAAAGGTTTCTTTGAAATAGATATTGCCAGGGTGGAAAGTTTGATCCGAAAAGATCTCATATCTCTTTCCATCTTTGGAGTGGGTTTTCGCCCTCTGGTTCTTTCGGTCTGCCTCCACCGCCTCCATCAGCTCTGATATGATCAGACAGAGGAAATGGATGTTGCTGGGCTTATCATCGTAAAAGCCATGTTTCACGGATGTTTCATGTGCCCAATCTCGGAGCTGGTTCCAGTTTATATCTCTTATCATTTTGTCAGTCTTATGAATTTACCAGGTATATTTGATTTCTCCAGAGCCACGGCATTCTCCTCTCCGAAAGCGATCAACACGCTACCACAACCAGGGCTATCTCCCTGGGTACCGTCTGGGCGGTAAAACTTGATCCTCCCTCGGAGAAACATGATAGCCGTTGCATTTGGGAAAATAAGATCTTGAAACATCTTACTATCGCATCGGTTAAACAGTAGGGCAATGCCGTTGTTATTCTCCACCATCTTTTCCACAAACCGCTCTATTAACGGTCTGGAATATGGAGGATTAAGCCACACTCTTACCCCCCCCACGAAGTTTTCAGCCCATCCTCCTCTGGTGTGATATGCCTTTTTGCAGTATCCCAGAGGCGGTGTGTGGGGGAGCATGGATCCAGGTCAAAGGATCCCAGAGCGTTTACGATCTCTATTGGGGTGTACCATTCATCGGTTGTGTTGGCACTACGTTCAAAACTGGTATTCATTATTTGCGTCTGCTGCCTCCTCGCAGCTCTATTACGTTGAATGATTTGAAGCGATCCACCAAACGCCCCTCAAAGCGTTTTTTCAGCTCTCCTACTTTGAGGTTGGAGGTGATATGATAGCGTTTCTGGTATTGCTGGTAGATCTCATATCTGGCAAACAGAAACTCATCCGTTACCTGTGTTAGGATCGTGCCGAAACTCTTTTGGTTTTCCGTCATAAGCCCCAGATCATTGAGGCAAATGTGGAATGGAGCGCAACCATCATAGGCATCCTCTTTGCCATCCTCATTGTAGGTGTACTTGTTGATATGCCCATTCACCTTGTGATAGTTCATCAACTGGGTTGCACTGATATTCCGAAACACCAGCTCATTCTGGGTTGCACGGAGATAATCAGCAAAGATCTGCATCATCAGAGTTTTGCCAGTGCCAGGCTCCCCTATAAGGAGGATGTTTTTGGAGATCTTGTAATGCTCCTCTGGGAAAACCTCCTCTGCCAGCTTGCAGCCGTTGAAGTAGTAGAGTAAGAATCGGAGCACCTTTGAGTTGTGCTCATCCACCTGGTAGGTGCCGTATTCTCGGAGCATGAGGTTATTGGCGATCCCCTTCACCAGGGCGCAATGCCTTGAATACTCATCGGGATCTGTAAGGTCATACTTAAAACCTCTCGCTATAGTCTTTATGTGCCTCATCAGAGCTGCTTCCTCCTGCTGCTTGGTCAATCGGTAGCGTTCCATCTGAGCATCCCTTATAATTCGCAGAGCATCCTCCGCTGTGAACTGTTGCGATCTGTTGCCGTTGATAAATTCCATTTCTTTGTTGTTGCTGTTCGTAGTAAGCATCTATAACCCATTTGCGTATGGTGAAATAATCACTCTTGGTTTTCTTTCCTTTGGATCCTTTCCAGTTGTTGAGAATTTCGATCATGCCCTTAACGGCTTCCTCTCCATGTTCAGCAACCAGTTTGGCGTATTCATCATGCGTTAGGGTTACAAAGTCACTGTATTTATACTTTTTCTTTTTCTCTGCTGCTGCCTTTTCCTTTTCGGTCAGAGGCGGAGGAGTATCATCTGGGGGAGTATCAGTAAACATCGGCAATGTCGGTGCCTCAACCACCTCAACCGCTTTCTTTACCTCCTCTTTTGGAGGCTCTACAGAGAGCATTTTGGCTTTGGTAGCGTTTCCGCCTTTCAGCCCAGCCTCTCTCCGCTTTGCTCTGATCTCCTCCCCTCGGATTATTTGCCTACTGAAAAGGGCACCATCTTCACGCCAGGCGCACAATCCAGCATCAATGAGGGTTTCTATCACTCCATCGTCATTTATCGCCAGGAGGCGGTTTATTTCGCCCCTGGAGTATAAATCTCCGTTAGGCTTTAGCAATACTCCTCGCTCAACGCTCCCCCACATTAGGCACAACAGATCAATCCAGAGTGATCTGATCTCTGGTGATAGCCCCCTCACACCTGGCATGGAAAGCCATGCCAGGGTGTCAAAGGGCATAAGTGGGATTTGTCGTTTACGAGCCATGAGAGTTTGTTAGACCTCCAGGATAGCAATATCGGGGGCGATTTCACGGATCTTATTCAGCACATCATCAATGCACTGATCACGGTAGCTTTCGGTAAGCTCATTGGCACCAGGAGAAACGAGCTGGAGGAACACATCCCCATCTTTGAGGTAATGATCAAACTCCACCTCGATAGCCTCCTTTGCAGTCCCCTTGAATATCGCCATATTGACGGTGAAACTCTTGGGGAGATTGCTTTCTACCTCCTGGCGGTAAACATCGGCTGTAGAGCCAGACGGATCACGCTGTTTCTGGATCTCCGCCTTTGCTTTGGCAGAGAAGTTTTTGAGCTTTGATACCAGCATCATGCACTCCTGGCGATCCTCAAACACGCCACGATTGAGGCGGAGGAACTGACCCAGTTTTGCTGGGAGCCAGCCTACAGTAGGATCGTTGATCCCGAAACGCTCAAATGTATCTGTGAAAGCAACAGTGCCCACAATAGTTGATTTGAGGTAGGCATCACGCTCATCAGTGGTAAGGGTGATCTTCATGTGTTCACGATCCACCTTGATATTGGCTTTGAGCTGGTCGATCGTATCAACACGCTTTTCCAGCCAGTCCAGAGGCGTTGAGATCACGCCCTCCACGTTGATACTCACTGGAGCCTTTGTTTCCAGAGGCTCTGGCTGTTTGGCAGCATCGCCATTGCGGATTATCACCTCAATAGGCTCTTTGCCATCATAGTTGCCGATATTGACAACAACTTTTTCGTTCTGATCTTCCATCTTTGAAAGTGTTTATAGGGTTTGTTAATCATCCGTACCAGTACGGAAATTTCTGATTGCCGACATGATTGTAGGCTGTTTTTCACCAGGGGTTAGAGGGCGTTTCTCCAGGAGATAGCCATCGGGGGAGTAGATTGCAGCCATTCCCTCCTCCATATCCTTGAAAAGGAAACAGTCTGTTTTCACCCATTCACCACCAGATTTGATCTCATCCAGGATGCCACTCATACGTTCCAGGAGGGGCTTGATCTTTCCTTTGTAGTCGGCACGGAGTTCAGCCAGCTCTTTTTCAAGCTCCGCCACCTGGATTCCCACATTGGCGTATTCAGCCCTCCGCTGGTTGATCTCATCCTGGTCGAACTTTCGGGTATAACTACGCTCCAGGATCTGATCGCAGTTATCCCTCATTACTTGCTCTCTTTCCTCCACTGGGAGATCCGAGCACATGATTTCATCTACCATTGCGTAAAGAGGTAATAAATTTGTTGATATAAGTTGATATGTAACTGGTATTTGTTGATCAGCACAAGTGCCAGGATCATTACCGTTATTATTCGTTTGGTAAGCACACTCCAGCCCATCCATTTCCCCAGAAAGATTGTGAAAAGGAAAAACACAAAGAATGCCGATTGAGAGCTGAAAACACCTCCGAAAACAGCCACAATAGTAGCAGCCGTAAGGGTGTTGCACACGATCCCCAAAGGGGAGTAGTTGCCCTGGAGTTTGATTTGCTTTCGGATCTTTTTCCCCAGGAAAAGGAGAACGATCTGGAACACCAGAGCCAGGGAGATCACGCCATAGAAAATGTTAGTCCACATAGCGATTGCTTATTTGAGGGGATCCCCAACGGTGAAATTAAACTGGAGATATTCAGCCCACAGTTTGATGAACTGTTTGCCAAAGTACCGTGCTTTGTCCTCCGTTTCCTGGCACAAGCGGAACCCAATGCTCGCATCCGCATCCGAGGAGCGAGAATGCGTACTCAGAGAGCCGAAACCCGCAGTCGCCCCATCATCCGCATTAGCAGCGAGGAGGGCACCCCTATCCTCATCAGACATACGATCAACCTCATCCTGGGTATAGAGGGCAAACCAGGGGTACCAGAGGATCTGGGATCCCTCACCATCGGGTTTGGGCTGGAATGTACGCCCCCAGAGGGCACGGCTTATGGTTTCCAGTTTCATCAGTGCTATGATATGTTTGGGCATATCCTGGCGATAATCCCAGTGATCGGGGAATTTGGCGCATAACGCCTTATCACGATCCTCTGTAAGGATCGGAGTTTCACCCAGAGCCTCACACGCATCCTCATAGCTCTGGATTGTGGTGTAATCATCCAGTGAGGGAGCGTTGTTCTTTGCAGTTGTTTTGCCAGTGAGGGCATCCAGGAGGCGGATCATTCTCTCATCGCCTCCGTTTTCGTTTGCCACCTGGTAGGCAGCAGTGAGATTACTTTCGTAGATCTCCACTTTTTTGTTTTCTTTCATCGCTTAATTTTTTGATTTTCTGTATGTTTATTTTAGTCACTCTTATTGCATTCAGTAGCCTCAATTTGCCTGGAGGTGCCTTTGGCATACTCTCCAGTATCATTGGCAAGTGCCTGGCTAACTCATGGATCAAATTGTCTGGTACGCTTATCATTTATCCTCCAGTATTTATCGGGATCGGGTATCTCCACACCCAGAAACTCTCTGCCATATTCCCTCAACTTGTCACAGTATGTTGAGAATGTTACCGTATCCATCGTGGCAGTAGATCCAGGAAACTCTATGATCTCTCCAGTGTGCTTATTCACTACCTTATCAGCGGTCATTTGAGCCTTGAAAAATTCGTGAACTTGCTCCACACTGACAAACTCCCATCCAGCCTCCAGGAGAGCATCCAGCAGCATTGGATAGATGCAACCCCATAGCCAGCCGTTCTGATCGTTGCTCCTGGGCTTACGGATCTTTTTCACGTCAATCCGATACAACCCATCCAGAGCATTGTTAAACCAGTCGTAGAGAGGTCGGAGGTTGAATAACCCATTCCTTTTTTCTATGAGGACTTTGTTTGCCATTACATAAGATCCAGATCAACTGTTAAACCACGTTTTCCAGCATAGACTACCTTTCCAGTCGCTTTCTCAATCTCCGACACAAACAACGGCTCATCGCCATTATCCTTTGAGAGGTGGAGCAGCACGATATTTTGAACCTGGGAAAGGTCGGAACTTTTCAGATACTCTTTGCAAGTTTCCAGCTCCATGTGAGAGGTCAATAACCTATCTCTCTGGGAGGGCAATGTACGCCCCTCACTGATCGCCTTGTAAAGAGCACTATCAGCATAGTTACACTCAATCATTACATGATTGAGATTGCGGAATTTATATTCACACACATAGCTATCGGTTAGAAACATGATATTGCCACATTGAGGGTGGTTGATCATGTAGCCCACGCACGGCACATCATGGAAAGCTGTAAAAGGGAGCACCCTAAAGTTGCCCAGCTTATAGCCTCTGCCAGGCTGGATCGCTACAGAGCGTGATCCCCAGACATCCTTTGCAGTCCAGACCTCTGGCAGTGCCAGAGTGGGGATCCCCAGATCAATCATTCCCTTAATGTACTTTGCGTGATCTCCGTGCTGGTGTGTGATTAGGCAGCCCACAACCTTGCGGATGTTGAAACCTAAAACCTTTTTTACCTCGTTCAGTCGAATCCCAGCCTCCAGGATCAGAGCCTCATTGCCAGCATCCAACACATAACAGTTACCGCTGGAGGAGCTGCCTAACACAACCAGTTTCATAGCTTACTTAGTATGGAAATTCCTCCTCTTTGGATTGCTCAACTTTCTGGGCATCGGCATTTACTCCAACGCTCTCATAAGTGGCATCCTCAATATCAATCTCATTACCAGGCATAGCAACGGAGGAGGCTGGGAGCTGGCGATCAGCACTGATCTCCACCGCTTTCTCATCGCTCTCCGTTTCGTAGTCCATTGCCTTTTGCAATTCCACGGAGAGATAACCGTATTTACTTAGTAAATTTCGGATCGTGGTCTTGATCGCCATGCCGTGAAAGTTACCCAGCCAGCCTACTTGTTTACTGTCTGGAGCCACTGGCAGATTTGCCATCTGGAGCAGACTTTCCACGGTGTTGTCCTTGCCAGAGAGTGCCTTTGAGTATTGCTTTGCATGAGCAGCCATAGCCTCCACCGACATATAGAGGGTTTTGCTAAAGCCGTTCAGCAACTCAAAGTAGCAGAAATAGCCGATAACCTTATCTGATATACGCTCTCCGTCAAAATCATAGATACCAGTGAGCTTAGAGCCTTTTCGCAACTCTCCCTCATAGACGGCATCAGCGTTGATCGTGCGATATTGCCCAGTTCTTAGAGCCAACTGGATCAATCCTTTGTAGCCGATCTGGAATGAGGGAGTATAGACATCAACCCATTCCTCTTTGTAGGATCCATCGGCTTTTTGCACCATTTGTTTTGCCCTTGACTTGTAAGGGATCACGAAAGCGAAACCAAGTGCCTTGCTTATAGGGAGGCGCAATGTGGCAGCCTTGAGGCATTCAGTGAGCACTCGCTTAGGCTCGCATTTCTGGAGCTTGCTATCTCCAGTGAAAAGCTCAACCACGGAGGTTAGGAACGTGCCAGAGTTTTTACCCAGGGCATTTCGGAATTGCTGTTGCACCTCATCCTCCTTGATAACCGCTTTCAGTATATCAACTGGTCTGGGTGCCCTGGCTGGGGCATTGTTTGCAGCCCCAGCCAGTTGTGTTGTCGTTTGTGTCATTTGATTGTAATTTGAGGATCGTTTGAAACTCGGAGATTGATCACCTGGGAAACGGTGGGGATGATGTTGTTTACGCTCTCTCTGTTGTCAATGAATATCGGTGCAGAGATACCTTTGGATCGGCATATAGCGTTGATTATATCCAGCCCAGCGTTTACCCTATTGGCAAAGTTCACATCGGGATAAGGTGTGCCATTCACCGTGCATACACACGTTATCTTTTCGCCTCCGTTCAGTTGCTCGGCAACAAAGCTGAATGAGCACACCTGGAATAATCCGTTAATACGCTCCATGAGCTTGTTGTCCTTTGCTTTCTGGAATGCCTGGGCGGTGTATTCCCATTTCTCCAGGTCTGCCAGGGCTTGATTGTTGGCGATCTGTTTCTCCTGGAGTTCCTTAATTTCCTTTTCGGCTCTGGCGATCTGTTCACGTTTTGCCAGCATTCGGTATAGCTCCTGGATATTCTCATTGAACATCCGTTTTTGCTCCTGGAGATCGGAGAGATCCACTGGCTTAACCTCTACTGTGAGCTGGTTTTCCAACTCGGAGATTTCGTTGCGGAGCGTGATACATTCAGCATCATTGGCGATCTCCAGGGAGGTATCTGGCACCTCTGGCATGGAGGCTTTCTTTGCATTGATCTTATCGGTTACAGAGGATATGGTTTCCTCATACTTAGCCTTATCCTCCTGGAGTTTTGCCAGACGTGCATTAAGCTCCTCCAGGTGTGTTTTCTTAGCCTTGCCAGCGTTGATATTGGCTCTGGTTCTCTTTGCCTTTTCAGCATTGAAATTAGCCTCCATTTCACGCTGTTTGGCGGTTATATCATCAACCTCCAACTGGCGTTTGCAAGTGGGGCAAACAAAGGCTCCCTCTGGATAGGAGATTGTTTCCGCCTGGATCATCTTATACTCATTCCTCAACGCTGTGAGTTCGTTCTGGGTGGTGGTGATCTCGCTGTTGGTCTGGTTGATCTGTGAGGTCAAACGCTGGAGGGTGCTCTGGGCGTTCTGGAGATCAAAGCTCAACTGATTCAGCTCCAGTTTCACCTGGTTTTGCCCTTTCTGGGCTTGCGATCTGATAGCGTTTTCCCTCTGGGAGAGTTTCAGCCTGGCATCACCAATCTGTTTCTGGATCTCGGCTTTACGCTTATACTCCTCCTCGCTGGCTTTTGATTTGTCGGTGATCTTTGCATCGACATCAGCCAGGAGTTTCTTTTTGCTCTCCAGTTCAGCCTCAATCTCCTCCCAGTTCTCGGAGGTGGGGCAAAGGCGTTGTGCAGTCTCTATGTTGCTGGGGAGCACTGCCAGCACATCCTTACACGCTTTCTTTTTTGCTGTAAGCTCTTTAAGGAATGTTGCCAGAGGTTTGCCATCCAGCTCCTCCAGGAGTGCCACATAGCTATCATCCAGCACGGCAACCTCCTCATTGGTGATCGTGCCAGCCATTTCCATCAGCATCCCTTTCTGAATCTCTGGTTTCAGAGCGTTGAATGCAAAAGGATTGGTGATCATCTTAAACACATCCTCTGGAATGAGAGCCGATATTTCACTCTCATATTCCTTTTTGGTGCCCAGTTTTACATCATTGATGAAAAACTCGGTGTAGTGGTTCTCCAGGTGCTCCTCGGTGGTGCCTCTGGGCTTAACCCATTTCTCTACATAGTTGCGTTGCAACTTGATCTCCTTGCCATCCACATCCAGCACTGCTGTTACAGAGTGCTCCAGTTTGAGGATCGGCTTTCCAGTTGTCGGATCCAGTGTTTTGATGCTGAAATTGCTATCCGACCTACCAACACTATCTTTCCCGAAAAGGAGCCAGGTGAAAGCGTCAAAGATCGTGGTTTTGCCAGTACCGTTTTCACCAGATATTACAGTTACCTGCTGGGTGAAATTCAGTGTTAGCTCCCTCACACCCTTGAAATTCACCAGTGACAGTGATTTAAGCGTGATTGTGCTCATAACAAACTATTTATTGATTATTGAATTGAACTTTTCAGCGGTGTTTGCAGCCATCAGTTCCGCTCTGGAGTATTGGATCTTTGAGCGGAGGGTGGTGCCCATCCTGGAGCCAGTTACTAACCCATCATGCACCCAGCGTTTAACCCTTGCCTCACCAAACACCCTATAAGCCTCACGCTGTGACATGAGATCCTTTGCTGGCGTTGTGCTTTTGGCATAGTTGGCAGCTCCCAGCTCCGCACATTTGGTGCAGATGTTTTTGAGTTCGTATAGTTCCAGGACTATTTGCATATTATTTCCCCTCTGAATACTGTTTTACCATACGCACGGCAAAATCTTTGAGGCTTTCCCCATCCTCATCCTCTACGATAAAGAGGTAGGAGAAATAGATTCCACCAGCCAGAGTAACCAGGTGTGCCCAGTTGCCCATGATGATACCGAATAATCCTCCGATACCGAGTAGTGCCCATATAATGAGCCATACGAGATTGTGAATTTGATAGCCTTTCATCAGTGTTGCATTTTAGATGTTGTTAATCGAATAATTCATTCTCTGGGATGTTCAGATGCTTTGCAATGAGGGATCGCCTTAATGCGTCTGGCTTCTGGGTGCCATAGATCCAGCACCTAACTGTAGCTGGATGCACCTTGCATAGATCAGCGATCTCATCCACAAAAGCTGACTTGGGAGCCTTTGGTGCCTTTGGGGGCAAAGCATCGTAATGTTTACGAAATCTGTTTTTAGCCATAATTTTTACGCTCATTTTGTGTGTTGCACAAACATATTTTATTATATTTGCACCACTCACGATGTTTATATGGCGCAAAGATATATCATTTTGAGTTATCAGCCAAATTTTTCAGCAAAAAAAATTTATCAATCAGATAAAATAATTTTATCAAACAGATGATAGAAACAAGCATATATCTGAGAATGTGTGAGTTATTCAAGGCTCTCAACATTTCCCAAAGTGAGGCAGCAAAACGCCTCGACACCTCAACATCAGCGATAAACGCGATGTGTAATGGTAAGCGAGCGATCACCGCTGGCACTATTGCCAGATTGATAACCCAGTTTGGGGTTAGTAAGGAGTGGCTGGAAAATGGATCTGGAGAGATGTTCCCCCAGACATTCCACCAAAATGTGACTGGGGACAACAACACACAAGTTGCTGGCAACGGAAACATGATTAGGGATTGCCTCTCCCTGGAGAGAGCCATGACAGAGATAGCAGCACAACGAAAACTGACAGAGGAGGCACAAGCCCAGACACGCAAAGCCCAGGAGCAGATGGATCGCCTCCTCACTATCATAGAGAACCTAAATAGCAAATAAGATATGGAAAGATATTACAGAATGGTGATCGACCTCTATAAGGAGGCGATCCAACACCAGGTAAATTCTGATCGGATCCTGGCAGTACGAAAAGAGATCACAAACGCTATCACAACATCAAAAATCCAGGGCACTCCCTATGAATGGCTGCAAACGCTCCTGGATGATGTAAACCAGATCAGCCTATGAGAGCCATACCGATCATCGGATTACTGTTATGCCTATGCTCATGCCAGGAGCCTTATGAGAAAGCGGTAACGGATTACATCAATAAGGAAATGGATAATCCAGCGAGCTATGAACGGATTGAGTTGAGTAAACCCCAGGTTTTCTCTCCCACAACAATGTTTATGAGTGATCTTTCAGTGCCCTCTGATAGTATTGCTGGTGCAATTCAGAATTTCAGAAAGAATTTTGACGGTGATCCAGACCAGGTTTTATATTACACTCTGGAGCATGAATACCGAATAATAAACAGCCAGGGAGGGAAAGAGCATCGCAATGAGATCTGGTATCTCTCCGAGGATCAAACCAGGATATTTAATATTGAGCCAAAATGAATACGCCAGTGAGTAAACAGATCATAGAGCGATTCTATTCCGCTCTGGATGCGATCATCGCAATGAAAAAGATCCGAGGTGTAAACACCTATTGTCGGTTGAACGAGATAGACAGACGCAATTTCATCGCCCAGCGAAAAGATCTGGATCGTGGCTGGTTCCAGGTTTCCTGGCTACAGCCTATGGTTAAGGATTACGGAGTGAGTGCCAGATGGCTCCTCCTGGGTGTTGGAAAGATGTTTGAGTAAACAATTAGAGGCGGTGCCAGACAGCATCGCCTCTTTTGATCCTTTCCCCACACCCCTATCCTCTTACTCTCTCTTTATATTATCAATAATTAAACTCTATATATTCTTATATTATAGAGTGTATATAGTGCCCCAAAACTTTTGCTTAGGCAAATGAGCCAAAAATTATGATTGATTTCCAGGGGTTTACAAACATTTGCTTAGGCAAAACAAAATCGGCAAACATTTGCTTAGGCAAAACGCAAAAATTAGATTACTGGTTTTCAGTGCCTTATAAACATTTGCTTAGGCAAAAGTGATTTGCTTAGGCAAATGTTTGTAAGTAGCTGATTTTCAGTGATGGCGGTTTTGCTTAGGCAAATGAAAACACCACAAAAACATTTGCTTAGGCAAATGAGCCAAAAATTATGATTGATTTCCAGGGGTTTACAAACATTTGCTTAGGCAAATGTTATTTTTGCTTAGGCAAATAACGCTCCTCCTTAACATCATAATTGAGGTTCACCAGATCCAGCACCGCTCTATTGGCTTTGTCGTTTGGCTCCCAGCTTTTGCGGAGGTATATATCGGTTACTTTCATGGAATCATCCACATGGTTCAGAGCTGCGTGGACTGTGTATTTATCCACCCCAGCATCATTGAGGGCGATCGTTGCCCAGCTATGCCTGGCAGCGTAAAACTCCAGATCTGGGATCTCCAGAGCATCCCCTATGGTTTTAAGCCCTTTGTTGATGGCAGCCGTGAATGTGTCAATAGAGGAGTAGAGCCGATAAAAATTGAAAACCCTCTCCCCAGTCGGATCCTTGTATTTCTCCATGAGAGCCTTTGCCTCTGGCTCAATCTTGATGGAGATCTCTGCGTTATCATCCCTCCTGGTTCTGGTTTTCTTTCTCTGGTATGTGAGCCTCCCATTTTTGCAGTCGGTACAAGTAAACAGATCCGCCTCATTCATCCCCAGCAAAAGGAATGATAGCAGAAACACATCCTTTGCCAGGTTGTGCCGATTGGTGCCAGGTTGCATGATCATGGTGTAGGGATGCTCAACAAATTTCTGGAGCTGTTCAACTGTTAGAGCACGTTTGCGAGTTTTAGGAACTTTGGGGATCGCCACCCTTTTGAACGGAGAGAGGGGGATCCGTATGATCCCAGCATCCTCATCATTAAACTCCGCCTTTGCCTTATTGTGGATCGCCCTCAACACAGAGGGGTATAGGCTTTGTGCCCTGGAGCCTCTTTCCCTCTTTGGTCTGGCTGGCAACTTCTGGAGCCAGGCGATCCAGTCATTGATCATCTTTACCGTGATCTCCTTGATGCTGATCTCCTCCCTCTCCATGAATCTTACCAGACTGTTGATCGCCACGGTATATGTGCGAGCGGTGCCAGATCGCCCCTCTTTCTCCAGTTGCTTTGCATAGGCTCTGCCATACGCTACAATATCCAGATCAAACACCTCCTGGTTGTCGGAGGTGATAATCTCCACCACTTGCTCAACGGTCATGGTCTTGATTGCCTCTCCGACACGATCACACCTGGAGCGATACTTCTTAATTAGATCATCAGTGAGATCAATGTATTTCTGATTTTTCAGTTTGAGGGAGCGAGTAAGATCATCCCTGGTTACATACCAGGGTGTTGAGAGATACTTTTTCCTCATATTTTGAGTGACACGAATCTTTATGTTGTATGTGCCATCAGCCTTTTTCTGGTGGGCATATACCTCCGCCTTGAATGTTGCCATGCTTTCTGTAGAATAATTGTAGAATATTACACCGCAAAATTACTGGTTTTTTTGCGGATTTTGCAGGCGCAAAAAGCCCAATCTGTCACAGACTGGGCTAAAAAGTACCTCCGAAGGGAATCGAACCCTTATCTATGGTTTAGGAAACCACTATTCTATCCGTTGAACTACAGAGGCTTAAAGTGATGTTAGCGATTGTCCGCTCTTTGCCTGGTGCCAGCACCTTAAAAATCGCTATTTTTAGGCTCTTGGATAGCGTTGGAGATTAGGAAACTTCTATTCTATCCGTTGAACTACAGAGGCTTACGGCTCTTCACACGGCTTCGCGCCAAGGCACGGAGCGTCCAAGGTGTAAATAGCAACTGCAAAATTACAACTTTTTTCTCAAACTACCAAACAATTAGGTTAGTTGGGAATTTATTGTTAACTTTGCGGGAAATTACAGACTATGTACGGACATGCCTCCGGCATGTTTGCGGAAAGCCTAAACATGCCGGAGGCATGTCCGTACAGGAACACACGGTACAATAATGACGATCCGGAGGTACATATGGTTGCTGGCTGTGTGCGTGGCGGCGTTCTTCATCAGCGCCGACGCGCTGCAGACCGATATCATGGAGAGCCGCAACCTGGTCACGGCCAACGAGATGGTTGAGTACGGCAACTGGCTTGTGCCCACCATGAACGGAGAACTTCGGCTTGAGAAGCCGCCGCTGCCCACATGGGTGGCGGCCGCGATCCAGACTGTCGCGCCCGGCAGCCTGACGGCGCAGCGCGCCGCCGCCGGCGTGATGGGCGCCCTGTGGGCCTTGTTCCTGTTCCTGACCGTCGAGGCCGTGACACGACGCGCCGACACCGCCGGACTTTCCACCCTGGTGTTCCTGACCTGCTACTCCGTGGTGCTGATGGGACGCACCGCCACCTGGGACATCTACTGCCACGCATTCATGCAGGGCGCCGTCTGGCTCCTGTTCAGGATCTTCTACACCGACCCGTGCGCCAGACGACGGAGGCATCTGTGGATGTTCCTGGCCGCCGGATTGCTGATGGGCCTCTCGTTCCTGAGCAAGGGACCGGTGTCGTTCTTCGCCCTGCTCCTGCCCTTCCTGATCGCCTGCGCGTTCTACGGCAAGCCCCGCGTGCGCTGCAGCGGACCCGGCACGGCCGTGATGCTGGCAGTGCTCGTGGCGGTCAGCGCATGGTGGTACGTCTACATCTATGTGTTCCACACCGACCTGGCCACGGCCGTGCTGCACAAGGAGTCCGGCGCGTGGGTCAGCCACAACGTGCGCCCCTGGTACTACTACTGGCGTTACTTCCTGGAGACCGGCGCATGGTCGCTGCTGACGCTGGCGGCGCTGCTGACGCCGCTGTTCGTGCGCGAGCTGCGCGGGCGCCGCGATTTCGTGTTCGCCGTGGTGTGGATGCTGGCATCGGTGGTGCTGCTGTCGTTCATGCCGGAGAAGAAGACCCGTTACCTGCTACCCGTCATGGCCCCCTGCGCCATGAGCGTCGGCGTATTCCTGATGTATATATATGAGGAGTGGAACTCGTTCCGCGCCGGACGCGTCATCTTCCGCATCAACGGCTGGCTGCTGACGGTCATCACCGCAGGCCTGGCGGCCGGAACCGTCTACCTGTGGCTCGGGATGGGTGCCGTCGGCCCCGCCGTGGCCATAGCGGCGTGCATCCTGCTTGCCGCCGACGCCGTGTGGATGGGCATCTGCACACAGCACGGATTCGTGATCCGGCTGGTGGACGCCGTGGCCGTGCTGTTCATCGTGGCCGAATGCCTGCTGATGAACCAGGTGATGTCGTTCTTCAACAACCCCGACTCGCACCCCATCAGCGAGATGCGCGCCGACAAGCGTACGGAAGGGCTGCCGCTGTACAAACTGACCGACGGCGGCGTGCGCATGGAGCTGGTGCTGGGCGCCGGACACCGTATCCGCCCCATCCCCAAGGCCGACGCCGACTCGCTGCTGAGACTGATGCCCTGCGCCGTGCTCACCTCCGGACCCGTGGCCTCGGAACTTCCCGCAAGCGTACTCCAACAAGTGGACACCATATATAGACACATACGACGACAACCGGCACCCCAGGACCAACAGTCATTACAATCCTGACATGGTGAACCGCGTTACAATAATCAGACCCAAGAAATGATGGACAAGACAAATAAGACTTCCGAATACGAATTGACGATCGTGGTCCCCGTCTACAACGAGGAGGACAACATGGAGCGGCTGGAGCGTGAGCTGTCGGCGTTCCTGCCGAAGGCGTCGGTGCGCAGCTGCGTGCTGTTCGTCAACGATGGCTCCAAGGACAGCAGCCTTCAGAAAATCAAAGAGACCTGCGGACGCCAGCCGGACTTCTACTACATCAGCAGCGACGCCAACCATGGCCTGAGCACCGCCATCAAGGCGGCCATCGACACGGTGGAGAGCCGCCTGATAGGCTACATCGACGCGGACCTGCAGACCAATCCGGAGGATTTCAACCTGCTGCTGCGGTACGCCGGCGACCATCAGTTGGTGACCGGTATCCGCGCCAAGCGCAAGGATTCGTGGTTCAAGAACGCCCAGTCCAGGATAGCCAACGGTTTCCGCCGCAGCATGACGGGCGACACGGCCACCGACACGGGCTGCCCGCTGAAGGTGATGTGGACCGATTACGCCAGGCAACTCCCATTCTTCGACGGAATGCACCGCTTCCTGCCGGCGCTGATGCTCCTGGTGGACGGCAAGTTCCACGAGATGCCCGTGCGGCATTATCCCCGCGTGGCCGGCGTGTCGAAGTACCATCTCTACAACCGTCTGGTGTCGCCATTCATGGACTGCTTCGCCTACCGCTGGATGAAGAAGCGCTTCATCCGTTACGAAATAGACAACCATAACATCTGAGGCTGCGATGACGGCATCACAACTGCTGGTATTCGGCATCGGGTTCCTGGCGCAGGGATTCTTCTCGGCGCGCATCCTGGTGCAGTGGATCATGTCGGAGAAGGCCAAGAAGGTCCTGTCCCCCTCCATCTTCTGGGTGCTGAGCATCTGCGGCGCCTACCTGCTGTGCATCTACGGCTGGCTGCGCAATGACTTCTCCATAGTCCTGGGGCAGTTCATCTCCTACTATATATACCTGTGGAACCTGAACATGAAGGGGGTGTGGAAGCGCGTCAACGTGCTGCTGCGGTGGCTGCTGCTGCTCACGCCGGTGGCGGCGATCGTGCTGGTGTCGCAGGACGCGGCGCGGTTCGCGCGCCACTTCTTCCAGGCCGACGGCGTGCCGATGTGGCTGATCATATACGGAAGCACCGGACAGGTGCTGTTCACGCTCCGGTTCATCTACCAGTGGTATGTGTCGCGCAACGACCGCGAGTCCGTGCTGCCGCCCGGCTTCTGGATCATCAGCATCATCGGATCCTCGATCATAGTGAGTTACGCCATCATCCGCCTGGATCCCGTCCTGATCCTGGGGCAGTCCATGGGTCTGGTGGCCTACATCCGCAACCTGGTCATCGGCCGCAGATCCCGCAAATACAGATGATCCTGCCATGCTGCGCATGGCAGGGGGTTGGTGGCAAACATGCCGAAGGCATGTCCGTACATGGTCAACGGATTCTTGACGCGCGGAGGAGGCGGCGGAGCAGCGGGGTGAGCTTCGGGACGGACTCGTAGGTGCAGACCACGCCGAGGTAGACCACCAGCAAGAGGGTCCGCGTGACGTAGACCAGCCATGGGGCGAAGATGGCGCCGATGTAGGTGCCGCCGGCGTAGAGCGCCGCGGCAAGGAGCGTGTAGAGGCCCATCCGCTTCAACTCGTAGGGAATCGGATAGTAGCGGCGCCCCACGAAGTAACTGAACACCATCACCACGGCGTAGGCCGTCAGCGCCGCCCAGGCCGAGCCGATGTAGCCGTTCGGAATCCCGATCATCGGAACGAGCCACAGGTTCATCAGCAGCATCACCGCGAAGCACATCAGCGACATATACATCCCCCATTCCGTGCGGTCCGACACCTTGTACCATACCGACAGGTTGAAGAACACTCCGAAACAGAGCTCGGCCACCATCATGATCGGCACCACTCGCAGCCCCGACCAGTAGGCCGGCGAGACGAAGTGCTTGATGACAGGCAGATAGAACATCACCCCTAAGAATATGAAGAGTCCGAACACCACGAAGAACTTCATGGCGTCGGCATATGCCCGTAGCTTCGACTCCCCCTCCCCCCTGGCCTGGGCGAAGATGAACGGCTCGTAGGCGTAACGGAACGCCTGCGTGAACATCACCATGACGATGGCGATCTTGATGTTGGCCCCGTATATTCCCACCATGGACCGCGCCTCCAGCTCATGCCCGCGGAACAGGTACGGTATGATGATCTGGCCCATGTTCTGACTCAGGATCCCGGCCACGCCCAGGACCAGCAACGGCCACGAATACCGGAGCATCCGCTTCAGCAACGGCCAGTCGAAACGGATCCGGCGTCCGGTCAGCTGCGGCAGCAGGCACAGCAGCACCACCAATGTGGCGATCATGTTGGCCACGAATATCCAGCCTATGCCGAACGCCTCGCCGCCCAAGGGGGTGTAGAACCACGACACCAGCCATGGCGCGGACTTCATCAGCGCGGGACAGCCCAGGATGAACAGCAGGTTCAGCGCTATGGTCAGCCCCACGTTCAGCAGCTTGATGCCGGCGAAACGGAACGCCTTCTTCTTGAATCGCAAGTACGCGAACGGCAAGTTCGTGAAGGCGTCGACGGCCACGATCATGCCGAGCATCCAGACGTACGTCCAGCTGTCCGGCAGCAGCATGGCGTCGGCCACGGGATGGATCAGCAGGGTCAGCAGCACCATGAACAGCAGCGAGGTGAAGCCTACGGACACCAGCGAGGTGGTGTAGACCTTCTCCGGATCATCCGAACTGTTGGCGAAGCGGAAGAAACCGGTCTCCATGCCGTAGTTCAGGATCACCAGCGCCACGGCGGTGAAGGAGTAAAGGTAACTCACTATGCCGTACTCCTCCGTAGGGAAAACATATACATACAGCGGCACGAGGCACCAGTTCAGGAACCGGCCCACGATGCTGGAGAGGCCATAGACAGCCGTCTCCTTGGCCAGGGATTTTATACCAGACACGATTTAATTTTGAATAGGGAATTTTGAATGTTGAATCAATCGCCGTCGAAGAGGGTTCCGTGGACGGATGAGCGGGGACGGCCCAGGTGGCGGTACGCCAGGTCGGTCACCTCGCGGCCACGGGGCGTGCGCTGCATGAAGCCCTCCTTGATCAGGAAGGGCTCGTAGACCTCCTCGATGGTACCGGGATCCTCGCCGATTGCAGTGGCGATGGTATTCAGCCCTACGGGGCCTCCCTTGAACTTGTCGATGATGGTCAGCAGGATCTTGTTGTCGATCTCGTCCAGTCCGTAGCGGTCGATATGGAGCGCCTCCAGGGCATGGCGGGCGATGGGGAGGTCGATGTTGCCGTTGCCCTTGACCATGGCGAAGTCGCGCACGCGGCGCAGCAGGGAGTTGGCCACACGGGGCGTTCCGCGGCTGCGCATGGCGATCTCGGTGGCCGCCTCCGGGTCGATGGCGGTGCGCAGCAGCCGCGCCGAACGCTCCACGATGCGGCGCAGCAGCTCGTGGTCGTAGTACTCCAGGTGACACTGGATTCCGAAACGCGCGCGCAGCGGCGCCGTCAGGTTGCCGCTGCGGGTGGTGGCGCCGATCAGCGTGAACGGCGATATCTGCAGCTGGACGCTCTTGGCCCCGGGACCCTTGTCCAGCAGGATGTCTATGCGGAAATCCTCCATCGCGGAGTAGAGGTACTCCTCCACCACGGGATGGAGGCGGTGGATCTCGTCGATGAACAGTACGTCGTGCGGCTCCAGCGACATCAGGATTCCCGCCAGGTCGCCCGGCTTGTCCAGCACGGGACCCGACGTGGTCTTGAACCCGACGCCCAGCTCATTGGCCATGATGTTGGACAGGGTGGTCTTGCCCAGGCCCGGAGGGCCGTGCAGCAAGGTGTGGTCCAGGCTCTCGCCGCGCATCCTGGCGGCCTGCACGAACACACGCAGGTTCTCGATTATGCCGGTCTGTCCGGTGAAGTCATCGAACCGCAACGGGCGCAACGCACGCTCTATGTCCGTCTCCACGCCCTGCGGCCTGTCGCTCTGACTGCGTATGTCAAATTCTTCTTTTCCTTCGTTTGCCATACCGCAAAATTACAACTTCTCCGTGGATATTACAAGATTTTCTTGCAACGGAGGGGTCACAGGCTTTTCTTGTAAGCCGACGGCGACACACCGAAGGCCTCCTTGAAACAGGAGCGGAAATAGCCCAGGTCGTTGAATCCGCATGAGTATGCGGCCTCGCTGACTGTGTGGCCGTCCTCCAGGAGCTGCTTGGCCATGTTGAGGCGCGACCGGCGTATCAGTTTCACCGGTGTCTGCCCGGTCAGGGTCAGGATCTTGCGGTACACCGTGGAGTTGCTCATATGGAAATGGTCGGCTATCAGGGTCATGCTGAGGTTGGGGTTCTGGAGGTTGTCGGCTATCAGTTTGTCGAACTTGTCGAGGAACTCGCGGTCCAGTTTGTTGAGGCGCGGCCTGATCTCCTCGTCCTTCTCCTGCGGCAGATCCAGCGGAACGGCGCCGTTCACGCCGGAATTGAAATGCTGCGCCATGCGGCGGTGGGCGCGGATTATGTTGTCGATACGCGCCGACAGCAGACGCGCGCTGAACGGCTTGGTGATGTAGGACTCGGCTCCGGCCTGGTATCCCACCTCCTTGTCCTCGATCGAGTCCTTGGCCGTAAGCAGCACCACCGGGATGTGGCTGGTGTTGATGTCGGCCTTGAGGCGCCGGCACATCTCCACGCCGTCCATCACGGGCATCATGATGTCGGAGATTATTATGTCGGGCATCGTGGCGCGGGCCTTCTCCAGGCCCTGCTTGCCGTCGCAGGCGGTCTCGACCTTGAAGCGGTTCTTGAACGACTCGTTGACGTACTCACGGATGTCGGCGTTGTCCTCCACTATCAGCAGGGTGGGCATCTTGTCCTCCTCCTTCTCCACCTCCTCGATCACCTCGGACTCGCGCTGCTTGCCGTGTATGGCGTCGGGATACGTCTCGTCGACTGGCAGCAGCAGGCGGAACACGGATCCCTCCCCCTCCACGCTGTCCACGCGGATCTCGGCCTTGTGCAGGGCGGCCAGCGTCTTGGAGAAACTCAGTCCGATGCCTGTGCCTGTGGCCACGCTCTTGTCGCCGCCACGGTAGAACCGGTCGAATATGTGCTCCAGGTCCGCCTTGGAGATTCCCAGGCCGGTGTCGGCCACGAAGACCTCGGCGTACCGGCGCACGGCAGGCTTGTCGGACTGGTCGGACGAGTCGGACTGGTCAGAGGGATTCAGGGGCTGCTCCACCATGCGGAGGCCCAGGGTCACCTGACCGTCGGGGGTGTACTTCAGCGCGTTGCTCATCAGGTTGTTGATGATGGTCTTGACAATCTCGGCGTCAAACAGGAAGCGCGGCACGTTCCTGTCCACCTCAAGCTTGACCTCCACCTCCGGATTGCGGTTGAACTCCTTGAATTTCAATCCAAGCTCGGTGACCAGCGTCGACAGGTCGCCCGTCGACACGCACAGGCGGCGGTTGGCCGTCTCGGTCTTGCGGAACTCCAGCAGCTCGTTCACCAGGTTCAGCAGACCCTGCGCGCTGTGGTAGACCATATCGAGTTTCTTACGGAATCTGGGGGGCATCTGCGGGTTGCTGCTGAGATCCTCCAGCGGACCGATTATCAATGTGAGCGGCGTGCGCAGCTCATGCGAGATGTTGGTGTAGAAACGCAGCCGCTCGGTGTCGAGGCGCTGGGCGGCCTGGGTGTTCTTCAGCTCCATGGCGATCGCGGCGTTGCGCTTCACCTGACGGTCACGGTGCGCCAGGATGTAGATCGTGATTCCAGCCACAGCCAGGACATAGAACAGGATGGCGTACCAGCGCTGCCACACGGGCGGGATGACGCGGATCTTGACGGACGTCTCGGTGGTCTCCTCGCCGTTGTAGAAACGGGCGCGCACCTTGAAGGTGTATTTGCCGGCCGGAAGGTTGCGGAACGTCACATAGTTCTGCCCCTGGGTGGAGTGCCACTCCCTGTCCAGGCCCACCATCATGTACTCGTACTCCACCATGCGCGCCTGGGAATAGTCGGGGACGGAGAAGTTGATGCGTATGGAGTTGCGGTCGTAGGGAATCTCGAACTTGTCGTCCTTCAGCGGAATCAGGGCGTTGTGGTTTCCCTGCTCGTCCTCGTCGAGCCACTGGCAGCCGTAGATCACCACCGGGGCCAGCCGCTCGTTCGTGACGACGTCCTGGGCCAGGAAGGACCATATGCCGTTGAGCGAGCCGAAACTGATCCAGCCGTCGGGACTTGCCGTCACCGCACGCGACATGAACGAGGAGCGGGGCAGTCCGGCGCGGTGGTCGAAGTTCTCGATGCGGTTGGTGATGCGGTTCCAGCGGGATATGGAGCCGTTGGTGGATATCCATATGTCGCCGCTGCCGTCCTCGATGATGGCGCGGCAGTAGCGGTCCGTCAGTCCCTGGTCGGTGCTGAAAGTCTTGTAGTTCTTGGGATCGGAGGTATCGGAGAACATCATCACGCCGTTGCCGGAGGCCGCCCATATGTAGCCGCGCGAGTCAAGCATGATATGGTTGATGACCGACGACGGGATCTTGTCGCTCTGGTCCAGCCGGCTTACCAGCCTGCCGTCGTGGTCGAACACCAGGATGCCCCCTCCGTAGGTTCCGGCCCAGTATTTTCCCTGGCGGTCCACGGCGATGGAGTTGATGGAAAGCCACTTCATCTCCTTGTTGAACCGTTCGGGACGGGTTATGACTCCGTCGCGGTAGATGTAGAAGCCGTCCTCGGCGCCGATCAGCACCAGGGAGTCGCCCACGTTGGTGAACGAGTTCATCGGCTTGTCGGGCACGCCGGGCATAGGGACACGGCGGACGGAATGCCGGTC
>ERZ827108.208-NODE-208-length-99546-cov-30.551899_pt1 | contig 99546 bp, 73 predicted proteins | sample MGYA00519921_ERZ827108 | MGnify/ENA primary metagenome ERZ827108 (study PRJEB31778, sample SAMEA3449258) | human gut metagenome | biome: human gut; feature: human-associated habitat; material: faeces | place: United Kingdom | collected 2010/2012 ... | reverse complement strand
TCATTGTCCGTTAAAATCTTTAACCCTTTAGTCAAGATCTTTCAGGACTAGACACCCTGCTCAAAGACCATACCATGAGCAGGGAGGATATTCAGCGCAATATATTTTGGGCCACATCTGATTATGAAAGTCTTGGCGAGGGTTATCAATATGACGCTCCCATCCTTCCACTTCTGATTACCGGGGACAACGGCCATGTCATTATGCCCCGTGTACTTAAAAGCCGTGATACTCAGACTGCACGTTCCCGTGACATGGCGGAAGTGTTTACGCCTTCATGGATATGCAATGCACAGAACAACCTGATTGATGAAGCGTGGTTCGGAAGAAAGGATGTATTCAATACAGAATACACAGATGAACAAGGATGCCATAGGTGGAAAACCACAGATGGCAACATCATGTTTCCCGAAGGTAAGACATGGAAAGACTATGTACGTGACAATCGTTTGGAAATAACCTGCGGAGAGGCTCCCTACATCGTCAGCCGCTATGATACCACAACCGGGGAGGCGATTCCAATTGGACAGCGCATCGGTATGCTTGACCGCAAATTGCGTGTTGTAAGTGAGAATACGGGAACCTCGGGCGAATGGCTGGAGTGGGCACAGGAAGCCTACAAAAGTACATACGCATACGAATGGCAGGGCGACAATCTGCTGATTGCCCGTGAAGCCATGCTTATCTCCTTTATCGAATACTACCAACAGAAGTTTGGCAAGCGTCCGTTGTTGAAATCCATCAACTATATCGCCTACATCATTTCATGGAATGTGTGGCAGATGGACGGGCTGAAGGGTGTTGTACCGAACAGTTGCGGTGAGCGGCGAACACTTGTGTATGAACTGTTCGGAACGAGGGAGGAAGTCAGCCAATGCGAAGGTTGTGCGAAAGATGACATACGCAGGCACAACGGCACCTATTGCCTCATTAAGGACTGGCGGGCAAAGGATCCCGAAACGGGAAAGATGGGAAAACGAATCCGATTTATCGACCTCATAAAATAGTGCAGTATGAAATTCACATCTTCACTAAAACTGAAACTGATATATGTGTTCCGCATCAACGATGCAGCGCACAAAGGCTGCTTAAAGGTGGGCGAGGCCACCTGTGATAATGACAATGTGTTTGGTCTTGCGCCCAACAGTAAGGCACTCAACGAATCCGCCAAGAAGCGCATCAACCAATATACGCAGACGGCAGGTATCGCATACGACCTACTCTATACGGAACTGACGATACACAATAGTAGGAATGGTTTGTGTTCTTTTAATGACAAGGAAGTACATAACGTCCTGGAGCGTTCCGGCATCAGGAAAAAGGTCTTTGATACCGAGAACAAGGCCAATGAGTGGTTCATCACTGACCTTGAAACGGTCAAACGGGCGATAGCAGCGGTAAAGGAAGGTCGGGAATCTTTATCTTCTGCGGAAGTATCACATGCCCAAAGCCCGATTGCGTTCCGTCCTGAACAGCGCGAGGCCATTGAGAAGACCAAAAAGCAGTTCAAGAAAGGCAATCAGATGTTGTGGAATGCCAAGATGCGTTTTGGCAAAACCTTGTCGGCTTTGCAAGTGGTGAAGGACATGGACTTCGGGCGAACGCTTATCCTTACCCATCGCCCGGTAGTGGACAGCGGTTGGTTTGAGGATTTCGGCAAGATATTCTACGATAGCCCGGCATTTGCGTATGGTTCCAAGAACAACGGCGATAGTCATGCCTCTCTTGAAACGAGGGCAAAGCGTGGTCAATGTAAGTATGTCTATTTCGCCTCCATGCAGGATTTGCGTGGTTCGGAACTGGTGGGTGGCAACTTCGATAAGAATAATGAGGTGTTTGCCACCGCATGGGATTGCATCATTGTGGACGAGGCGCACGAAGGCACGCAGACGGAATTGGGCAAGGCGGTGATGCTGGAACTGACCAAGGATAAGACCAAAATCCTTCGCCTTTCAGGCACTCCGTTCAATCTTTTGGATGATTTCAAGGATGAAGAAATCTACACATGGGACTATGTAATGGAACAGCGGGCAAAGGCCTCATGGGACATGACGCACTTCGGTGATCCAAATCCATACGCCTCACTGCCCACAATGAACATCTACACCTATGACCTCGGACGGCTGCTTCATGAGTTCGTGGATGAAGATGTGGCCTTCAACTTCCGCGAGTTCTTCCGTGTGAATGATAACGGGACATTTGTTCATGAAAAGGATGTCCGTGCCTTCTTGAATCTTCTGACCGAAGAGGATAAGGAGAGTTGCTATCCCTTTGCCAATGATGAGTATCGCAATATCTTTCGCCATACGCTGTGGTTATTGCCGGGTGTGAGGGAGGCCCGTGCCATGAGTGCGTTGCTGCAATCGCATCCCGTGTTCCAACATTTCAAGATAGTGAATGTGGCAGGAGAAGGTGATGAGGACGAAGAAAGCAAGGATGCGCTGAAGGCGGTAGAGGAAGCGATTGGCAAAGACCCTGATTCCACTCGTACAATCACCTTGTCATGCGGACGTTTGACTACGAGCGTGAGTGTCAAGGCATGGACGGGTGTGTTCATGCTGTCCGGCTCGTACAATACCGCTGCATCAAGCTACATGCAGACCATCTTCCGTGTGCAGACGCCTGCCACCATCAACGGCCGTGTCAAAGAGCAATGCTATGTGTTTGACTTCGCTCCCGACCGCACATTGAAAGTTATTGCAGAAACGGCAAAGATTTCGGCAAAGGCCGGAAAGACCAGCGGCAACGACCGCAAGATTATGGGCGAGTTCCTGAACTTCTGTCCGATTATCTCCATCGAAGGCTCAAAGATGAAACAGTTCGATGTGCCGCGGATGCTGGAGCAGCTCAAAAAGGTGTATGTGGAGCGGGTAGTCCGTAACGGCTTCGAGGACAAGAGCCTGTATAATGACGAGTTGATGAAGCTAAACGACTTGGAATTGCAGGAGTTTGACGACCTCAAGAAGATTATCGGTCAGACGAAGGCCATGCCCAAGACCAATCAGGTGGACATCAACAATCAGGGACTGACGGACGAACAATACGAGGAATTGGAAGACCTTGAAAAGAAATCCAAGAAGAAGGGCAAGGACAAGCAACCCTTGACGGAGGAAGAGAAACAACGTCTGGCGGAACTGAAGAAGAAAAAGGAGAACCGTGAGGCTGCCATATCCATCCTTCGCGGTATCTCTATCCGTATGCCCCTGCTTATCTATGGCGCGGAACTGCAAGACGAGAGCCAAGAGATTACGATTGACAACTTCGCCTCGCTCATCGACCCGCAGTCATGGGAGGAGTTTATGCCCAAGGGCGTGACCAAGCAGAAGTTCAACAGTTTCAAGCGGTACTACGACCCGGAGATATTCTGCGCGGCAGGCAAGCGCATCCGTGCGATGGCCCGTGCAGCGGACAAATTGAGCGTGGAGGAACGTATTGAGCGCATCACCGATATTTTCAGCACGTTCCGCAACCCAGACAAGGAAACCGTCCTCACTCCGTGGCGTGTGGTGAATATGCACCTTGGCGATTGCCTAGGCGGATATAACTTCTTTGAAAAGGACTACGAGGCCACATTGTCCGAACCCCGCTTCATCGATCACGGCGAAGTGACCGCCAATGTGTTTGCGGAGGATGCCCGCATCCTTGAAATCAACTCCAAGTCCGGCTTGTATCCTCTCTACATGGCTTATAGCATTTACCGCACACGGGTAAAGAACTCTTTGTTTTCGGTGTCAAGCATAGAGGATGAGCAGCGTATCTGGGACAAGGTGGTGACAGAAAACATCTTTGTCATCTGCAAGACTCCGATGGCAAAAAGCATCACCAAGCGCACCCTCATCGGCTTCCGCAATGCAAAGGTAAACACCCGATATTTCGAGGACTTAATCAATCAAATCAAGAACAAGCCGGAACATTTCATCAAGCAGGTAGAAAAATTTGTTTCCGATAGAACAGGTATAAAGAATATGAAATTCAATGCGATAGTGGGAAATCCACCGTATCAGGTTATGGATGGAGGTGGTGCAGGCACAAGTGCAGTACCAGTATATAATAGGTTTATAGGGATTGCAAAAAAAATACAACCACAATACTTGAGCATGATATTACCTGCAAAATGGTATACTGGCGGTAAAGGATTGGATGATTTCCGAAATGAAATGCTTCATGACAAACACATTTCATATCTTGCAGACTTTGCGGACTCAAGAGATTGCTTCCCCACTGTTGATATAGCAGGTGGTATATGCTATTTCTTGTGGGATAAATTACACAATGGTCCTTGTTCTTTTGTGAACGTGGATAAGAAACAACGCAGTTCTGATATTCGACATCTTGACGCACAGGAATCATTTATTAGAAATAGTGAAGCTGTAGCTATCATTCAGAAAGTAAAAGCCGAAAGATTTTTTTCGTCTATCGTGTATAGTCGTAATCCTTTTTCTATAACTAATGCTGATCTGACAACTTCTAGCGTATTTAATGGCTTAGTTTCTGTCTTCAGTAGTAAGGGCGTTTTTTATGTATCTCCAAATACAATAAAAAGTAATCGAGAGCTTATAGGTAGATGGAAAGTCATCGTTTCCAAAACGGCAGCGGAACATGCCGGACAAGCCGATAAGGAAGGGCGAAAAAGGGTTCTCTCCAGAATAACTATCTTGGCACCAAATGAGGTTTGCTCAGAATCCTATCTGCTGGTAAGCATCTGTCAAAATAAAGCGGAAGCCCAAAATGTAGTATCTTATCTAAAAACACGTTTTGTCAGATTTCTGTTATCCACAATTCTGCTTACTCAGAATATTGCTAAAGATAAATTTGCATATATTCCAGTCTTGGAGTTTTCGGATAATACAGACATTGATTGGAATAGAACTATCTCTGAGTTAGACATACAACTCTATGCAAAATATCATCTAACCAAAGAAGAAAGCGCATTCATTGAATCAGTGATAAAACCGATGTGAAAAATTACGAGGGCAAACACCTCTCTTGCCCTCGTAATTTTCTACTTTTCTTTTCGTACACCTTTAAATGGCTTACCATCTTGTTTGACATCCATGAAACGCCCGGTATCTTTATTCCTTTTTACCCATTGTTCTGTTTTGGGATTAAGAACCTGAGAGCGATGTCTTACAGCACCATTGCGATGTCCGTCTCCTGACGGTGGATTTGTTGCCATAATCTTCCAGTTTAGGCCTATCTCGAATTATGCAGCCGAGAAAACACTGCTTTATACAATGAATCATTTCCGTATATATGTCCTAAGATCTTCTCCGCCATATGAATACGTCTCAGTAAGAACCCTCATTTGTCCTTCAATTTCAGAATACATTATATACGGATAAAGAAGTAAATACTCACGTTGTGGACTTGCATGTTGTGCATCTCTCGTAACAGGCATAATCATACATTTACCAGTATTCCCATCTACGACACCGAGTTCCCATGGCATCCAATTGCTTCTTCCTGCTTCTGGTGATTGCGCGTAAATTAAAGATCTACTATTCTTTAACCTTTTTTGCAATCTTACAGCCGTATCTTTGTCCGTCTCATTTCTTTTAAGGTCGACATCAACAATGCAGTCAAGATATACCTTTAGCCCCATTTTTGACAACGTGTAATATATACCTTTTACTACATCCAAATCAGCGATATTGTATGATAGGAATACATCGAACTCTTTATCTATAGATGCTCCTTGAAGATTTTCACTGTATGTGCGTCGCTCATAAAGAGGCATACTATTTGCTACACTACGAAAATATGACTCACTAAAATACCTCATATCAGATTCTTCCTTCTTTTACTAATCGCCAATAATATTTCCCTAACTCTGTCAGCTGACATCCAGTACTACGCATTGCAGCAAAGTACATAAACTCTTCATTTATAGGTTTTACAAACCCTATACTCTGCAATTTTTGCAGTAGTTTGAACTTCCTGACGTTAATCGCATCAGCATAAGGGAGGACATATTCATGATTTACGGATGGGTTGTTTGTATCCTCAAAAGACGGATCCAGAGCAAAATCCACATTCGGATTTGCAAACAGATTTGTCAGTTCATGAATAACTGATAACGATACCTGTGGCGTAACTTTACGCAATGGGGCAAATTCTGTAACATTAGTTTTGAATACCGGTCTTTGGTCCCATGCGCCAAATGAGCGATCAATATACGCATATACACCACCAATAGTAATATTGCCACAATAATCCGATGCTCCGCCATTTAGTGCAGTACATAATAATTCCGTAAAAAGACCATGACCACCAGCTTCCATAGCAACTTCGTCTTCACGACAAGCCGTTAATATAGAAACTCCTGTATTCAAAATACTACCAGCATCCAGAAGTTTATACTTTCCGAAATTTCCAGAATGACAACAATCCAAAATAACGATTTTGTTGCGAACTTTGGAGTCGTTGACAATGTCCATTATTGTTGACATTTGTATTCCTGTATAATATTGACCGGGAGTAGCTATATCTTGAGGCATAACAATTTCTGCGCCTGTACTATTCATGTAGCCATGTCCCGAAAAATAAAGGAGAGCAATATCATCATTCCCGGAAAAAAGTTTGCTAATGGCATCCATTACTTCTCCCGAAGTTCGTACATTGGACATCATTTTTACATCAAAGTTAGGAGAACCGTCACCATTCCGCTCAATTGCAGCTTTAACGCTATTGATATCCTCAACACATCCTGTAAGTTCATTCCCAGCAGGATAATCATTTATTCCAATTAATAAGGCTTTTCTCATGCGACAAATAATTATTGATGTTGATAGATGGCATAGTTGCGAACAGCATTGGCAACAGATTTCGCATTCCAACCAACGATAACTGTTGCTGCATTTTTCACGACAGAAGATGTACGCTCTGCTCCCCATGGCTGAACCGCGATAATCGGTTTGCTGTACTTCTTTGCCATCTCAATTTCTTTATTAATCCACTTGCTATAAGTTGCATATACCCCCGCAAGGATGATTACACAACTACATCCTTTTACCTTTGCTTCAATAGCATCTGACAGCTGCTTGTCTGTTCCATTCGTGTGAATGGGGTCATTCTTAGGAACAGAATGATTGTAGTAAGTGATGCCCTCTTGATGCAAGAAGGATTCAATTTTGTCATAGTCTGATGAATATGACCATGAGTGCGAGATAAAGATTCTATACATACCAAATAGTGCGGATTCTCTGGTCCTACCCAGGGTCTAAATTGCGAATCCACGATGTAAATATACAACATTATGCAAAAACAAGCAAGTGTAAACGTGAAAAAAACACGCAAACACAATAATAAATTGATATTCGGTTGCAGAATCAGTCATTTTGCGTGAGTATTTTTTTATGCAATATGCCGGAGTGCGGATAAAAATCCCCCGACGATTTTGTCGGGGGAAATAAACTTATAACATATTACGTCGGATTTTGATTAGAATAATTCGTCGATATCGTTCTTATATTTGATAAAAACCTCGATTCTGCGCATAAGGTCATCAATTTGTGGAAAAACCTCTTTCTCGTACGTTTTGTAGAAACTTATTGTATTATGTAGATAGTCCCTACGTCTGACATTGGTTGAACCATATTCGTCTTTTTCAAAAAGTCTTACAGCATCTCTTCTAAGGAAATCTGCATTGAGTAACGAAAGGTCATGCGTGGCTACTATAAGTTGACAATTTTCAGCTATGGTTAAATACATTTTTAGGATAAAAGCAAGTGCTTTAGTATGTATACCATATTCTATTTCATCTATGCATGTAGATTTTGCACCGATGATAACATCGTATAGTACGACTAACAATCTGATGATATTCTTCGTTCCCAAAGACTCCAAATCAAAATCTAATCCATTTTTCCCTTCTTTTGTTGAATGAATGAATTTCAAATTTTTATGTGTAATTATTCCAGACGGGTATTGTTCTAACATTGCCTTAATTACAATATCAGGAGCACCGTTTGCTTTCAGTTCCGCTATGTTCAAGCTTGCATCTTCTATGACATAGTCGCAAATGTTAGTCCCGACATCATCTAGTAATCGCAATAGTAATTTCTTTAGGGCCTTGTCTTTTTCGGCATCGCCTGTTTGAAGTTTATCTGCAAGACTTTTGTCAGACTTGTGAACCATACTGATATGATTCTCAAAATAATCAAAATTACTATCTAAAATTGAACTCTCTATGTTGAGTGCACCAAATGTTGAAAGTACACTGGCATTAGATAGTGTATTAACTTCCAAATCGTGTTGGTCTGATTTAGACAAGTCACAAGCATTACCAAAACTTATTACAACTTTATCTAAGTCCTTGTTATGAATACGATGGAATACTCGAGAACTTCTTGATTGAACTATCTTAAGTTCTTCTTCCTCGATGCGCTCGGATGATACAACGATATTATAATTGAAACAAACATCTTCAATATAATATGTCAATGCAAGTTCTGTCGGTAGGGTTGAAGAATAATCATCCAATAAAAAAGGCCTAAATTCGGGTTTATCTGATGGCTTTTGCGGTTTTGCCGTTGCTATCATTCGAAGATAATTCAAAGCTGAGAACATCTTAGATTTTCCTGTTCCATTTAAGCCTACACACAAAAGCAAACGCAGTATACGCTTACCATTTATTTCTTTATACCATACAGGAGGTAAATCCTTTGTTTTACTACCTTCTTTTTTGGACGCAACAAATGACAATTCTGTGAAATCGCGGTAACTTCTATAATTCTTTATCGTGAATGATTCTATCATGCATACTCAATTTGGGTACAAAGATACATCCTCATTCTTAAAACCGCAAATATTTCGAGATTTATATCCATATTTCCGTGAAAATTGCACGCATATCTTGTGTAAACGGCGAAGATGTTGTATCTTTGCAAACAGGAAGCGTTCTTTTGATGTAATGCAAGACATGGCAAAATACTGAGCTTCGCTCGTTTCTATATCGTTACCTGCCAAGAAACAAAATTCTGTAAACTATTCATATCCAAGCACAAAGGCAAATCATAATGTCTCGCCACGTGCGATGTAAGCGGTACGCGGAGGCCCGCCAGCTGCTCGATGCAATGCAGTTGCCTGTTATATACCTGCAGCACGAGGCGCGGGATGTGGAATTTGTATTTTTTCAGGATGTCGAGGCCTTCCGGAAGTATCGGCGTGTAGAAGTTCGTCCCAGTCTTCAGACGGCGGCCGTCGATGTACCAAAGTTCGCCGTTCTTTTCAGCCATCTTGTCGAAGTCCAGCCGCCGCGCGTCCGAGTATGACAGGCCCGTGTTGGCGCAAAACAGGAACACGTCGCGCGCCTTTTGCAGGTAGTCCGGCAGGAACGCGCGCCGCAAGCGCTGCAGGTCCGCTTCCGACAACGGCCGCCGCTCCTTGCTTTTCCCGCGCTCGAAGTGTATCCGGTCGTAGGGATTTTGCTTGATGTGTCCCAGCTCGTAGGCTTCGCGCACGTATGGCTTTATGCGCCGGTGGTAGCCGTGTATGGTGACGGTCGAGCGTTTCCCGTCGTGCAGGTACATGTCGAATCGTTTCAGGTTTTCGGGTGTCAGGTCCTCAAAGGTCTTTATGCCGCCGAACCTTTCCAGCTCGTCGGCCGCCACCCGTTTTTGCCGCTTTGTGTCATAGGCGTTTTCCGAGTTCTCAATCCGTTCCCAAAGGAAATAGAGGAAACTCCTTGCATTGATGGGCTTGTGCTCTACCACGGCCGCGGCTGTCGGCACGTTTGCCGCGGGGCGTCCGCGTTTCGCCTTTGGTCTGGGTGCTTGTTCCGGGGCCGGATGTCCGGTTTCTTTTTCCTCTGTCTCCTTTTTCGGGCGCCCCCGTTTCGTTCTTTCGCCTGTTATTCCGGCGGTGCATTCGTTCCCGTGCCCGGCCTCGCATTTCTTGTAATTGGCGGCCGTAAGCGCTTTCCCGGTAATTTGCAGGGCTTTGATTATTTCCCCCGCCTCCCTGCAGGTTTCCGTGTATTCGGCACTTCCCGCGTCGAACTCCGTCCTCGTTGCCCGGCCGACGACCTTGTACATCCTTTCACCTTGCGAAAGGTAGACGCAAAGTTCCACTTCCGCCCTTGCGTTTTCGTCTTTTCTTGTCTTTCCTTTCCTGTCGAAAACAATTCTCGCTTTAGGCATAGTCATAGTTTTTTTTCTGCCGGGCGGTTAATTTCGGTCCGTTTCGGAAAAATAGCAGTAATTCCCGTACCTTTCCGTCCTTTCCCGCCCTCGCTGGTTAGTAATCCGCGAGCCTGAAAACCCTTCCTATGTGCCTACGTGTCAATTAAATACAATAAAAAGGCTGATTATCAGCACTATTTACGTAAGTACTTGATAATCAGTCAAGTGATTCGCTTGGGGTTCGAACCCAAGACCCCAACATTAAAAGTGTTGTGCTCTACCAGCTGAGCTAGCGAATCAAACCTTTATCGCTGTTAAGCGAGTGCAAAGATAGAGGTTTTTACGGGATTGACAAAGAAAATCATTGTTTTTTTGCGGATATATGTAGGTTGGTGGCTGGAAAGAGCATGAAACAGAGGGAAAAAGATGAAATACGGGGATTGACGGAAAAGGACGAGGACATTACGTCGTTTCAGAAACGGACAGTCGTTTTTTGAGGTGCCTGGCGGTTTTAACATTTGCCTTTCGGCGAATTAACACTTCTTGCTTTTGGCCGGAAAATGTATTATCTTTGCAGTGCGGAAGCGTGGGGACGGCCTTAAACCGTCCCTTTTTCGTATCCGTAGGCCCGCTTCAGGACGAAACCGGCCCGATGAAAGGATTTTCTACATGGCATGTAGGAGAAATTACATGGCTTGTAGGTTTTTCCGTCCCTGCATGTAGGGGAAACTACAAGCCATGTACGCGGCGCCAAAAGTGCATGAAAGTTAAAAATGTTAAAGTCGGGTGACGTCGGACCGGCATTATGCGCGCAGGTTGCGCAGGTCGCGGCCTGCGGGATGCTGGAACACGCGGAGGCCGAAGGCGGGGAGCGTGGCGATAAGATGCTCCATGCAGTCGGCGGCCAGGGCCTCGTAGCGGCTGAAATCGGTCTCGTCAAGATAGAAAAAGAACTCTATGGGCAGTCCGTCGGGCGTAGGCTCCAGCTGGCGCGCCATAATCCACCCGAAGACGTTGGTCGGTGCAGTCGGTTCAGCATCCGAGGCCTCTTTTCTTCCTTTCGCCACGTCGGGTCGTCGGCGCAGGTAATTCTCGGCGTAGAGGCGGAACAGCCGCAGATTGACGGGTCGTTGCCCGTCGTCGGCATAGGCGGGTGCAAGCAGGTGGAGGCGTTCCAGTCCGGCCACCTCCTCGGCATTGCAGAAGCGGATGGAGTCGATGTCTATGCGCAACGAGCGCTTCACACGACGCCGTCCGCTCGCAAACATGCCCTCCCAATTCCGGAAAACGTCGCTCACCAGCGTATAAGGCGGTACGGTGGAGACGGAATGGTCGAAATTGCGGATTTTCACGGTCGTGAGCGAGATGTTCTCCACGATGCCGTCCACGCCCAGGCGTTCTATGCTGATCCAGTCGCCGGGCTTGAGCATGTTGTTGGCCGAGAGTTGTATGCCGGCCACGAGTCCGAGGATGGAGTCGCGGAATATGAGCATCAGCACCGTGGCCGCCGCTCCCAGACCGGCGATGAGGTGAATGGGGTTGCGCCCGAAGATGAAGGCTGTCACGACGATGCCGCCCACACAGTAGATGATGAGTTTGACGAACTGTACGACACCGACCACGTGGTGTACTTTCAGGTTGTCAGCACGGTCGGCCACTTCGACGAACTGCGACAGCAGACGCGACGCAAGCAGGACGAAGGTGACGGCCACATAGATGGCCGCGCCGCGTTCGACGAGGGTCTGTGCCACGGAATAGCCCCCTGTGCCACCGGGCGGGAAGCAATGCGGCTGCAACTGGTAGAAAAGCACGCCGGGGACTACGCTGAACAGAGCGTCGAGCACACGGCGGTCGAGCAGGATGTCGTCCCATTCCATCGGTGTGCGTTGTGCCAGATGGCGGATGAGGGGCGATACGAAACGTTTGCACAGTGCGCCCGACAACCATGCCGCGAAGGCCAGCAGGAGGAGCAGCAGGAATACGCCTGTCGCCTCGGCGTTGTCTTGCGAAAGGCCGGTGAAGTCGTGCAGGAAGGTTTCCAGCGGTTCTCTGAGGGACATCATCATCTCAATTTGTTTTTCTTGTAGTGCGGGGCTACGATATAGGTGAAATAAATCATGGATACGAGGCTCAGTATGCCGCCTGCGAGATAGACGGCGGCGAACGAGAAGTGCTCGGCCACCACACCGCTCGCCAGTATGCCCAGACCGATGCCTACATCCCACGAGGTGAGATACGTGCTCGTGGCGGTGGCGCGCCGGTTGTTAGGGGCAAGATTGATGTAAAGGGAGTTGTAGGCGGGAAACATGATGCCGAATCCCACGCCCTGGAGCAGGGCGATGACGAAGAAGCACGCCACGGCCGCCGGAGCGCTCCACAGCACGATGCGCGAGCAGGCTGCCAGCAGCAGGAAGGCGGCCACGACCAGATAGAAGCCGCTCCGGATGCACTCCGTCACGTACCCGCGGTCCACAAAACGGCCGGAGAACAGGCGGGATATGCCCATGCCTGCCGCCAGCACGGTGAAAAAGAGGCCGGGTGCCACGTCAAGACGGATTTCGCGCACGTACATCGCCACGTAGTTCGTGGTCGCGCCGTAGGGGATGGAGATGAGCAGCAGGGCAATGCCTGCGGGGATGCCTTTGAGCAGGATAAAGCGGTCCAGCGACAGGGCGGGGCGTTTCATCCTGGGCTTCGTCGGAGCCTTGACGCAGAGGGCGAGGACGAAGCCGCCGAGGCAAATCGACATGCCCAACAGGAAAATGTGCTCGAAAGGCAGGACGTCGTGCAGGAAAAGGCCGACCATGGGGCCTATGCTCATGGCCGTGTTGTTGGTCAGGCCGTAATAGCCGAGTCCTTCCCCGCGCCGCGCCGACGGCATGATGTCTACCACGAGCGTGTTGCCGCCGACGGTCACCATGCCGAAGGCCAGTCCGTGGACCACGCGGAAGATGACGAACAGTGTGAGCAGTCCGCCGACCACATAACCGAAGAAGATGAGCGTGAACACGGCATACGCCATTATATACAGGGGCTTGCGCGCGAAAGTGTCGAGCAGGTAGCCGGAAAAAGGCCGTACCACGAGCGCGGATATGGTGTAACTGCAAAGTATCAGGCCGATGAGTCCCTCGGAAAGGCCGTAACGCTCTTTCAGATAGAACGGAAGCAGCGGGATGAGCAGCCAGAATCCGAAAAACAGCAGGAAATTGGCTGCCAGGATGCAGCAATAACTCCGCGTAAAGAGCCTGGGACGCACTTCGGCCGCGATATTCTTTTCCATAAGCATTTCTTGTTTTCAGAAAAAGGAGAAAATTTGCCGGAACGTCCCGACAAATCCTCTCCTCGTATATGTCTGTTTTCCGTTTCGCTGGTGGGCGGCGGCCGATGTCCGTCATGTACCGGCCGGCAGCGGATTACCGGAAGGGAAAGCCGCTCCTGTCGTCAGTTGGCCGCCATGAACTCGTCAAGGAAGCGCACATCGTTCTCGGAGAAAAGGCGCAGGTCTTTCACCTGATACTTCAGGTTCGTGATACGCTCCACACCCATGCCGAAAGCATAGCCTTTGTATTGCGTACTGTCTATGCCGTTTGCCTCCAGAACGTTGGGATCGACCATTCCGCAGCCGAGAATTTCCACCCATCCCGTCTGTTTGCAGAACGAGCAGCCTTTTCCGCCGCAGATGTTGCACGATATGTCCATCTCCGCGCTGGGCTCGGTGAAGGGGAAATAGGAGGGACGGAGGCGTATCTTGGTGTCGGGGCCGAACATCTCGCGGGCAAAGGTGAGCAACACCTGTTTCAGGTCGGTGAAAGATACGTCGCGGTCGATGTAGAGGCCTTCCACCTGATGGAAGAAGCAGTGCGCGCGTGCCGAGATGGCTTCGTTGCGGTAGACACGGCCCGGACAGATGACGCGGATGGGAGGTTCCGAACTTTCCATGACGCGGCTTTGCACGGAACTGGTATGTGTGCGCAACACGATGTCGGGATGCTGCTCCACGAAAAAGGTGTCCTGCATGTCGCGTGCGGGATGGTCTTCCGCAAAGTTCATGGACGAGAACACATGCCAGTCGTCCTCGATTTCAGGTCCGTCGGCAAGGGCGAATCCCAGGCGCGAAAATATGTCGATGATTTCGTTTTTCACGATGGAAAGGGGATGGCGCGTTCCCAGGTGTATGGGGTAGGGCGTGCGCGTCAGGTCCAGTTCCGCGTAGTCGTCTTCCCGCACGGCGAGTCCCTGTCTCAACTCGTTGAGTTTGTCCTGCAAGGCGGTTTTCAGCTCATTGAGCTTCATACCGACCTCGCGTTTGCTTTCTCCGGGGACGTTGCGGAACTCGGCCATCAGGTCGTTGATGATGCCTTTCTTGCCGAGATATTTGATGCGGAGGGCTTCAAGTTGCTTGTCGTCCTCGGCCGATAACGCCGTAACCCCGCTTAGCAGTTCTTGGATTTTATCTATCATGGCGTAGAATGCTTTTATTTCTGATTTACCGGCACAAAGTTAATGAAATATTGGCAAACAGACCGCCTAACCGTGCAGAAATACCGAATTGTGTCGCATGTGGCGGCCGGAATGTGTCGCCCGGTCCGGCATGGAAGCAGGACGAGGCCGCCCGAATCCGGACGGCCTCGCCTTGATGTGTGGGATGGCGGGGCTTATCTCACCAGGACCTTGCGGCCGGCCACGATGTAGAAACCGGGATCGAGCGTCAGGGTGACGCTTTCACGGACATAGCCTTCGTAAACGCTCAGACCGGCTGCCGTATATGCCGCAATCCGGCGCGGGGAAGGCACGCTGACCTGTACGGTGCGGCCTTTCACCGTGACAGTCGCGGGCGTGTCGGCGTCCGGGCCGCCGGTCACGGGTTGCAGACCCGTGAAAGTGAAGTCGTCATTGCTGGAAAGGGTTTCCAGATAGAAGCGACGGAACTTCATCGTGTACTCGCCGCGCACGTTGAGCAGCATACCGAGTGACAGTTCGGTGGGATGGCTGACCGAGAATACGGTCTCGCCGTCGGCCAGCGTGGCATAGGAGAGCGCATCCGCCGTCAGGTGGCTCGTATTGGGCAGTCCCTTGCCCTTGGCCGCCACGATGTAAGACTCTTTCTCGGTGATGGCCTCGCAGCCTTCTACACCAAAGGCGTAATAGCCCGCGGGGAGTGTAATCGTCTGATAGACCTTGTGGTCGTTTACTTCGGCCTCGAAGTCCTCATCCTTGGTGATGAGCGTCATGGCATTGCCGAACTTCGTATCGACATAGACTCCCGTGACGATATCCTTGAATACGGTGGGATTTTCCAACTTCCACGTGGACGTTTCCGTTTCCTGCAGCAGCGCAAGGAAGCGGGAGGCGTCCGCAGGATTGACAGTCTTGTCGGAAGAAAGGAACGGCATCTGATAATTGGTGAGGTAGTCGGCCGTAACGTCGGGCCGCGTACTCGTATCCAGGCAGAACGCGCCCAAGGATGGGCTCCAGGCGTCGCCTTCCGGGCCGAAACCCAGTCGTATGCCGGTATTCGCGTTCGAGGTGGCGTCGGTCACGTTGCCCGAAGACTGGTTGAAGCGGTAGTAAACGGCCAGCCCGTGCTGTTTCTCCGCCGAGGTGACATCCTCCAGCGGCTCGTTGGCAAACGCTTTCAGGTTGTCCTGCGTCAGTGCGCTGTTCCAAATGCGGAATTCGTCTATGACAGCGTTCATCGGGTCGCCGCCACCGCCCAGGTAGAACGTCTTGGGCATGTCGGGCACGTAGCTTGTCCACGTGGTGTGCAGGACGGATTGCAACTTGCAGTCTCTATAAAGGTAGAAGTCGCCGTTTTCGAACACGACTGCGTAGTGATGCCATTCCGAAGGTACGACGTAGCCGGCGTCGGACTTATAGCTCATGTTGCCTAAGGTAATTATCATCATTCCTTCGCTCGTGGTCTGCATGAGCAGGTCGGAGCCGGTGTTTCCCATGCGGTTACAGAAGTCGCGGTTGCCCTTGGCATACATCCACCAGTCAATGGTGAAAGCGGATTTGGAACGGATGGGCTCGGCGATGGAAAGCATTTCGGAGTCGGTTCCCCTGAAGTTGAGTCCCGTAACGGCATCGGCGTTGCATACGACGAGGGCTCCCTTGCGCGTAAGTTCGTCGCTGCCCGTCGTGTTGCTTGCATTCAGACACACGTCATAGCGCCCGGGAGCGTCGGGGCTGAAGGTAAACGTATTTCCCTCGCCGACCAGCACGCGCGAGGTGTTGGACACGCGCCAGTGGATGGCTTCCGGCTGGTTCGTGCTGCGGTCGCTGAGCGTCACGCTGCCGCCTTTGAGCAGCACGCCCGGCGTAACATCGAAGTCGGCCTCGGGGGCTTTTTCGTGTACCGTGATGGTGTGGCGCACTTCATGGCTTCCGGCGGCGTTGGTCGCCTTGAGCGTGACGACGTATTCGCCGGCTTTGTCGTAGGTGGTGGCGGCATTGAGCGACGAGGCCTTGTCTGTGACGGCGCCGGGCATACTCCATTCGTAGCGGCAGCCTTCTGCCGGTTCCGAGGTGTTGATGAAGCTGACGCGGCGTCCCACGGAAACGATGTCGGGATAGACTTTGAATCCGACAACGGGCAGGGCGGGGGCTACGACCGTGACTTCGGCGGATGTCTCGTCGGAGTTGCCGGCCATGTCATAGGCGGTAAGGTGCAGCACATACTTGCCCGGTGCGTCGAACACGAGGACGGGCTCGTCGGCCTCGTATGTTTTCTCCTCTCCCTCTACATGCCATGTCCAGCGGACGCTGTTTGCCGAAGAGTTGTTGTGGGGAACGACATCCGTGCCAGCGGTGACCGATGCCGAAGGCAGGGCAAATTCCGCCTTGAGGGGGCGTGTATCGACCAGCAAGGTGTTGTCGGCGTTACGGGACTGCGTGCCGGAGAACAGTTGCGTGGTGTGGTTGCCCGTAGCATCGACCGGCGCTACCGTACCGTCCTCGTCCATTTTCAGTTCGAGCATGAGGTGGGGCGTATCCGTGGGGTCGGCCACCTCGGCATACATCATTTGCCGGATTTCGCGTTCGGAGCGTGCCGTGTCCCATACGCGCAGTTCGTCCATCATGCCGTTTATGCCGTAGTTTGTTCCGCCCGTGCCGACGTAGAAGTCGCCAAAGGCATTGATTCCCGTCTGGTTGGTTTCTATCTCGCCGGCCTTGTTACCGTTTATGTAGGCGGTCAGGTGTCCTCCGTCCACGACCACGGCCACGTGTGCCCATTTCCCTGCTTCCAATGTGCCGGGAGCGGTTGTCAGACGGTCGGTTGTGTTCCAGCCGGCCACGAATTCGCCGGCATTTGTCGTGTGCGACATGAAGCCTCTGTTCCATCCCGGTCCCATTTGCTGGTTCCAGTTGGTGCACGTCGTGGGTTTGAGCCAGTATTCAATCGTGGCGGCGGGGAGGAATGAGGTGAAAAGGTTCTTTACCGCGAAGCCCGAGTTCACGAAACGGCGCACGGAGTTGGCGGCAGGCGCTTTTCCGGCGGCGGAAGCCTCGGGAACGGCAACGCGGGCCGACTCGAATTCGGTGCCGTTATAGTCGTAGACGGCGGCTATCTCATGGCCTGCGCCGCCCGAAGCCTCGTCAAAGCGGACGGCTGTGGCGTCCAGACGTGCCGACAGGCTGTTTCCTTTATATATATTATAGGCCTTCAGCGCGTAGGGTGACGGCGCGGGTGCGTCCCACGCGAAGCCGCTGCCATCGGCCGCCAGGTTGCGCGGAGCGTTTAGGGGCTCGCCGGCGGCTATGACGGAGATGATGGTGCGTTTGCCTTTGTTCTCGATGGTTACGCCTGAGCCGGCCATGTCGAAAGGCAGTTCGATGCCCTCCGGGTCGAACTCATAGTCCATCAGCGCGCATTCGTGGATTTTTCCCTGTCCGGAAGCCTGTGCCTTGGTGTCGATGATGAAGAAATACTTCAGCGGCCGTCGCCGGTCGTAGGCAGCCGAGAGGTCGGTCAGGTCATATCCGAACTCCATCGGCTCAAAGTGCAGCCCGTCGGTCCAGCGTCCGAGCATGGGCGTCTCTGCATCGACGCCGTTGCCGTCGCCATCGCCGGCATACTTGAAGTGTTCCATGCGCACGGTGCGCTCGGGGGCGGTGGCGGAAAGGTCCGCCGCGATGCCGGCCGACAGGCACAGTTCGCTGCGCTTGGAGTAGTCCATCTTTATCTTGAGCGTGCGCAGCGGACGGTAGTCCTTGCGGATGTGATATACCTCGGGGCTGTAATAATTCGTGCTGTTGCCCGTCGTGACGGCGTTCTTGTAGGGGCAATATATGAATCCGCGGTTACACCAGCCCGAGCCCCACGAGTTCACGATAATCCAGGCGCCGACTTCGTCCTTGTCCTTTTCGCCGGCCACGCCGTTGCCGTCGAGGTCGAACTCGATGCGGTCGTCGTAGCCCACGATGGTCAGCGCGTGGTCCACTCTTTCGCCCCAGCTCTGCACGAAATACTGTCCTGTGACGCCGAGTTCGTCGTTCACGTCCGTGGAGGGGATGTTCTTCCATATACCGGTCGAGGCCACGCCGATGCCGCAAACGCCGCCGGCCTTGAAGTCAGGGTCGCCGTTGTGGTTCCAGAGCCAGTTTTTCACGGCCTCGCGGCCCTCTTCCGTGGCGACGGACAGGGGAAAGTTGGCGGTACGTCCGAGGCGGTTGCACATGGCGGCATACCACTTGTCGTATCCGTTCATCCAGCCGAAGTCCGGGTCGGCGCAGTCCTGGTTTCCGAACTGGCGGGAATAGGTCCGGCCGCCGTAGGTAGGCACATTGGGAATACCGTTGGCTATGGCCATGGCGTCCTTGCTCGACCCGCTGTTGGTCAGCAGCCATGTGAAGTGTGTGGGATACTGGTTCTCGGCGAGTGAGCCGTCAAGACCGCGCAGGGCATTGATTTCGTAATTGAACATATAGGCGATGCGCGATGCCGAGCCGCAGGAACCGCCGTCCTGGTTGAACACAGGAGGGAAGTAAACCGTTTCGGCATTGTTCACCCGCACGGGCCGTTCCGTCTTGGCGGCTTTCGGCATGAGCGACAACGAGGGCTTCAGGCGCGGGGAATAGTCAGGGTATTTTTTTCTGTCCCAGTCCGTCTGTCCGACGGCGGGCAGGGAGAGGACGAACGCCAGTATAAGCGTTGCGACGAGGCTCGGTCTGTTTTTCATGAAAAGGATATTTTGGTTTTTCGGCGTTAAAGATACGACAAAGCATCGGAAGCGTTGTCATCGGTTGCCGAATAATTTTGAATAAAATGCCGGTTGTCCCGTTTTTTCCTTTTTCCCGCGCCGGACAGGTCACAAATATCCTCACGGGAGTATGCGGAACGCGCACCTGACATTAACATTTTTAACTTTCACTCACTTTTGCCGACACGTACATGCCTTGTAGTTTTCCGCACATGCAGGGCCGGGAAACACTACATGCCATGTATTTTTTCTTACATGGCATGTACGAAATCCTGTCATAGGGACAGTTTCTCCCTGAAACGGGCCTGCGGATACGAAAAAGGGACGGTTTCACGCCGTCCCCTGCACTTCCGTAGTGCAAAGATAATACATTTTTTGCCCGAAAGCAAGAAATGTTAAAATCACCGTTGTTATCGTCTTCGGCCATATACGGGGTAGTCGCGCCTGCCGTAGGCGGCAACCACGTTCCCGTCGTACAGCTGCACCAGACTGTCTCCCCGTGCGTACAGCGTGTCCGTTGCGGGCACGTTGGTGCCGTTGCCGAGGCTCTCGCCCTTGATGATGACGGTGTCACCCCTCTGTTCCCAGGAAGAATATACCAGTGTGGCGCGGTTGATGGAGGAGGCCGTTCCGTCGGACGCGAGGCTGAAGCCTTCTTCGCCGTCTTGTCCTTCGATGGGTTTCACCCATTCGCCGGCGCAGTACCATATTTCTTCGACCGGAACGGCGGTCTTACGCTGGTTTTCACAGGCTGTCGCGAACAATACAGCCATTGCAAACATTCCAAGTTTCTTCATGTTTCTTTTGGTTTAAGTGAATAATAAAGATAATCGGGGTATGATGGGAGCGGGGCGGGGAGCGGTTGCGGGATGTCGCATCTTTACGCCGCGCGGTGGAGATTGGCCCGCAGCACGTGGCGGAAACGCCGGTAAAACAGGGCGGCGGCCGTGAACAGGCCGACCGAGAAAGCCAAGAAGACACCGCGGATGCCCAGTCCGAAGGGGAAGCCCAACAGCCAGCCCGCGGGAATGCCTACCAGAACGTAGCTGACAAAGGCTATCCACATCATGGGTTTCACGTGGGCCGTTCCGCGCAACGCGTTGGCAAAGCAAATCTGCATGGCATCGCCGAACTGGTAGAGCAGCAACGGCCCGATGAGCATCATCGACGTGGCCAGCACGAGCGGGTCCGACGTGAAGCAGCAGATGAGCGGGCGGGCAAAAAGCAAAAAGGCGAGCGAGGAAATCGAGGCCATGACTGCGAGGATGTGGGTGCCGGCCTGCGCGGCCGAACGCACGCGCAACCAGTCGCCGGAACCGACAAAGGCGGCGACACGGATGCTCATGGCCGCGCCGAAACTGTAATAAAAGAGGAATCCGAGCGTTCCGACCGTTACCATGACCTGGAACGCGGCCTGTTCGACCATTCCCAGCCAGCCGGCCATGATGGCGCTGAACGTGAACGAGCCGGTTTCCATGCCCATCTGCAGGGAAACCGGGAGCGAAATCGAATTGATGTGCGCCACACCGCCGGCAGTGGTGCGGGCGTGGCGGAAACCGGCACGATAGGCCGCATAGCGTTTGCGCCACATGACGATGCCGCAAAGCATGACTGCCGTGAAGATGCGTGCGAAAAGGGTGGAGATGCCCGCTCCGAGCAGTCCCAGTTCGGGAAACGGGCCGATGCCGTAAATCAGCAGGTAGTTGCCGACGATGTTCAGCCCGTTGCCGGCCAGCAGGCTCCACATGCCCGACGCCGTGTCGGCGGTTCCGTCGGTGAACTGGCGGAGTACGTTGAACAACAGGACGAAAAGCATGGAGCACAACACGACTAAATAGTACGGACGTACGAGCGGGATGATTTCCGCGGGTTGTCCCATGCCGTCAATGAAGAAAAAGAGCACGCCCATGCCCGTCAGCAGCAACAGACCGTAGGCCACGTTGGCGGACAAGGCATTCCGGAACACCTTGCCGGCCTCGTCGGGATTGCCGCGTCCGCAGGCCGCGCTCACCAACGGGGTAAGCCCGTAGGAGTATCCCATCATCAGGAACGTCACAAGCGTGAACAAGTTATTGACAAAAGAGGCTGCCGCCAGCGCGGATGTGGAATAATGGCCCACCATCATGGTGTCGGCAAACCCCATGACGATGACGCCCACCTGCCCCACGGCGATGGGAAGTCCGATGCGCAGCGTGGCGCGGTAGTGCGGCCTTAGTGTCCGGTACATGTCTCTATGAAAGGTCGGTAGGAGGGATTGCGGCTGAGGCTGAAGCCATCCGCCGCTCAGCGGGCCGTGCGGATGCGGAACGACTTGGCCGTGACTTTCCGCTTGCCCTCGCCAAAGGCCACGCTGAAGGTGAACGTGTCATCCTTGATGCGCTCGGGGGCGATGATTTCCGCCTGGTAGCGGAATCCCTGTCCCGACTCCAGGGCACTGACTATGGCCGGCGGGGAAATAATCACGTGACGGTTGCTGCAGGATATGTGCGGCGCGATGTTACGAAGGGTGCGGTCGCCGCGGTTATAGATTTCCATGGTGAGGAAAGCCCGTTCGCCGGCATCGAGCCGGTGGTTCTCGTTGGCATCCGAGAAGCGGACTCCCGTCACTTCGAGGTAGCCCCAGTCGGAACCGGCATAGGCCTCGTTGTCATAGCGGACATCTTCGCGGTAGCCCCCGTATTCGACACCGTCATAGCTTTCGGTGCGCGCGGACCGCTCGCTCGTGACGGCTGCCCCTATGGCGCCGCCGGCCAACATGCCGATGGCATTGCCCACGTCGGCCCCGCGGTAGCCTCCGAATATGCCGCCGACGCTCGACCCGAACATGCCGCCCACCATGCTGCCCGTAGTGACGCCTACAAACTGGCTGGACGTGCAGCCGCTCGACAGAATGACGACGGAGAGTAAGGAAAAGAGGAGTTTCTTCATGATAATCTGATTTAAGACGGAGCGTCTGTCCCGCAGAATAGGGATTCCGCCGGACAGACGCCGATAGGGAGGATGAAATTACTTGACAACGACGACCAGATAGCGGCTGACGCTCCAGAAGGCGTCGGGGTCGGTGATGCGGAGCGTGTACTGGCCCTGCGCATCCTTCTCCAACGAGTAGGAGCCTGCGGGGTGCGAGGTCTTTATCTCGGCACTCTTGGAATAGAGCTTGACCGACTTCGTCACACGTGTGTCTATCTTCGTGAAATATTCCTTGTTGGCGCCGGCAGAACGCATGGCATCGTTCTTTTCAAGGATTTTCTGCTCGCGCAGTTCCTTTTTCGTGCCGAATACATACCATGCCGTGTGCATCTGTTTGTCCTGTTCGGCGACGGTACGTTCCTTTTCGGCATTCTTTACCGTGAGGTCCTCGACATTTTCGCTGAGTTCGGAAATCTTGTTTCCCTGTTCGGCAATCGTTATGTCCTTTTCGGCCAGTTGCTGGCGCAGGGTCTCGATGTCGCGTCTCTTGGCTTCGAGCTGCAGATTGAACTCATCGACCATTCTTTCATAGGCCGACTTCGCCTCCTTATTGGTCTGGTTCGCATTACGCAGCTGCTGGTGCAGGTCGGCTATGCGCTGACGGTTCAGTTTCAGGGTCTGCTGGATGAATTCCATGTTCTCGATGATGACTTGCCGGTCATCCCCTTCGGCCTGGCTCACGGTTACGCGGTTCTCGGCCTCATTTATCTGGCGGAAACCGTCTTGTATCTGCTGGATGGTCTTGGCCATGTCTTCCGACTCGCTGTTGCTCTGTGCGATAACGGACTGCAAGGAGTCAATAGTTGCCTTTGACCTGTCTTCAATCTCGTTCTTCTCTCTCTTGGACTGGCAGCCGGAAAGCAGCAGCGCGGCGGCTGCGAAAATTAAAATCTTCTTCATATCAGTCGAAATCTTTATATTTTTCTTTTTTCTTGTCAGTTTTCTCTTCGCGTGTGCTTTTCTTTTTCGTTTCGGGGCAGCCTTCGACCACGAGGACGAATTCTCCGCGCGGCTCGTTGGCCTCGAAATGTGCCCTGACCTCGGCCACCGTGCCGCGGACGCACTCTTCGTGTAGCTTGGACAGCTCCCTGCAGGCCGCTATCCGGCGCTCGGGGCCGAATACCTCGGCAAACTGGCCCAACGTCTTGAGCACACGGTAGGGCGACTCATATATAATAATGGTGCGGGGCTCGGCAGACAGTTGCTGCAGACGGGTGGCCCGGCCCTTCTTCTGCGGCAGGAAGCCTTCGAACACGAAGCGGTCGCAAGGCAGTCCCGAGGCTACGAGCGCCGGGACAAAGGCTGTGGGGCCGGGAAGACACTGCACCTCGACACCTTTCTCTATGCAGGCGCGCACCAGCATGAATCCGGGGTCGGATATGCCCGGCGTACCGGCGTCGGAGACCAGCGCCATCACCTCGCCCGCGGCCATGCGCGACGCAAACGCCGAGGCGGTCTGATGTTCATTGAACTTGTGGTGCGAACAAAGCCGGCTCTTGATTTCGAAATGCGCCAACAGCAGCCCCGAAGTCCGCGTGTCTTCGGCCAGAACGACATCCGCTTCTTTCAGGATGCGCAGGGCGCGCAGCGTGATGTCCTCAAGATTTCCCACCGGCGTGGGCACCAGATAGAGCATTCCCATGCTGCAAATTTATAGAATTATCAAAGGCGGGACAAACAAAAAGGATGCTTATTTGCTTTTTTGTGAAACTTATCGCTATTTTTGCATTGGCGCGGAGCCGACCGGACAGTGCGGAACGCGGTGTGCACGGAGCGTGCGCCGAAGGGCGGGGCAGTGGCACGCCGCCCGCATCGGGAGGGGAGAATCCGCCGTCTGCGGTCGCCCGTAACGGACTTGACAGAAACAACATAACTTATTAGACATGAAACCTATCACTTTCGACCGTTTTGTACGAGGACTCGTCGCCGTGGTCCTCATCATACTGGTGGGTTGGACCTTCAACCGCCTCAGTAGCGTGATTATACCCTTTCTGGTAGCGGGCGTATTGGCCTATATGCTGAATCCTGTCGTGGACTTCCTGCAGAAAAAGTGCCGCCTGCGCTTCCGCTTCGTCTGCGTCATCCTCACGTTGGTGCTCTTTGTCGGCACACTGACCGGCCTGTTGTGGCTTTGCGTGCCGCCCATGCTCGACGAATGCGACCACTTGGAGGAAGTCGTGCTCCACTACATCGAGGACCGTGACAGCGCAGGCATACCCTTGAGCGTCCGTGAGTTCGTGGACGAGCACATCCGCATAGCCAACCTGAACCGCTACCTGCAGTCGGGCAACCTGCAGGCCGTCATCAAGGACATCCTGCCCCACATCTGGGCAATGATTACCTCGGCGGCCAATGCCGTCATCCACATGGTGGCGTGGCTCTTCGCCCTGCTCTATCTCTTTTTCCTCATGATGGACTACGACAAGTGCGCGCAAGGCTGGATTTCCTACGTGCCCGTCAGCCGCCGTCCCGTGGCCCGGCAAATCGTAAACGACATCGGCCACTACATGGGCGGATACTTCCGCGGACAATGCGGTATCGCGCTGAGCAATTGCGTGCTTTTCACCCTGGGTTTCCTGCTTGTCGGCTTCCCTATGCCCCTGGCTCTCGGCTGTTTCATCGGCATCATCAGCTTTGTCCCCTATCTCCAGGTGGCCGGTCTGCTTCCCGCCACCATCCTGGCCCTGCTACGCGCCGCCGACACGGGACAAAACTTCTGGCTGCTCATAGGTAGCGCGCTCCTGGTCTATATTGTCGTGCAAATCATTCAGGACGCCGTCGTCACGCCCCGCATCATGGGGAAAATCATGGGCCTTTCGCCCGCCATCATCCTCCTGTCACTCTCCATCGGCGGCTCGCTGTTCGGCATTATCGGCCTGATTATCGCCCTGCCCGTCACGACACTGGCACTCAGGTACTACAAGCACTACGTTGTCGGCACACCTTTCGAAGCGTGTTAGCCACATGGCGCACACCCGACTTTAACATTTTTAACCTTCGTGCACAATTCGTGGCGCGAAAGCCCGCGGTATTTGTTCGTTGAAGGGAGAAAATTTTTCTTACAAGCCATCTGAAAAAAACTACATGGCATCTGCTGAAAACCACATGCCATGTAATTTTCCGTTCTTCGCGGGCAAAATCCGCCGGAATCCCGCCCGGCAGGTACGAAAACAGGGCAGACTACTGCGGTCTGCCCTGTCGGCTGTTGCAAAGATACAACATTTTTTCGCCAAAAGCAAGAATTGTTAAATCGCCGCAAGGCAAGTGTTAAAATTGTCCGCGGGATAAAATTTCGGCCGGCAGAGCGCGTGTCGCGCGGCCCGTCGCCGAAGTAAAAAATATGCAGGCGGCCCGTATTTTTCCGTCGGGTCGCCTGCACTGTTCCGTAGGCAGGGGCTGTCAGCCCCGTGTCCGTTCTTATTTCTTCTGCTTGTTCTGCGGGCAGAGCTTGTTGCACTGCTTCTGACAAGCCTTCTGATTCTTCTGGCAAGCCTTTCCGGTGCATTTTACGCCCTTCTTGCACTGCTTGGCGCAGGCCTTCGTGCAGTCTTTGCACTTCTTGTCGCACTTGCCGCAGTCCTTCTTTTGCGTCTTGCAGCACTGTTCGGTCTTTTCGCACTTCTTCTCGCACTTCTTCTGGGGGCATTGCGCGCCGAGGCTTACGCAGAATACGGCCATGACGGCCAAAGTCATCATTTTCTTCATGTCAGTTTCTCTTTTTACGGTTTATATTATGCGACAGCCGCTTCTGCCGCTGTTGGGCGCAAAGATACGAATTTGCAGGTTTACGGCATATAAAAATAACCAAAAAGAAATCTTACGTTCCCTAAATGCCCTTCCGGACCGATGCCTTTTCCGTCCGCATTGCCGGCTCTTGCGTCCGCGTACAGGACCGACAGGTGTTGCCTTGTCCGTGGTCGGCGCGTGCCGGTGCGTATAAAACAAAAAAACAGCCCTCCGTCGGGAGAGCTGCCAAGTCATATTACTGATTTTCAGCGTGTGACCCCGTTGGGATTCAAACCCAAGACCTTCAGAACCGGAATCTGACGCTCTATTCAGCTAAGCTACGGGGCCGTAAACCGGTGCAAAGATAGTGCAAGCAGGGGGAACTGCCAAATTTATCGGGACTTTTTGTCCGAAAAAGCATCGGCGGACGTGCCGGAAGGCCTGTCCGCCGATGGAAATGACTGTTTGTTACCGCCAAAAGCGGCTGTATTATTCTTTAGTCCAGCTTTCGCTGTTCCAACCTTTCTTTTCGGTGTGTTCCGGACCTTCTACGACCTCGTTGTTCGTATTTGAGTCGAGAAGAAAGTTGCCTTCGCAGTTCAGGTCCACGATAGAGATTGTCGGTTCTATGTATTGCTTCATGTTTGTGTTGTTTATCATTTTACCATAAGTTTCTTTCCATTCATTATATATATGCCTGCGGGCAGTTCGCTCTTGGCTGTGCGCACGCGGATGCCCGAGAGGGTATAAACGGGGGCGTTCTCCTCGGTCTCGGTTGCCACGGAGTCTATTCCGGTTGCCTCTCCGGGATTGAATACGAAGCCGCGAACGTTTGATACCCGGTTCTTGGGAGCGGCCAAAAAGGCGGTCGTGTATTTTTGCATCTTAAAAGGTGCGCCGTTCTCGGCACCCCAGAAGAAGCCGGCCTTTCCTTCGCCATTCACTGCCAGCTTGTAGAAAAGTGGATCTACAAATGTGCATGTCGTATATCCGTCATAATCGCGCTCTCCAAGGAGCTCGTTGTATCCGCCATAGGCTTCCACGTCCTTGTTCAGTACGACAGGATGGAATGTTCCGGCATTCTCGCCATGCAACAACAGGGGAGTTTTGGCGGGGACGGCTTCTCCGGCTCTGTAAGCCTCTTTCATGGTCAGTTTTCCGCCTGTCTCGACTACCACTGCATAGCCTGTCATGCCCTCGGGCATCTCATAAGCGTAATTTACATAGAATGTCGCGTAATTATCCACGGCCTCGGCGGCATTTATCTCGCCAACCTTGCGATAAAGCTGGATGTGTGAATAATCGGACTTATTATAGTTGCTGCTTGCATAATTACCGAATTGATTACTGCTGTTTGCGATGAGATATCGGGTAGCCTCTGCGGCACTGTTTACCTTGACATCTTCTCCATCCATGGTAACAGTCCATTTGATGCCTTTGCTGGTTAAATCTTTGTCTATTGTATTGAGATCTGTGCTGCTTGCCCCGTTCAGGTATTTGCCTTGTGCATCCCGGAAGTAGCAGACATCACCGTCTCTTTCCAAGGTAAACACGTTCAAGGCAGTATTGCTCTCTAAAATTCCATCGGACAAAACTATTCCTGTCACAGGTTGTCCTTTTTTGCCGGTTACTTCTCCCATGGCAACAGACTTGGTTTCGCAGACGAACACGTACTGTGCGCCGTCCACAACTTCGTCCAACGAAGTTATTTTCTTAAACTTGGGTGCGGCTGGGTCTACGACTTTGAGTGTATAGGAGGCATTTCCGGTTTTGTAGTTGTCTGTCTTGGCTGAAACAGCCTTGATGGTAGTGATGCCGGCTCCCACCAAAGTTACAACACCCGTATTGGCATTAACGGTAGCCACGGTTTCGTCGGAACTTGTGTACGTTACAGCGCCGTCTCCCTTGTTGGTTAAGGTCGGGGCAGTGAAGCCTGTGTAAATATTGGCCTCATACTCTTCCGATGGGAACGACAGTTCGGGGTCAGGAAGCTGAGGACCTGTCTCCGTATAATAGATGGTGAAGGAAGAACAATAGAGGGAATTTGCAGTAGCATTGATTACAATTGTAATATCTCCAATAAAGTCATTGGATGAAGTATTGGTAAATTCTTTGTCTGCGTAGGAAGTAGTAAAATCACTTTGTGCAAATGTTTGGGATGCATATTCTGCATCACCTACTTTTATGGAAATGTTTCCCGGACCGCCTTTACTGCTTCTTTTCATATTGACCGCAACCTTTTCCACTTTGTAATTGAATCCGGAAAGGGTAAGTGTCATTGAATTGTTCTTTGTTAGCTGATCTTTTGTACTATAAGTGTTTTGGAAAGTAGCGGTTACATCTGCCGGAACGGTTCCCGAAGCCGTTACTGAACTTGTGCTTTCGACTGTATAAGTCACGCTTGTTCCTGTTTGCGCTTGCGCAAAATTACCCCCCCCGAAAATTTGGAAGGATACCATCAATAAGAGCGTATACAACGCTCTTGCAGAGTAAGTTCTCTTCATGATAGGATTATTTTATTAAATAAATGGTTACTTTCGTCCTGTTTCGCAAAGGTAGACATACTTTTTGAGATATAGAAATATATATGGAAAAGTTTTCAAAAAGTCTGAAAAAAACTTATTCTGCCGTGTTGGCCGCTCTTTGGCGGGACGATGGGATGTTTTCGTCCGCGACGGGAGCGTGTGGAACGGGGGCGGGAACTGCTGCCTCCGGCCTGTGGCATACAATTTGCAGGGTATATGACGGGAGACCTCTTCCGGAAAAGAATATTATTCACTAAAAAAGAAAAAGAAGATATGTATTGGATTTTATTTATCGGTATCGCGTTGCTCAGCTATGTGGTGCAGAGTAATTTGCAGGGCAAATTCAAGAAATACTCCAAAGTACCCGTGGCCAGCGGTATGACCGGGCGCGAAGTGGCCGAGAAAATGTTGCGCGACAACGGGATTTATAACGTGACGGTGACTTGTACGCCCGGCCACCTGACGGACCATTACGACCCGACGCGGCAAACGGTGAACTTGAGCGAGAGTGTGTACGGCAGCAACTCGGTTGCGGCTGCGGCTGTGGCGGCCCACGAGTGCGGACATGCCGTCCAGCACGCCACGGCCTACGCTCCGCTGCAACTGCGTTCGGCTTTGGTGCCGGTGGTGTCGCTGGCGTCGAACTGGGTGTCGTGGGTACTTTTGGCCGGAATACTTCTGGTGGAGTCTTTCCCCGGCATCCTGTTGGCGGGCATCGTTCTTTTTGCCTGTACCACGCTGTTCAGTGTGGTCACGTTGCCGGTAGAGATTGACGCCAGCCGTCGTGCCACCCGCTGGTTGCAGACGGCGGGCATCACAAGTCCGCGCGAGCAGCCGATGGCCGTCAGCGCGTTGCGTTCGGCCGCCTATACCTACGTCGTGGCCGCCGTCAGCTCGCTCGCCACATTAGTGTACTACATCCTTGTCTATATGGGAGGGCAGCGCGACTGACGCTTGGCGCGTCTTAACCTCGTTCCCCTTAACGCTCTCGGCCTGAAACATGTGCCGGGAGCGTTTTTCGTGTCTGCCGGCCGCCGCCTGTGTGACAGGTGTCCGGACTGGCATGACATTTTCGGCAGGCTGCTGTCATGTCTCTGCCGACGGCGGAGCGGCGATGTCCGGGACAGGAATGCGATACGGGCGGGAACTTCGGTTGAAGTCCCGCCCGCATTATATATAATAAGGTGTATGTGTTCCGAAGCCTAAGCTAAGAAAATCATCAGTACCACCTGCGCCATGAGGATGCGCAGGAACATGGCCAAAGGATAGACCGTGGAGTATCCGACAGCAGGAGCGTCGTTGCCGGCCGTCTGGTTGGCGAAGGCAAGCGCGGGGGGGTCGGTGTTAGAACCGGCTATCAGGCCCATCAGCGTGAAGTAGTTCAGCTTAAGCACCTTGCGGGCCACGACACCCATGATGAGGATGGGCACTATCGTGATGAGGAAACCCGTCCACACGTAGGTAAGTCCGCCGGCCTCGATGGTATTCCAGAATTTCGCCCCGGCCTGTATGCCCACGCTCGAGAGGAAGAGCAGCAAGCCTACTTCGCGCAGCATGAGGTTGGCGGATGTGGAAGTGTAGGTGTTGATTTTGAAGCGATAACCGAAGGCTCCGATGAGGATGGCCACGACGAGCGGACCGCCTGCCAGGCCGAGTTTCACGCCTGCGCCGAAGTTGATTTGTCCTACGATGATACCCAGCATGATTCCGAAGAAGATAGCGCCCACGTTCGGGTGGTCCAGCCGCTTGACCGACGCGCCGATGACACCTTTCAGTCGTTCGATGTTCTCCTCGCTGCCGGTCACGAGGATGCGGTCGCCGACCTGCAGGCGCAGGTTGCGGTCTGCGAAGAGGTCCATGCCGTTACGGGTCACGCGGGTGACGTTTACGCCGTAGATGGTGCTGAAGTGGAGCTGTCCGAATGTCTTTCCGTTGATTTCGGGCTTGGTGATGACCAGTCGGTGGCTGACGTAGCGCGACTTGTCATAGTCGGTCTTCCAGTCCTTGCCCTCGACCAGTTCGCCCATCAGTATGCAGATGGGGTCGGCCTCGTCCTCGGCGCAGACCAGGTGCACCTCCATGCCCTGTTCGAGGCGGGTTTCGCCGTTGGGCACGATGATTTCGCCGTCCTTGATGCAGCGCGTCACGACGAACTGGCGGTTGAGGAATGTGTGCAGCTCGTGGAGCGTGCGTCCCACGACGGCGCTGTTCGTTATCCTGATGACACGGTGCACGGGCGTGGCGTGCGGGTTGCTTTCCTGCTCGAGCCGTATCTTTTCCTGTTCTTTTTCGAGCTTGATGTTGCACAGGTAGCGGATGAGGATTGTCGCGAGAATAATGCCTATCACGCCGAGCGGGTAAGCGCAGGCATAGCTCGACGCGAGGTCAGGCACGCCTGCCGCGCCCCAGTCGCCCTGGAAGTCCTTCACGACGGTGTTGGCCGCACCGAGACCCGGCGTGTTGGTGACAGCACCGTACATGGTGCCGACCATCATGGCCAGGTTGTAGTTGTTGTGGTCGAAAATCAGGAAGTACAGGCCCAGCATGACCAGCACGTTGAGCATGACGATGCCCACTGCGATGAGGTTCATGCCCACGCCGCCCTTCTTGAACGTGGCGAAGAAGCCGGGACCCACCTGCAGGCCGATGCAGTAGACGAACAGGATAAGTCCGAGTTCCTTGACAAAGTCAATCAGTTCCTTCTGTCCGGCATGTGTGATGAACTGCCCGTCGGGGCCGACGACGTAGTGACTGTAGATGTGTCCGAGCACGATACCGGCAAAGAGCACGAACGTCACGCCGAGCGACACGCCCCCGAACTTGATTTTGCCCAACTTCACGCCTAAACTGATCACCAAGGCATATATGACGACCAAGTGGGCGATGGAAGAGGGATCACAAATGATTTTTTGAAGCCAATCCATATAATTTATGTTTTCTGATGTGCGGTTAGCAGTGCATAATGCGCTGCAAAGTTAAGGAATATTTGATTGGCGGCAAAAGAAAAGACGCTCAAAAACAAACACGTCGGGTGTGGGGCGGATTTTGCGGCCGGTCCGCCGGCCGACATTAACATTTTTAACTCCTGTTACGTGAATAAATGTAAACGAAATAGGTTTACGAGGGCATAAAAGGCATCTTTTCGGGCGCGGAAGGCTTCCGGTTCAAAATAGAAGGCATGTATTTTTGCGCAGGCTGCTTCTAAATTTTTCTACATGTGCATGTAAATCGGTCCGTAACGGGCTTATTTACACGAAAAAAGGCGGTTGCAGACCGCCTTCCCTATTTTCCGTACCGCAAAGATACAACATTTTTCGCCGAAAAGCAAGAAGTGTTAAAATCGACCGCCGCAGGGAGAGGCGCGGGCCGAAGTTCTCCGCGCGTGCCTTGCGGGATAGGGCTTTTATGCGTAACTTTGCCTACGGTACACCTGATTATATACGCAACTATGTCACTCTGGCCCGATAGTTTTCTGCAACAAACGCGCGCCCTGCTGGGCGATGGGGAATGCGCGGCCCTGTGCCGCGCGCTCGAATCGGAGGCTCCCGTCAGCCTGCGCCTCAATCCTTCCAAACCGGGACGCCTGCCGGGCACGCCCGACGGGCATGTGCCCTGGTGCGAGAACGGGGTTTATCTGCCGCAGCGGCCTTCCTTCACGTTCGACCCGCTGTTCCATGCCGGCTGTTACTACGTGCAGGAGGCGGCATCCATGTTCATCGAGCAGGCTTTCCGCCGGATGGACTTCACGCCGCACCGCCTGCTCGACCTTTGTGCCGCGCCGGGCGGCAAGAGCACGTTGTGGCGCACGCTTCTGCCCGCAGGCGCCTTGCTCGTGGCCAACGAGCCGCTGCCGCAGCGGGCGGTGGTGCTGGCCGAGAACATGGCCAAGTGGGGACATCCCGATGTCGCGGTGACCTGTGCCTATCCCGAGGCCTTCGCCGCCCTGGGCGGGTTCTTCGATGTCGTGGCGGCCGACGTCCCCTGCTCGGGTGAGGGCATGTTTCGCAAGGACAAGGGCGCGGTGTCCGAGTGGTCGCCCGCCGGTGTCGCCCTGTGCGCCGAGCGGCAGATGCAGATAGTGCGCGGCGTGTGGCCGGCTCTGCGCGAAGGCGGCTATCTGGTGTACAGCACTTGTACGTTCAACCGATCCGAGGACGAGGACAACGTGCGGCGCATCTGCGACGAACTGGGCGCCGAGGCCGTTGCCATCGACGTGCCCGCGGAGTGGGGCGTGACAGGCGACGTGACGGGCGGCCGGCTTCCCGTGTACCGTTTCCTGCCCCACAGGACGCGCGGCGAGGGCTTCTTCATGGCATTGCTGCGCAAGACGTCGGAGGCCCCGGCGGGCAGGAACGAGCGGCGGGCACGGCGCGGGCGGAAGGAAACGGGTGTTCCGGGCTGCGCCACGGCGGCCGGATGGCTGAAGGATGCCGCACGCTTCCGCCTGTGCCGCACGGACGACACGCAGATTGCGGCCTGGCGCGAGGAACTGGCCGACGACTTCAGCCGCATCCGCGCCACGGTGCGCACGCTCCGGGCCGGCATCCCGCTGGCCGAGGAGAAAGGGCGCAAACTCGTGCCGTGTCACGAACTGGCCCTCAGTACGGAGCGCGCACCGGGGGCTTTCCCGCACGCACACCTCGACCGCGACGCTGCCATCGCCTACCTGCGGCGCGAAGCCGCGGTGCTCGGCGGAGACGTGCCGCGGGGATACGTCATCGCCACCTACGAAGGGCACGCGCTGGGCTTTCTCAACAACCTCGGGACGAGGGCCAACAACCTCTATCCGCAGGAGTGGCGCATACGGAGCCGCCACGACGAACCGTTTTCTGACGAACAAAACATCACAACATGAAATATCTGGAATTTACCTTCACCACACAGCCGGCCGAAGAGGCCGTGCACGACGTGCTGGCCGCCCTGCTGGCCGACATAGGCTTTGACAGTTTTGTGCATACCGGGCTGCTCGACCAGCCCAGGACGGCATCCACCGACAACCCCGAGGCACCTGAGTTCGCCCGGCCCGAGGATGCGGGCTGCTTCAAGGCATACATCCGCAAGGACGCCTACGATGCCGGTGCGTTGCGGGCGGTCGTGGAGAACTTTCCCTTGCCCGGCGTGACGGTGGCCTATGAAATGGCCGAGGCCGAGGACAAGAACTGGAACGAGGAGTGGGAAAAGAATTACTTCCGGCCGCTCGTGATAGACCGGCGCTGCGTCGTGGCGAGCACTTTCCACAAGGACGTGCCGCAAGCCGACTTCAACATCATCATCAATCCGCAGATGTCCTTCGGGACCGGGCACCACGCCACGACCTCGCAGATGATAGAGCGCATACTGACGGACGAAATGGAAGGTCTCGACGTGCTGGACATGGGTTGCGGCACAAGTATCCTCGCCATCCTGGCACGTATGCGCGGCGCACGGCATTGTGTGGCCATCGACAACGACGAATGGTGCGTGCGGAACTCGTTGGAGAACATCGCCCTCAACGGGCTGGACGGCATAGACGTGCATCTGGGCGACGCGGGAATACTTCCGGACAAAGGGCCCTTCGATGTAGTCATCGCCAACATCAACCGGAACATCCTCATCGCGGACCTGCGACACTACGTGCCGCGGATGCGTCCGGGCGGAAGCATCTACATGAGCGGTTTCTACGTGGAAGACGTGCCTTTGATAAGGGAAGAGGCCGAACGGCAGGGGCTCCGCTTTGCCGATGCCCGCGACCGCGACCGCTGGGCCTGCGTCAAGTTCGTCAAGCCCGAATGAGGCCGGCAGCATACCTATATATATAACGCGCGTGCGCGAGGGTACGCGGCCGTATCCGCCGCGCCGGCTTAACAATTATTAGATGCGGAAAGGCGGGATGTATGCCCGCTTTTCCCTTACTTTGCAATAGAAACGACTAAAATACAGAAAATGAGAAGAAACCTACTTCTGCTGATTGCCGCATGGTGCATGGCACTGACGCTCCCGGCACAACAGCAAACGGGAGACAAGCGTTCGCACACCCCCTTCGTGTTCAAGGAGTTCAAAGATGCCAAGGTGTTGCAGACTTTCGGGCGTTACACAAAAGCAAAAGCCAACATCCTGCTCAAGAACAGCGCTTTGTGCTACCTGCAAGACGACAAAATCATGCAAGCCTACACCAACAACGTGCTGGGTGTGGAGTTCGACAGCGTAAAATACATGAAAGTGGACGAAAACCAGATGGGCCGCGTGCTGGCCTCGAAGGGTTACAACCATTTGCTCTGCGTCACTTCGGTGAACATGGCCAAGTATCGCGCCGAGACCGAGGGCGGGGACAACCTGCCCTTTCTTGAGATTACGGATGCGGGAGCTTTTTTCGAACTGGACGGCGAAAGTTTCGAGTTTGACAAGGGCCTGCCGTTGCAGGACAAGTTCTACTTCCACCTGAAAGGCAGGGTCGTGCCCGCAAACGAGAGCAACATCAAGAAACTCGTGCGCCCCGAAATGCGGACAGCCTTCAAGAACCTCATGTACGACAAGTTCTGGAGCTGGAACGACGCTTCGTCGCTCGCACAACTGCTGCAATATCTTCCGGACTGAGGTCCGCGGAGCTCCGGGCCGCCGGCAGGCGTTCCCGCCCCGACATGTACGTGGAAGTCCCGCAAGCCTACAAGTGCTTGCGGGACTTCCACGTTTCCGCAGGAGGCGCTCAGCCTTCCTTTGTTCAGTGATGGTGTTTCTTTTCCGCCTTTCCGCGCACGATGCGTGCCGCACGTTCGAGCGCGATGTTGATGTTCGGGCAGATGTGGTCCTTGCCCAGGAGGCGGCAGAAGCCGGCATGTTCGAGCACGGCATGGACATTGGGCGTCACACCCGAGAGGACGATGTGCGTACCCTCGCGGTGGCTCATCTCGCACAGGCTTTGCAGGTTGTGTATGCCCGTGGAGTCGATGAACGGCACGCGGCGCATCCGGATGACCCGTACTTGCGGGTGGTTGTCCATGGCGGCCATGAGTTCCTCGAACTTGTTTGCGATGCCGAAGAAGTAAGGTCCGTTGATTTCGTACACTTCCACGCCCTCGGGTATCTGCAGATGCTCCTCGTGAAGCTCGGCGTCGGTCTCCTCGTTCGGGTCGATTTCGTCGGCGATGACCTTGATTTGTGTCGTTTCGGCCATACGTCGCATGAACAGAAGGCAGGCTATGAGCAATCCCACCTCGATGGCGACGGTCAAATCAAAGATTACGGTGAGCAGGAATGTAATGATCAGCACGGTGATGTCGCTCTTGGGATTCTTCATGAGCTGGATAAAGGTCCGCCATCCGCTCATGTTGTACGACACGACCACCAGTACGCCGGCCAGACATGCCATGGGAATATAGGCGGCCAGCGGCATGAGCACCAGGAAAATGAGCAGCAGCACGGCGGCATGTATGATTCCGGCCACGGGAGTGCGGCCTCCGTTGTTGATATTTGTCATGGTACGCGCGATGGCCCCGGTGCAAGGGATTCCTCCGAACAGGGGTGTGACCAGGTTGGCGACACCTTGTCCCATCAGTTCCTGGTTGGAGTTGTGATGGTCTCCGCACACACCGTCGGCTACCGTTGCGGAGAGCAGCGACTCGATGGCGCCCAGCACGGCGATGACCATGGCTGTGGGGAAGAGGGTCTTGATGTTTTCCCACGTGATGTCGGGGACGGTCAGCGCAGGTATCTCCGCCTTGATTTCACCGAAGGAGTCGCCGATGGTGGTTATGCGGCTGAGCCCTTCGCCCTCAAGGTAAGGATTGAGGAAGTACACGCCTACGGTCATCAGCACGATGGCGACGAGCGAGCCGGGTATCTTCTTCGACAGCTTGGGTGTGCAGGCGATGACCGCGATGCTCAGGATGCCGACAAGTGTCGTTATCCAGTCGATGGTCGAGATGTGCTGGAAGTAAACCATCCATTTGGCAATGAAGTCGCCGGGCACCTTTCCGTCAATCTGCAGTCCCAGCAGGTCCTTGATCTGTGTCGTGAAGATGGTGACGGCGATACCGCTCGTGAAGCCTACCACGATGGGATAGGGAATGAACTTGATGATGGTGCCCAGCTTGAACAGGCCCAGCAGAATGAGGAAGACACCCGCGAGCATCGTGGCTATCATCAGGCCCGACAGACCGAGGGCCGGATTGTTCACAATGCCGAAGATGATGACGATGAACGCGCCCGTGGGGCCGCCTATCTGCACCCGCGAACCGCCGAGTGCCGATACGATGAAGCCACCTATGATGGCCGTCAGGATGCCCTGCGAGGGCGAAACGCCGGAAGCGATGCCGAAGGCGATGGCCAGCGGCAAAGCCACGATGCCCACTATGAGACCTGCCATTGCGTCGGCAGCCAGTTTTTCGCGGCTGTAGTGGCGCAGGTCCGAAACCAAGCGGGGCTTGAAACTGAAACTTTTCATTTTGTCAATGATAAATACCTTGTTATCCTTTATATACCTTGTTAAAATTCCGTTTGCAAAGGTACACATTTTTTAGCACTCCAAAGGAATACGTAGCCTGTTATCACGATGCGGACCGACGATTTTGCGGACGACGGGGACGGTCTTGCGCGCGGATACCTGCGTTACGGCCGCACGCGACATTAACATTTTTAACCTTTGCTCACTTTTGATGCCGCGTACATGGCTTGTAGTTTTCCCTACATGCAGGGACGGGAAACACTACATGGCATGTATTTTTTCCTACAAGCCATGTAGGATTTTCTAAAATAGGGCCGGTTTCTCCCCGGAACGGGCTTACGGATACGAAAAAGGGGCGGTCTGAGACCGTCCCCGCGCTTCCGCAGTACAAAGATAATACATTTTCGGGCGAAAAGCAAGAAATGTTAAAATCGCGCGGGGACAGGAATACGCTTCGTCGGGCCGGTATGGTGCATCCCGCTGTCGTCGCTGCCGTCCGGGCCGGCGGCCGGCTCTTGCCGCAGGGATACAAAAATGGCTGTACCGATGATGTGATGAAACTCCGAGCGAAAATAGGATTTGAGTGCTGTCCTGCCTTTGTAATCCGACCCTACGTGTCCAAGACCCGCATATCGGCACGCCATTGGTCAGGTAAGCTTTTCTCGGTCTTTCAGTTTAATTGATGAGAATCCCAATCTAACCGGCACAGCCTTATTGTAAGAGCAAATATACGCCCTTTTATTTTTCTGTGCAAGCTATTCGCGTGTTTTTTTCTTAAGAAAAAGGAAAGGGCGGCAAGGGGAAACAACCCCTTTGCCGCCCTTTGTGTGTCGCGGGAGTGCCGTCATTTGTAGCGTATCCACTTGACCATCTCCCTGATGCTCGGCTTCTTGCCGTACATCAGTATGCCGACGCGGTATATCTTTCCGCTCAGCCATACGAAGAGCAGGGACGTGCCGAACAGGATGCCGAGCGACAGCGCTTCCTGCCACCAGGGCACGCCGAACGGTACGCGCACCATCATGACGATGGGCGAGGTGAGCGGGAACATGGAGGCCCAGAACGCCAGCGGGCCGTTGGTGTTCTCCACACTGTACATGGCGGCGTAAAGGCCGAATATCATGATGAGGACGACGGGCATGATGAACTGCGAGCTGTCTTCCTGTGCGTTCACGCTGGCGCCCACGGCCGCGAAGAACGAGGCGTAGAGCAGGTAACCGCCGATGAAGTAGAGCACGAACAGGATGCCCATCTCGGCAAACGGCAGGTTGAGGAGCGCGGTCAGCACCTCGTTGCCGCCATTGGCCACTTCGGCCATCGCGGCTGCGCCGGCAGGGTCGGCGGGAACGGCGACAGGCTGGGCCGAAAGCCCGAACGCCGCACCGCACACGACGAGGATGACGGCCAGCATCGCGCCCCAGATGAGCAGCTGCACGAAGCCGACAAGGGCCACGCCGATAATCTTGCCCATCATGAGCTGGAACGGCTTCACGCTGGAGACCATCAGTTCGACAATGCGGTTGGTCTTCTCTTCCATGACGCTCTGCATCACCATTCCGCCATACGTCATGACGAACATGTAGATGAGGAAGGTGAAAATGAAGCCGGCGCCCATCGCTACGAAGGTGTTGGATGTCGTGGCGTCGCCTTCGGCGTTGCGTTTGACGGTAGGTATGCTGAAGTCCGTCTGCACGTCGCGCACGATTTCATCCAGTCCCGAGATGCCGGTTGCGGCCAACTTGTCGCGGCGCACCTGTTCGTTGAGCACATTCGTGACGTAGCTCAGCAGGTCAGCGGCCACCTCCTTGCTGGAACATATCCTGACGCCGCGCTGGTCGCGGGTCAGGTCGGACGAGATGAGGATGACGGCCTCCACTCCGGAATCTTCGGCGTAGAAGTGCGCGCTGTCGGCGGCCGCTTTCTCGTAACGGTAGCTCTGGTCGTCCTTGAAGAGCGCGGCGTAACGCCCGGTGTCGTCGATTACCTTGACGGTTTTCTGGTCGGTGTCCTTGATGGAGGCCAGCCAGACGGGGACGAAGATGAGTGCCGCGAAGATGAAAGGCATCAACACGGTAAGCAGGATGAAGGACTTCTTCTTCACGCGCGTCGAAAACTCGCGCTGTATAATGATAAAAGTCTTGGACATTTTCTGATGAGTTATGAAGTGAACTTTGGGTGGGGGAGACGCTTCCGCGAAAGGCTTATGCGCCCACCACCTTGAGGAATATTTCCTGCATGGACGGCAGTTGTTCGCAGAAGGAGCGGATTTCCACGTCGCGTGACAGGGCCTGCACCAACTCCGAGTTGCTTAGTTGTTCGGCCTTGTGCAGACGGTAGGTCGTGATTCCGCCGGCCGTCGCGCTTTCCACTATCTCGTAGGCATCGGACCGTGCGGGCAGCTCGCCCGATGTGGCGGTCAGTTCGTACATGCCCGTGCGGAAGCGTTTCTTCACTTCGGACACATTGCCCGAAAGTACGACGTGCGAGTGGTTGATGAGGGCAATCTCGTCGCAAACTTCCTCGACGGAGGACATGTTGTGCGTGGAAAAGATGACGGTGTGCCCCTTGTCGCGCAGTTCCAGTATCTCGCGCTTCAGCATCTCGGCATTCACGGGGTCGAAGCCTGAGAACGGTTCGTCGAAGATGAGGAGCTGCGGCTCGTGCAATATGGTGATGATGAACTGGACCTTCTGTTGCATGCCCTTGGACAGCTCTTCGAGTTTCTTGTCCCACCAGTCGATGATTTCAAACTTCTCGAACCAGGTCTTGAGCCGCCGCCGCGCCTCGTCGGCACTGAGTCCCTTGAGCCGGGCTAAGTAGACGGCTTGCTCGCCCACCTTCATTTTCTTGTAAAGTCCGCGCTCCTCGGGCAGATAACCGATGTGCGCCACGTCGGCCGCCGTGAAGGGCCGGCCGTCAAAGGTGATTTCGCCGCTGTCCGGCGCGGTGATGCGGTTGATGATGCGGATAAGTGTCGTTTTGCCCGCGCCGTTCGGTCCGAGCAGGCCGAAAACCTTGCCGCGCGGCACGCTGATGCTCACGTCGTCGAGGGCGGTGTGTTCGGCATAGCGCTTGACCACGTGCGACGCCTGGAGAAATATTTCAGACATAGTCTTTCTGTTTATTGATACAAATGTTCGGGATGCGGTATCGTCAGGTGCGCCTCACTTCACGGGAGTTACGTCGTAGCCGGCCTGCTTGAGCAGCGCCAGCAAGCCGCGTTCGCCGGGCAGGTGGGCGGCTCCGACAGCCAGGAAGGTAGGTTTGGCCTGCATGATGGCCGGCAGTTTTTCCGCCCAGGCGGCATTGCGGCCGTAGATGAGCGCCTCCTCCTCTTCGGGTGTGGCGTCGCAGCCCGTTCCTAACTTCATGTCCATCGCATCCTTGATGCCGTCGAGATTTTGGGCGAAGAAAGCTTTCGTTGTCAGGTCCATGACCTGTTCGCCGAACGCTTTGTTGTCAATGGCACACATGAGCGTCTCGACTTGCCGCTCGATGCTTTTGTCCAGATACAGGACTTTTGTCTGGAACTCCATGGTCTCGAGTCCGCCGACGGCCTTTCCCTTTTCGGCGGCCGCCTTCTGGAAGTAACTGTCAAAGAGGTTCTGCGGATCGAAGCCCGGTGTATTCTTTATGCAATAGAGCATCTGGAACTGTGCCTCTATGGCGGCAGGCTTCATGCGGTTCATCTGTCCGGCCACCATGGGGTTGGTCATGTCCACGCCCATAAGTTCCTTCATGTAGGTGTTGAGACGATTCATCTGGTCTGCCGTGAGCAGTTTGTCGAGTTGCTGGCCTTCGGGCAGGAGCATGGCCTGTTGCATTTTCATGAGTGCGCCCATGTCCTGCATTTCCGCCATGTCGAGCTCGCCGTATACCTGTTCGCATTCGTCGAGTGCGGCTTTCAGCCCGGGAATGCTGTCCACGAAACTTACGGGTGCCACGTGGTAAGTACCGACCACGTAGGAAGGTTTTGCCAGGCCGTTGCCTGAGATTTTCCACAATAGTTGTGCCTGTACGCCTGTTGCGCATACAAGCAGGAAGAATAGGGCTAGGATTTTTTTCATGTCCGTGTTGTTGATTGTATATATAGGTGTATGATGCGTTATGCGCCGTCCGGCGCGTTTTTATCGGGGCAAAGGTAATAAAAAATCGGGGGTAAAAATTTCAGCCCTTTTATTTTTGAAACACCTGCCGTTCCGCTCAGAGCGAGGTCTCGCCTTCGACGAAGTCTTCCAGCAGCAGGTGCTCGCCATCATAGACTGCGTAGGTGAAACGGCTGATCCAGTCGCCCAGAATCAGCATCCGCGTGTCACGGGACAGCATCAGGTCCAAATCAATGTGCCGGTGGCCGAAGATGAAATAGTTCACGTCGGGATGCGTCCGCATGTAGTCTTTCGCGAACAGCACCAGCTCTTCCTTATCTTCGCCCATGTAGTCGGGTTCCCTGCCGTCGGGGCGTTTCAGCCGCGACCTGCGCGCCCATTCCAGCCCGAAAGCCATTCCCCAGCGCGGGTGAACGGAGGCGAACAGGCGCTGACACGTCTTGTTGTGGAACATGGCGCGCAGGAACTTGAACTTACGGTCCGTCGAGCCCAGTCCGTCGCCGTGCGCCAAGTAGAATACGTTGCCGTATATCTCGACCACCGAGCTCCTGAGATGCAGGGTCATGCCGCATTCCCGCTCGAAGTAGTCGCCTACCCATAGGTCGTGGTTGCCCGTGAAGTAATGTACTTCGACGCCCATGTCGGTCAGTTCGCTGATTTTGCCCAGCAGCCGCGTGTAGCCCTTGGGTACGACGGTCTTGTACTCATGCCAAAAGTCGAACATGTCGCCCAGCAGGTACACCGCCGCGGCCTTGTCCTTTATGGCATCGAGGAAATTGACCAGACGACGCTCCTGCATCCGTCCGTGCGGTATGGCCAGACTGCCCAGATGGGCATCCGAGAGGAAATATACGTTTTTCATCTTTTCCTGTCCCTTACATAAAACCTAATTCCAGCTTGGCTTCGTCGCTCATCATGTCCTTGTCCCATTCCGGTTCGAAGACAAGATTCACCTTGGCTTCCTTTATGCCGTCGATTCCGTCGAGTTTGAGCCGCACATCCTCCATGATGAAGTCCGCGGCGGGGCAGTTGGGCGCTGTGAGCGTCATGTCCACGTCGAGGGATGCGTCTTCGTGCAGCTCGATGCGGTAAATCAGTCCGAGGTTGTATACATCTACGGGGATTTCCGGGTCGTAAACGGTCTTCAGGACCTCTACGATGCGTTCTTCCAACCTGAGTTTTTCTTCTTGTGTCATGTTTTCCTTCTTATTATATATGGTGTGCGCCCGTGCGGACGCCTTGTCCGTTTCTGTTCCGTGCGGCGGCCGTGTCCCGCCCTGCGCTAAAGTTTTCCTTCGTCGCTGTAACTGAAGAAAAAGCCGTCGGCCAGCACGATGTGGTCCACGAACCGGATTTCGACAGCCCCGGCCGCGGCGGCCATCCGCCGTGTCAGTTCGTCGTCCTGACGGCTCGGTTGCGCATTGCCCGAGGGGTGGTTGTGACAGAGTGCCATGGCCGTGGCGCGTGCCAGCAGGGCCTCGCGCAACACCAAGCGCACATCGACCGCCGTACCCGTGATGCCGCCGCGACTGACACACCGTGAAGCGATGACGCGCAGCGCGTTGTTGAGCAGCAGCACGTGGCATTCTTCGTGCAGCAAGTCCTGCATCCGCGGCAGGAAGTACTCGTAGATGCGCCGGGAGCAGTCCATCTTCGGCCGGTCACCGGCTTCGGCGGCCTGACGCCGCTTCCCGAGCTCGCAGGCCGCCAGGATGGTAATCGCTTTCGCGGCACCCACGCCCTTGTACCGGCACAGGTCGTCGATGCTACGCTTGCCCAACGTGTTCAGGTTGCGCCCGCAGTCGTCCAGCACGCGCCGCATCAGCGCCACCGCGCTCTCGTCGGACGACCCCGAGCCTATGAGTATGGCCAGCAGTTCGGCATCCGATAGCGCCTGTGCCCCGAGTGCGGCCAGCTTCTCGCGCGGCCGGTCGGCCTTGGCCCACTCGTTGATGGACAGGCGCGCCTTTCCCGCGTCGGCGGCCGGTGTTCCGGTGCCGTTTTTCCACCGCAGGGTGCCGGCGGTGTCGCGGTCGGGTGCGTTTTGTCGGGACATGTCGGCGGTCGGGTTACTTGTAGAAATTCTTCCTGAAGGCGTCGAACTCGCCACGTCCCAGCACGCAGCGTTGCCACCACGCCCTGATGAATCCGCTGCCGTAGCCTGTGAGCTGCACGTAGGCGGCGCCCACGGCCAGCCACCCGACAAGCGGGTCTTTCTCCTTGATTTCGGCATCGACGCCGATGATGAAGGCGAACAGCAGCAGGGGAGCGAGGCAGACATACCAGTGCGGACAGCCCAGGACGGCGGCCGCGACGGTGAGCAGCAGGAGCAGCGCGCAGCCGCAGGTGAATACGGCCGGCAACGTGTGGACAAGTTTCAGCGAGCCCGGATGCCGTTTCGTCAGGTTGATGCGTGCGATGCCCGAGTTGTGTACCTGCTTGAAGAACTTGCGCAGGTCGGTGCGCCGCTTGTGCCACACCCATGCGTTGGGAAAGAGCCTGCATGAATATCCGCCCTCGAAAATGCGCATGGAGAAGTCGATGTCCTCGCCGAAGCGCATCTCCGAGAAGCCGCCCAGCGCGCGATAGACTTTGGTCCGCACGCCCATGTTGAACGACCGCGGGTGGAATTTCTCCATCTGCTTTTTCCCGCCGCGGATGCCGCCCGTCGTGAAGAACGAGGTCATGGCATAGTTGATGGCTTTCTGCATCGGCGTGAAAGACTCGTGGGCACGGTCAGGTCCGCCGAAGGCGTCGCACGGCTTGCGCCGCAGTTCGGCGTCCACGGCCTCCATGTAGGTGTCGGGCAGCACCGCGTCCGAGTCGAGTATGATGACATATTCGCCGCGCGCCTGCGCCACACCGTAGTTGCGGGACGGGCCGGGGCCGGAGTTCTCCTTCGGGAAATAGCGCACGTCCAGGTGGTCGGCGTAGCTGAGCACCACGTCGCGGCACGGAACGGCGGAACCGTCCTCCACGACAATGACTTCGAAATCGCCCGACCGCTGACGGCAAAGGCTGCCCAGCAGTTCGTCGATTTCGTCCGGGCGGTTATAGACGGGGATGATAAGGCTGTACTTCATAGCCGCGAATATACGAAAAAAAAACAGGACAGCCGGAAAAGCGCGGACTTTACTTCCGAAAACCTGCACCGGGGCTGCCCGGGCCTGTCCCGCCGGGCGCGTTTTCCTGCGTCGCCGGCGATTTTAACACTTCTTGCTTTTCGTCGAAAAATGTTGTATCTTTGTGGTACAGAAAATAGGGAAGGCGGTCACGGACCGCCTTTTTTCGTGTAAATAAGCCCGTTATGAGGCGATTTACATGTGCATGTGGAAAATTTTAGAAGCAGCCTGCGCAAAAATACATGCCTTCTATTTTGAACTGGAAGCCTTCCGCGCGCAAAAAGATGCCTTCCGCGTGTGCGTAGCCCTATTCTGTTTACATTTATTAAGGTAACGGGAGTTAAAAATGTTAATGTCGGGTGGTGTGGAATGCCGCTTTTTCGTGACGGGGCAGGATGTATTCCGAAACGGGACGGTGTGCGGCGTGCGCGGCCCGGCGTGCGTTTCCGGTTACTTCAGTTCCATCGTGACCGGCGCGTCGATGTCGGGTTCGAACAGGCGGAGTTCCTCCACGGAGACCGGGCGGTTTTTCAGTATGAAGCGTGTCATTTGTCCGCGGCACATCTTGGCGTGGACGACCACGGAGCGCAGCCGGCCTTCCTGCATGGTCCGGAACTCCGGCGTCACCACCTGCGTCTCCCTGCATACGCGCCGCCAGTCGAAAAGCCGCTTCATCTCGGCGCTGGCCAGGTTCACGAGAATGCCGTCGTCGGCCTTAACGGCACGTATGAGCAGGTCGGTGAGCCGCGGTTGCCAATGTTCGAAACGCGAAGGGCCGTCCTCGTCGGGCAGACGCACGTTGCCCTCGAGCCGGTATGGGCGGATGCCGTCGAGCGGCCGCAGCAGGCCGTAGAGGAACGAGGTGATGAAGAGATGACGTTGGGCGTATGCGAAATCCTCGTCCGTGAAGTCTTCCGGCCGGATGTACTTGAACACGATGCCTGTATAGGCCTGCAGCGCGGGAAGCGCGGGCTGCGTCGTGTCGAAAAAGTGCCCGTAGCGCAGGACATTCTCTGCCGCGATGCGGGCCGGCACGTGCAGGACCGTTTGCAGCTCTTCGGCATCGAAAGTCTGCAAACGGCGCACGGTACGTGCGGCATCGTCGGCAAAGGCCGGTGTGGTGGCGGTCCGTGGCGCCGTGGTTGAGTCCGCCATGGTCTTGGCACATGAAATCAGAATCTGCATGGTTGTTTGCGGGAGGCTTTCCGCCGGTTATTTTTCGAGTTCCTGTAATTCTTCCATCTTCTTGGCGGCCAGGAAATCGTAGATGCCGCACAAGTGCTCGCGTACCCGTCCGCCGCCGAACTCATATACTTTGGTGACCAGGCCGTCCAGGAAGTCGCGGTCGTGGCTCACGCAAATCAGTGTGCCGTCGAAGTCCTGCAAGGCCTGTTTCAGTATGTCCTTGGTCTTGAGGTCGAGGTGATTGGTCGGCTCGTCAAGAATGAGAAGGTTCACGGGTTTGAGCAGTAACTTCATCAAAGCGAGCCGTGTGCGCTCGCCGCCCGAAAGTACCTTTACCTTCTTTGTGCTCGCCTCGCCGCCGAACATGAACGCCCCCAGCAGGTCGCGTATCTTGTTTCGGATGTCGCCTTTCGCCACGTCGTCTATCGTCTGGAAAACCGTGAGGTTCTCGTCGAGCAACGAGGCCTGGTTCTGCGCGAAATAGCCTATCTGCACGTTGTGTCCGAGCGTAAGCGTTCCTTCGTGTCCGAGCTGTCCCATGATGCACTTCACCAGTGTGGACTTTCCCTCGCCGTTGCGGCCCACGAAAGCCACCTTGTCGCCGCGCTCTATGGTGAGGCTCACGCCCGAGAATATCCTTTTGTCGCCGAAGGCCTTGCCCACGCCGTCCATCACGACGGGATATTGTCCCGAGCGCGGCGATGGCGGGAACTTGAGGCGCAGCGCGCTGGTGTCCTCCTCGTCCACTTCGATGAGTTCCAGCTTTTCGAGCATCTTGACGCGGCTCTGCACCTGGAACGTCTTGGAATAGGTGCCCTTGAAGCGTTCGATGAAGTCCTTCGTCTCTTGTATCATCTTCTGTTGCTCTTCCCATTGTTTCAGTTGCTGTTGCCGCCGCTCGGCCCGCAGGGACAGGTATTGCGAGTAGTTCACCTTGTAGTCGTAGATGCGGCCCATCGTCACCTCGATGGTGCGTGTGGTGATGTTGTCCACGAATTTGCGGTCGTGGCTGATGACGACGACCGCCTTGCCTGCGGTGATGAGGAAGTCTTCGAGCCATCCTATCGACGCGATGTCCAGGTGGTTGGTCGGTTCGTCGAGCAAAAGCACGTCGGGCTTGCGGAGCAGCATTTTTGCCAGTTCGATACGCATGCGCCATCCGCCCGAAAACTCGCTGGTCTGCCGATTGAAATCCTTGCGCTCGAAGCCCAGTCCGAGCAACGTCTTTTCCACGTCCTCCTCGAAGTGGGTCATGTCGATGGCATAGAACTTCTCGCTCTTCGTCGCCACTTGTTCGATGAGCGACATGTATTCGTCGCTCTCGTAGTCGGTGCGTTCGGCCAGCTGACGGTTGAGTTCCTCGATTTCGGCCTCCATCTCGTGCAGATGGGCAAAGGCCTGCGAGGCCTCTTCAAAGACCGTGCGTCCGTCTTCGGTCATCAAGTGCTGCGGCAGGTAGGCGATGACCGTGTCTTTCGGGGCGGAAATGCTGCCGCGCGTAGGCTGTCGTACGCCGGCCAGTATCTTGAGCAGCGTGCTCTTGCCTGCTCCGTTCTTGCCCATGAGGGCTATGCGGTCTTTTTCGTTGATGACGAAAGAAATGTCACTGAATAAAGTGGTGCCGCCGAACTCGACGGTCAGTCCATCTGCTGATACCATAAATATATAGACTGGGATTGTGTTTCGTTTGTCGGCTGCAAAATTAACATAACGTGGGACTATGGCCAAGCGAATGCCCGGATTTTCGGCCTTTGCCGGCATGTACATGCTTCTTTCATCGGCCGCCGGCCTTGTTCCACAGGCCAATGCGTTTCTGTGTGCCGCCTTGTTGTTTCAGAAAGGGTGTCCCATCGGCTTTCCATAGTTTTGATTCTAAATAAAAGTTAAGAAATAATCATTTTATAGTACTTTGTTTTGCATAGTACTAAATAAAGCCTACTTTTGCGGCATGAAGTCGTGCATACGGCCGTTGTGCGGCTTCGGAGAACCGTAATAAAAGAAAGTGAGACATGAATGTGGACAACGCAAAGTCGCAAATGCGGAAGGGGATGCTGGAATACTGCGTCCTACTCCTGTTGCGCAAGGAAGCGAGCTATGCCAACGACATCATTACCCGGCTGAAAGAGGCTGAATTGATAGTGGTGGAAGGCACGCTCTATCCGTTGCTGACGCGCTTGAAGAAGGATGGGCTGCTCAGCTACGAGTGGCGTGAAAGTACTCTGGGACCTCCGCGCAAGTATTACGCACTGACGGAGGACGGAGAGCTTTTTCTGACGGGCCTGGATACGGCCTGGAACGAGTTGGCCCGTACCGTCGGCCTGCTCAAGGCGGAGAGCCCGCGCACATTACCATGAAGTGAGGCCTGTGTGCCGGCCGGTGTCGCACGGATGCCGGTTGATTGAAAAAAACATCAGACAATGAAGAAAAACATTACCATCAATCTGTTCGGAGTCCTTTATGCCATCGACGAGGATGCTTACGAACTGCTCAAGAAATATGAAGAGAACATGCGCGCCTATTTCAGCCGTAAGGAAGGGGGCGCGGAGATTGCCGACGACATAGAAAACCGCGTGGCGGAGCTGTTTGCCGAGCTGAAGGCCGCCGGTGTGGAGGCTGTAACCATAGAAAACGTCGAGGACATCATACGTCGTATCGGCAATCCCGAGGAAATGGACGACGACATGGCGGACACCGCCGAGACTGCCGCCGAGCCCGGTGTGGAAGATGCCGGCCGTGAAGTGCGGGGCGACGTCTGGGAGCGGATGCGCCGCTGGTGGAACGGGCGGAAACTCTACCGCGATTCCGAGGATGTCATGGTCGGCGGCGTCATGTCGGGCCTGTGTCGTTGTTTCGGCGGCTCCGACCCGCTTCCCTGGCGCATCGGCATGGTGTTGCTGACGATTTGTTCATTCTACACCTTTGCCATCATTTACTTGGTGCTGTGGGCGTTCCTGCCACAAGCACGGACCGCCGAGGACAAGCTGCGGATGCAGGGCCGTCCCGTGAACCCCGGAACCATCAACGAGGAACTTATGCGTAACGTGAACCGCGGAGAGAGGTCCTATGTCGGCACGCAGACGGCGCAGAGTGCCCGCGGATGTCTGGGTACATTGCTTTCGCTCGTGCTTTTCTGTGCAAAGCTGTTGGTTTTGGTGACGCTCGGCCTTTTCTTCTTCATGTTGCTCGGTTGCCTGGCTGTGGTGCTCTTCGGCGTGTTCAACGGGATAGGTACGCTTGTCGATATCAACGTTGTCGATGGCTGGGCGGTTGCGGTCCTGCAGGCCGTACCCGGCCTCGGCTGGAAGCTGACTGCGCTGTGTCTGTCCGGGCTGATAGTGTTGGGCATCCCCATGGACGTGTTGATTAACCGCCTTCTGCACCGGCCCACGCCCGGCCCGGCCTCGGCTGCGCGGCGGTTCACGTTCGTTGCCGTGTGGCTGACCGCGCTGGTCGTGACGATAGTGATGTCGGTGTTCCTTGTACTCGGCATTCAGAGTGAGGAACGGCGCATCGAGCGCGAGCGCAACACCGTGAACGGTATATATATGTCGCAGTACAACCGAAGTATCCTGCAGGAGAACGGCTGGAATCTGTTGCAATACGAGAACTGCGACGAAAGGCATAGCTTTTACTACTCACAAACCTTCGTGCCGGGCGAAAACTGGCGCTATATGGACGTGCGCAAGCGCCTCGTAGACCGTGCCATGAAGTTCCAAGTGGAGCGTCGGGTGGACATGCCGGCCGGCAAGTACTGTGTCGAGGCGTTGGGCTGGGCAAACGGGAACGGCTGTTGCCTTTATCTGAAGTCGCGTGACGCGAAAGAGGAACGCCCGGCCGTAGGAGAGGTGCCCGTGGGTATCGACCTGAAAGGAAGTATCGCCCGCATGACGTTGGCCGAAGGCCGTTCGGCGGCTTGTTTCGCCAATGTACCCGATTCTGCCACGTGGGAAGAGGTGAAACGGAACGCCGGGGAGTGGAAATTGGTACGCACCGACACGCTGCGACATGCGGGCGGTGCGCTGAAGTATGGCATCTCGAACGATGTGAAAGTCACTTCGCGGCCCTGGAACGGCACGCACCTGAAAGTGGCGGCGGTGCAGTTGCGCCGCGTGGGCGACCTGTGAGACGCAGCCCTGTGGCAGGCGTGCCTGTATGCAGGGACGGAAACAAGCAGATATTAAGTGAAACGTTTGTAGATAGGCGAATGCGCTGTCCGAATCTGAGCCGGACAGCGCATTCCCGTGGTTTCTTTTTCCTTTTTCTTTATAAAAATCTCCTTGCCTATATATAATATGGTGTACCCGTCATGTCGTGGCGCGGCAGACTATGCGCCGAGCAGCCAGAAGTAGAGTACGGCGGCGGGGATGGCCAGCAGCGACGAATCGAAACGGTCGAGCATCCCGCCGTGTCCCGGCAGAATGTTGCCGCTGTCCTTGATGCCGAGTTGCCGCTTGAGGAGACTTTCCACCAGGTCGCCCCAAGTGCCGGCCACGCATACGGTCAGCGCGAGTCCGAGCCATTGCGGCAACGTCATCCTGTCGGGGAAGAAATGCCAAAGCAGGGCACCGACCAGCAGGCACAGCACGCCGCCGCCGATACTTCCCATCCACGATTTGTTAGGCGAGATGCGTTCGAACAATTTGGCCGGGAATTTTTTATGAAGTGCGCTTCCGCAGAGATAGGCCCCCGTGTCGTTCGTCCAAAGGAAGATGAAAATCGACAAAGGATAGACCCATTCGTAACGGACAAAGTTCTGCATCGCATCATACCGGAACGCCAGCACGGACAGCAGGGCGAAAGGCAGCGCTATGTATAATTGTGAGGCGAACGCATACGCCCAGTTCTTCAGCGGGTCAGCCTGTTTGCGGTAGAGTTCGCTCACCAAGAGATACACAAGCGTCAGCAAGTAAGGAATGAAGTCGCGGGGAGCGAGCAGTTCCATGCAGAAACCGCTGATGCAAAGGAAGAGAAAAACGCCTGCCGCCGTGTTGATGAAACGGTTCACGGACGCACCGGCGTGTTCGTTCACGAGTGTGGAAAATTCCCACACGCCCAGCGCCGTTACCAGTCCGAACAGGACGATGAAACTCAGCGGAGAGGCAACGATACCCCCCACTAAGGCCGCGACAAAGAGCGTTCCCGTCAGTCCGCGCAGTATCATGTTATTCATGGTCCGTAGGCTGTTGGGGCATTTCCGCCGGTTGCACATTGTTATCCTTGTCTCCGCCGTCCGCATCGGCAGGTCCGTCTCCGTCTGCGGGCTTTGCGTCGTCCGTTCCCGCCTGCTGTTCCTCTTCCATCAGCATGTCGGCGCGGCTCTTCCACGGCCTTTTGCCGAATATGCGCTCGACATCTTCCGTGAAGATGACTTCCCGGTCAATCAGTACGCCGGCCAGTCTGGCGTGCTTGTCCGCATTTTCGCGCAAGATGGCTTTTGCGCGTTCGTACTGTTCGGCAATGAGGCGTTTCACCTCCTCGTCGATGCGTTCGGCCGTCTTTTCGGAGTAAGGTTTGGTGAAGTTGTATTCCTGGTTATTGTAGTAGCAAAGGTTAGGCAGGTCGTCGCTCATGCCGAGATAGGCCACCATGCCGTAAGCCCGCTTGGTAACGCGCTCCAGGTCGTTGAGTGCTCCGCTCGAAATGTGGCCTGCGAACAACTCCTCCGCGGCCCGGCCTCCCAGGGTTGCACATATCTCGTCGAGCATCTGCTCTTTGGTCGTGATGCTCCGCTCTTCCGGCAGATACCAGGCTGCGCCCAGTGCCTGTCCGCGCGGCACAATGGTCACCTTCACCAGCGGATTGGCGTATTTGAGCAGCCACGACACCGAAGCGTGTCCCGCCTCGTGGAGCGCGATGGTGCGTTTCTCTTCGGCGGTCATCACCTTCGATTTCTTTTCCAGTCCGCCAATGATGCGGTCCACGGCATCCAGAAAGTCCTGTTTGCCCACCGTCTTGCGGTTATGCCGTGCGGCGATGAGCGCCGCCTCGTTGCAAACGTTGGCTATGTCCGCACCCGAGAAGCCCGGGGTCTGGCGTGCGAGGAAGTCCACGTCGAGGTCGTTGTCCAGTTTCAGCGGGGCCAGGTGGACGTTGAATATGGCTATGCGTTCCGACAGTTCGGGCAGGTCCACGTGTATCTGCCGGTCGAAGCGTCCGGCGCGCAGCAACGCGGGGTCAAGTATCTCCACGCGGTTCGTGGCCGCCAGGATGATGACGCCCGAGTTCGAGCCGAAGCCATCCATCTCGGTAAGCAGCTGGTTCAGGGTGTTTTCCCGTTCGTCGTTTCCGCCGAATGCGGGATTCTTCCCGCGCGACCGGCCGACGGCATCTATCTCGTCGATGAAGATGATGCAGGGTGCCTTTTCCTTGGCCTGGCGGAAAAGGTCGCGTACACGGCTGGCGCCGACACCTACGAACATTTCCACGAAGTCCGAGCCGGCCATCGAGAAGAACGGGACGTCGGCCTCGCCTGCCACGGCCTTGGCCAGCAGTGTCTTACCTGTACCCGGAGGGCCTACCAGCAGGGCACCCTTGGGGATTTTTCCGCCCAGTTCGGTGTATTTGGCGGGATTTTTGAGGAAGTCCACGATTTCCTGTACTTCCTGTTTGGCACCTTCCTGTCCCGCCACGTCCTTGAAGGTGACGTGCGTGCCGTTTCCTTTCTCGAAGAGCCGTGCCTTGCTCTTGCCCACGCCGAATACGCCGTTCGCGCCGCCGCCTGTTCCGCCGCCCATGCGGCGCATGAAGTAGAACCACAGGCCCACGAGCAGGAAGACGGGCAGCAGGCTGCCGATGAGTCCGGGCAGGAAGTTGCTGGACTCCTCGTAGGTGACGGGAACGCCGCACGAGTCGATGAAGTCGCCCAGCTTGTCGTTGGGGGCGCACACGGTCGATACGGTCGGGTGCTTGCCGGTCTGTTCGGTGCCCTGCCCGAAGATGTTCCGTATCTTTTCGGGTTTGACCACAAGCCTTGCCTTGCCGTCGGTCTTGTTGATGACGACTTCGGAGGCGACGCCTTCTTTCACGTAGCTGCGGAATTGCGTGAAGCTGACTTCCTTGTTGATGCCGCCGGATGTGTCCTTGCCCTGATAGAGCATGATTCCGAGCCCGGCTATGATGATGATGTAAAGCCAGTTCAGGTTGAAACGCGGCATGTTGTTCTTTTCGTTCTTGTTGTTGTCCATGTTCAGGATGGCTGATACTTGTTTTTCGACGGTGCAGGCCCTGCCTGCCGCTGTCCGTTCCGTGATGCGGGAAAAATCCTGTCCCGCCTGCGTGGCGGCCGTCCGGGCCTGTCACGTCCCGGGCGCCGTCCGTGCGGCGGTCAGTCGAGGTCGGGGATTTCTTTCAGGTCCGCGTCTTCCCACAGGTGTTCGATGTCGTAATGTTCGCGGGCGTCGGGCACGAAGATGTGTACCATTACCGTGCCGTAGTCCATGGCCACCCACAGTGCGTTGTCCATTCCCGCAACGGCAGCCGGCTTCTCGCCGCGCTCCTTGCGGGCAAAGTCGCCCACTGACTCGGCTATGGCGCCCACTTGTTGCGGGGAGCCGCCGCTGCACACCACGAAGTATTCGCAAGGTGCGGTGACAATGCCGCGCAGGTCGGCGACAACGATACCGCGGCCTTTCTTTTCCTGTATTCCGTCGATGACGGACTGTACCAAATCTGTAGTTTTGCTCATTAATGATATATATAGGTGAAAATCTCTGCAAAGTTAAAATGATTTCTCCGATATATGGCCGCACCGGCTCTAAATGTATGCCGTTTTTTTGATTTTTAGGGAATTTTCGGGATAGTTTCTCCCGTGCGCCGGTCCTTTCCGTTTTTGCCCGGGCCCGGTGTGATGTTGTCGAGATGCCGTGTGTAGGGACGCGATTCATCGCGTCCGCAGTGGGCATTTGGGGATTTTATTCGATGTATATCCCGGCGGACGCGATGAATCGCGTCCCTACGCGCGACAATCATATTGCGATTTTAACAATTCTTGCTTTCGGGCGAAAAATGTATTATCTTTGTACTGCGAAAGCGCGGGGACGGCCTCAGACCGTCCCTTTTTCGTATCCGTAAGCCCGTTTCAGGGGGAAACCGGCCCTATTTCAGGATTTCCTACATGGCTTGTAGGAAAAAATACATGGCTTATAGTGTTTCCCGTCCCTGCATGTAGGGAAAACCACAAGCCATGTACGCACCGCTGAAAAGTGCAGAAAAGTTAAAAATGTTAATGTCGGGTGTGCCGGATGTCCGTTCCCGGCCGCTCCTTGTGCCGGTCTGCGCCGGCGTGTCAGGCGTGTCCCGTCCTTTGGATGTCCGGTGAGGGGGACGGGAAGTATGTCCGTCATTTCCTGAAGGGCTTGCGCCAGGCGCAGCCCTCTTTCCACCGCGAGCAGCCGTAGGCCGTTTTCCCCTTGATGACCTTGCCCTGTCCGCATTCGGGGCACACGCTGCCCGCACGTATGCGCCTGGGCCGGTCGGGCTGTTGGGCCGGTGCTGCGGTGGCGGCGCGCAACTTGGGCGGAAGCGCCGCTTTCGGGTCGGTCTGTGCCGTGACGCGGCGGCTTTCGTTGTCCGAAAGCACCTGCCGGACGAGGTCCGTCACCATCGACTTCAGTTCTTCGATGAACTGTGCGGGCGCATACGTCTTTTTTTCTATCTCGCGCAGTTTCTTTTCCCACCGGCCCGTGAGTTCCGCGCTCTTCAGCAGTTCCTCCTTGATGAGCCCGATGAGTTCCGTACCCGTCGCCGTCGGGACGAGCGCCTTGCGCTGCCGGCGTACATATCCGCGGCGGAAGAGCGTCTCGATGATGGCGGCGCGCGTGGACGGGCGTCCGATGCCGTTTTCCTTCATGGCGTCGCGCAGTTCCTCGTCTTCGACGGTCTTGCCCGCCGTTTCCATGGCGCGCAGCAGGGTAGCTTCGGTGTACGGCTTGGGCGGTTGTGTCATCTTTTGGGCCAGTCCGGGCTCGTGCGGCCCGCTTTCTCCCTCGCTGAAGGCGGGCAGGGTACGTTCTTCGGCCTCTTCGGCGCGCCGTTCGCGGGATGCGTCGTCGTCATGGGCCGCCGCCTGCCACAGGCTGCGCCATCCGGGTTCGAGAATCTGCTTGCCGCTCACCTTGAACGTCACGTCGTCGGCGCGGCCCAGTACGGTGGTCGTCGCAAAACGGCAGTCGGGATAGAAAATGCCGATGAAGCGGCGCGCCACGAGGTCGTAGACGTTCCGTTCCGTGTCGGTCAGCGCCGCGGGCGGCACTCCCGTCGGTATGATGGCGTGGTGGTCGGTCACTTTCGAGGAGTCGAACACCTTTTTGCGCTTCGGCAGTTGCGTGCCCCGCAGCGGCTGCAGCATAGGCCCGTATTGCCCGCTGATTCCGTTGAGGATGTTTTTGCACTTCGGGTAGATGTCGTCGCTCAGGTAGGTGGTATCGACGCGCGAGTAGGTGGTCACTTTTTTCTCGTAGAGGCTCTGTATGAACTGCAAGGTCTGTTCGGCCGAGTAGCCGAACTTCCGGTTGCACTCCACCTGCAGGGAAGTCAGGTCGAACAGGCGGGGCGGCGCTTCCGTGCCGTTCTTCCGCTCCACCGAGGTGACGGTGAAGGGCGCGTTCCTGATGCGTTCGAGCGCGGCAAGTCCCTCCTGCTCCGTCGCGAAAGCGTTGCGGCGGTCGTTTTGTGCCGTCGGTGTTTTTTCCGGGCCTGCGGCCTCGCTTTCGTCATTGCCGGGACGGGCGTTGCGTGCCTGGGCGGTGAATGTCGTTTCGCGGTAGACGGTTGTCAGTACCCAGTAGGGTTCGGGGCGGAAGTGGTCTATTTCGTGCTGCCGGTGCACGATAAGCGCCAGTGTCGGCGTCTGTACGCGGCCTATGGACAGGGGAGCGGCCCCTTTGCCCTGTTGTCCGTACTTCAGGGTGTACAGCCGTGTGGCGTTCATGCCCAGCAGCCAGTCGCCGATGGCGCGGCAGAGCCCCGCTTCGTAGAGCGGCTTGTAGTCGGCCTGCGGTTTGAGATGGGCAAATCCCTCGCGGATGGCCTCTTCCGTGAGCGACGAAATCCAGAGCCGCTGCACGGGACATTTTGCCCCGGCCTTCTGCATCACCCACCGCTGGATGAGTTCGCCTTCCTGCCCGGCATCGCCGCAGTTCACTATGCCGTCGGCTTTCTGCATGAGGCCCTGTATGATGGAGAACTGGCGTTCGATGCCCTTGTCCTGCTTCAGGCGGATGCCGAAACGGGGCGGAATCATCGGCAATGCCCCGAGCGACCACCTTTTCCAGCCCGGCGTGTAGTCTTCCGGGTATTTCAGTTCGCACAGGTGGCCGAACGTCCATGTAACTTGGTAACCGTTACCTTCGATGTAGCCTTCGTGGCTTTCGGTTGCGCCGAGCAGACGGGCTATGTCGCGGGCTACGCTGGGTTTTTCGGCAATGCAGACAATCATAGGCTGGATGTGGTGAGGGGAGAATGGGGGGATGAGAGTGAGAAACGCAGGGTGCGGCTGTCGAAGGTGACGCCCTCCGTGCCGAAAAGGCGTTCCATGCAGCCCTCTTCGGCCAGTTGGCGTGGCGAGCCCTGACGCAGGCCTTCGTGTGACAGCAGCCAGACGTTGCCGACCGTGCTGAAAGTCAGTTCAAGGTCGTGTGTGGAAATCAGAATGGTCTTTCCGTGCTGCTCCGCCAGGCTGCCGAGCAGGCGCAACATGCCGATGCGTCCGGGAAAGTCGAGGAAGGCCGTCGGTTCGTCCAGCAGAATGACGGGTGTCTGCTGTGCCAGGGCCTTGGCCACCATGATGCGGCCGCGCTCGCCGTCGCTCAGGTCGGCCAGGCGGCGGTCGGCCAGTGCCGAGGCGGCGGTGACGTCGAACGCCTCGGCCACAATTTCGCGGTCGGCCGCCGACAGCCTGCCGCCGAACCCCGTGTAGGGCATCCGGCCCATGCTCACGACGTCGCGGGCCGTGAGGGCGTCCGACTCGGGCCGCGCGGTGAGCACCACGGCCACCGTCTGCGCCAGCGTACGCGGCGTGTAGTCGCGCAAGGGCCGCCCCATCCATGCCACTTCGCCCGCGAGCGGCGGCTGCAGGCCGGCCAGCGTGCGCAGCAAGGTGCTTTTGCCCGTTCCGTTCGGGCCTACGAGTGCCGTCAGCGAGGCACGCGGCAGTGTGCCGCACAGGTCTTGCGACACCGCACGGCGTTTTCCGCCGAAGCGATAGCCCGTCAAGAGGTGCCGGATATGGAGTACGTTTTCTTTCACGCTGCAAAGGTACTTCCTTTTTGCGATACCGCCAAGCCGGCCGCCTTTGTCACTTTTTTTCAGAATATGCGCAAAGCGGCGGGTGTGTGTGCCGTTTTTTTCTTAACTTTGCCTCGTATAAATTAATGTACGATTAAGCATTTCATAAACAGACATAACAATGAGCGAACAACTGAAAAAAGTCAAGCAACTCGTGGAACTCCGTCAGAAAGCACGTCTTGGCGGAGGCGAGAAGGCTATTGAGAAACAGCATGCCAAGGGAAAGGCCACGGCACGCGAGCGTATCGACTTGCTGCTGGACAAGAACTCGTTCGAAGAAATGGACATGTTCAAACTGCACCGCTGCCACAACTTCGGAATGGAGAAGAAGCAGTACCTGGGCGACGGCGTGGTTTGCGGCAGCGGTACGATTAACGGCCGTCTGGTATATGTATTCGCACAGGACTTCACGGTAAACGGCGGCTCCCTGTCCGAAACGATGGCCGAGAAGATATGTAAGGTGATGGACCAGAGCATGAAGATGGGCGCACCCTGCATCGGCCTCAACGATTCCGGCGGCGCGCGCATACAGGAAGGCATCAACGCCCTCGCAGGCTTCGGCAACATCTTCCAGCGCAACATTGAAGCCAGCGGTGTCGTGCCGCAAATCAGCGGTATCTGCGGACCCTGTGCCGGCGGAGCCGTATACAGTCCTGCCTTGACCGACTTTGTCGTCATGCTGGAAGGCATCAGCTACATGTTCCTTACCGGCCCGAAAGTGGTCAAGACCGTGACGGGCGAGGACGTGAGCCAGGAAGACCTCGGCGGCGCGGGCGTTCACTCCTCCAAGAGCGGCGTGTGCCATTTTACCGCCAAGACGGAGGAAGAGTTTGCCGCACTTATCCGCCGCTTGCTCGGATATATTCCCCAGAACAACATGGAGCGCGCGCCGCGCGTTGCCTGCAACGACCCCATAGACCGCAAGGAAGACAGCCTTAACGAGATTATACCCGACAATCCCAATATGGCTTATGACATGTACAAGGTCATCGGCGCGGTCGTAGATAACGGAGAGTTTCTCGAAGTCCAGCGTGACTTCGCGCGCAACATAATCATAGGCTTTGCCCGCTTCAATGGTCAGAGCGTCGGCATCGTGGCTAATCAGCCCAGTGTCTATGCCGGTGTGCTCGACTGCAACGCTTCGCGCAAGGCAGCCCGTTTCGTGCGCTTCTGCGACTGCTTCAACATTCCCATTGTAAGCCTTGTAGACGTTCCGGGATTCCTGCCCGGTACGGGCCAGGAGTATAATGCGGTCATCAGTCACGGAGCAAAACTGCTCTATGCCTATGGCGAGGCCACCGTGCCCAAGGTAACGGTAACTTTGCGCAAGAGCTACGGCGGCAGTCATATCGTGATGGGTTGCAAGCAGCTTAAGGCCGATTTGAACTATGCCTGGCCTTCGGCCGAGATTGCCGTAATGGGTGCCGGCGGAGCCGTGGCTATTCTCAGCGCAAAGGAGGCCAAGGAGAAGGAAGACCCGAAGGCGTTCCTCGCAGAGAAGGAAAAGGAGTACAACGACCTGTTCACGAACCCCTACAAGGCGGCCGAGTACGGCTATGTGGACGATGTCATCGAACCGCGCAACACCCGCTTCCGCATTTGCCGCGCCCTGGTGCAGCTGGAAAACAAGCGCGAAGCACGGCCCGCCAAGAAACACGGCAATGTGCCCCTCTAAAAAGAACCGGGTGGCTGTAACGAACGGCTACACCTATATATATAAGACTGTATGAAGACTTTCAAGTATAATCTGAACGGGCAAACGCTCTGTATCCGCCTTGACGAGAAGCAGGGAACCATTGCCGACCTGCTCGTGAACGGCGAACATCCGTCTGTGACCGACGAAGACATGCCTGCTTATGCGGCTGTCATCGCGTTGGCCCTCATCGAGTACGAGGTGGAAGTGGTGCACGACGAGGAACCGGGCGTCATCACGCTCGCACCGCAAAGCAGCGAATGGGCAAATCCCTCGCAACTCATTTCATCATTATGAAACGTGCGCCGGAGTGCCTGAAACGCGCGCCGGCAACGCAGCAACCGATACTTAACCATAACGAACAAAATGAAACAATACAAATACAAAATCAACGGTGCGCAGTACGACGTGACTATCGACGGCATCGTGGGAAAAACCGCCAAGGTCGAGGTGAACGGCATTCCTTTCGAGGTTGAGATGCAAGGTTCCTCGTTAGTGGAAGAGGACCTTCCCGTAATGGTGGCCGACAACAACGCGCCCGCACCCGCGGCACCCGCACAGGAAACCGCACCGGCCGCAGCGCCGGCCGCCGGTCCCGGAGCGGGAACGCCCGTCAAGGCTCCCCTGCCCGGCGTGGTGACGAAAATACCCGTGAGCGTGGGACAGGCTGTCAGGAAGGGAGACACCGTGCTCATACTGGAAGCCATGAAAATGGAGAACAATATCACCGCCGAGTGCGACGGAACGGTTACGGGAATATGCGTAGCCGCCGGCGACAGCGTGATGGAAGGCACCACATTGCTTACCGTAGGCTGAAGCCCGCACCCGTGAAGCCCTTTCCCGCGGGGGAATGTGGCGTAATCCGAACCTATACGACCGTCTGCCGTTGTCAGTATTTCCTGTCACGGCAGACGGTCGTTCCTTTGTAGTCCTTTCCGCGCTTTTCCCCTGCTTTTTCCGTACATTCTGCATGGAAAATCGTAACTTTGCCCCTGTAAAAAACGGATTATGGAGCAGAAGGAAAGTTTTAATGTATTGGGAGAGCAACCCGTAGGCCGTTTGCTGATGCACTATGCCATACCTGCGATTGTGGCAATGACGGCTTCTTCCGTCTACAACATTATAGACGGCATTTTTATAGGTCAGGGTGTCGGAAAGGAAGCCATCATGGGGCTGGCGCTCACGGGCCCCGTCATGTCGCTCACGGCGGCGTTCGGCGCCATGGTCGGTGTAGGCGCGTCCACCCTCATGTCCGTGCGTCTCGGGCAGAAGGATTACGCCACGGCACGCCACATTCTCGGCAACGTTGTCATCATGAACGTCGTCATGGGTCTGTCTTTGGGATTCATATTGCAGTTGTTCCTTGTACCGATTCTGCGTTTCTTCGGCGCAAGCGACGCCACGTTGCCCCATGCCCATGCCTTCATGACCGTTATCCTGGCCGGCAACGTCGTGACCCACCTCTATCTGGGTCTGAATGCCCTGTTGCGTTCCACCAACCGTCCGATGAAGGCCATGTATGCCACATTCGGGACGGTCGCGCTCAATTGTATTTTCGCCCCCGTCTTCATCTTCGTGCTCGGGTGGGGCATCCGCGGCGCGGCAGCCGCCACCGTGCTGGCGCAAAGCTGTATGCTCGTATGGCAGTTGCGCCTGTTCTCCAATCCTAACGACTTCATACACTTCAGTCGCGACATCATGCACTTGCGCGGCCGCATCGTGCGCGAGTCCCTCCTCATAGGTCTGCCGCCTTTCCTCATCAATCTGTGCGCCTGTCTGGTGGCGGTCATCGTCACACGCAGCATGACGCAGTACGGAGGCGACGTCGCCGTCGGCGCGTTCGGCATCACCAACCGCCTGGCCCTGCTGGTCGTCATGATTGTCATCGGTCTGAACCAAGGTATGCAGCCGATAGCGGGCTACAACTATGGCGCGCGCAAGTACGACCGCCTCATCTCCGTGCTGAAGAAGGCCGTTGTCGCGGCCACGTGCATCACTACGGCGGGCTTCCTCGCCGGCATGTTCTTCGCGCGGCCGTGTGTTTCCGTGTTTGCCAAGGACGCGCCCGAACTGATTGACGAGGCGGCGCGCGGACTGCGGCTCGTGGTCCTCTGTTTCCCCCTCATCGGTATGCAAATCGTATCGACCGCCTTCTTCCAGAGCATCGGAATGCCGGGCAAGAGCATCTTCCTCTCGCTCACGCGCCAGTTGTTTTTCCTGCTGCCCGCGCTGCTCATCCTTCCCCACCTGTTCGACAATGCCGTGACGGGCGTATGGTGCGCCATGCCCGTTTCCGACGCCGCGGCCGCCGTGGTGTCGGCCGTCATGCTGCTGGTGCATGTGCGCAAGTTCAGACAACGTGCGGCGGAGACGCTCTGAGGAGAAAATCCCTGCGCTCCGGCCGCAGACACGCGGCGGGGCGGCGGACCGGACCGGCCGTGACGGAGCAATACAACAAGAAGAATAAGAAAATATATGCGATATGGAAAATTTCGTCATCAACATCGGGCGTCAGCTCGGCAGCGGAGGCCGCGCCATCGGCCACATCCTGGCGCGCGACCTGGGCATAGCCTATTATGACAAGGAGATTCTCGAGCTGGCCGCCAAGGAAAGCGGATTCTGCACGGAAGTCTTCGAGCGCAGCGACGAGCATAAGACATTCTTCCGTTCCGTCTTCGGTAATATCGTGCCCTTCTTCGGCAGCGGGAGCGACTTCTACAACAACCAGCTCAGCGAGGAAAGCCTGTTCCGCCTGCAGAGCGAGGCCATTTGCAAGGCGGCCGAAGAGCGGTCGTGCATCTTCATCGGCCGTTGTGCCGACTATGTGCTGCGCAACCACCCGCGCTGCGTGAATGTCTTCGTCTCCGCCGACCCTGCCGACCGCATAGACCGCATCTGCAAGGCGCGCGGCATAGACGGGAAGGCCGCCCGGCGCGTCATGGAGCAGGGCGACGCCAAGCGGGCGGAGTTCTACAACTTCTACAGTCCCTCGCGGTGGGGCGCAGCTGCCACCTACCACCTCTGCATCAACTCCAGCGTGCTGGGCATCGAGCAGACAGCCGCGTTCATCAGGCTTTTCGTGGAACAGAAGCTCAACCTGACCGCCCGATGAAAAGGATTGGCCTGCTGTCCGATACGCATGGATACTGGGACGACCGTTACGCGAAGTACTTTGCCGAGTGCGATGAAATCTGGCACGCGGGCGACATCGGCACGATCGAGTTGGCGGAGCGGCTGGCCGACTTGAAACCCTTGCGGGCCGTATGCGGAAACTGCGACGGCGGCGACTTGCGCCGCATGTATCCGCAGACGCTCCGTTTCCGCTGCGAGGAGGCCGACGTGCTCATCAAGCATATCGGCGGCTATCCCGGCAATTACGACCGCAGCATACAGGGGCAGCTCTTCGTGCGTCCGCCCAAGCTCTTCATTTCCGGCCATTCACATATACTGAAGGTGCTCTACGACCGCAGTCTGGGCCTTCTGCACATCAATCCCGGTGCGGCCGGCCTGCAGGGATGGCACAAGGTGCGCACGCTCGTGCGCTTCAGCGTGGACGGCACGGACTTCAAGGACCTTGAAGTCATTGAACTGAAGTGAGGCTGCCTTTGCCTAAGCATTGGACGGTGGTATTTTTAATACTTGCCTTGCGGCGATTTAACACTTCTTGCTTTTCGTCGAAAAATGTTGTATCTTTGTGGTACAGAAAATAGGGAAGGCGGTCGCGTACCGCCTTTTTTCGTGTAAATAAGCCCCTTATGGGGCGATTTACATGCACATGTAGAAAATTTTAGAAGCAGCCTGCGCAAAAATACATGCCTTCTATTTTGAAACGGAAGCCTTTCGCGCGCGAAAAGATGCCGTCCAAAGGCTCGCAGGCCCTTTCTGTTTACATTTATTTACGTAACGGGAGTTAAAAATGTTAATGTCGGTCGGCGGCACAAGGGGCTTTCGTCCGGCCGTCAGGCGGCTGCTCAGCGTTTGACCGCGGTGCGCCATTTCCCGATGTCGGGCACGCCGAGTGTGACGGGCGTGTAGTCGCGGCTTTCGTTGCCATAGGCGTCGATGGCCGTAACGATGTAGCGGCTGTATAGCGATGCGGGCAGCGCGGGCACGTGGCGCAGGCTCGTTTCCTTCAGTCCGAGCGCCACGGGCAGGGCCTGTTCCGTGCCGTCGGGGGCTTCCTGCATCCGGTAGACGTTGTAGCGCACGGGCACTTCGGGACGGTCGTCCGTTACGGCCTGCCACGTCAGCACCACCGCCATGCCGTCGCGCGCAATCCGCACTTCGGGAGCGGCGGGCGGCACGCTGTCGGCCCAGGTCATGGCGGGGACAAGCGCGGGCCGCCGGTAGAAGTCGTTGGCCACGAAGTCGTAAAGTCCTTTCACGTTGTCGGTGAAGAAACGCGAGCGGAAAAAGGCGGCTCCCCCCATGCCCGTGTCGCGCAGGAAGTGCAGCTGGCGGCTGATGACGCCGAGGTCCCAGTTCTTTTCCCGCGGGCTGAGAAAGTATATCCCCAGTCCCGGGACGACCGGCCGCCCGGCGGCGTTCTCCTGCCAGTCGAGGGCGAAGGGATAGAAGTGCCTGCCGTCGAAGTACATCATGGGGAAGAGCATGTCCATCCAGCCGTTGCGCAACCATCCCTGCGCGTCCTGGAAGACGGCGTCGCGGGCATTCCATCCGTAGCTGCTCTGCCGGGGCAGGTCGGCGTATTTCCCGACGGGCGAACAGCTCACCTTCACCCACGGGCGCACGGCCTTGACGGCCGCGGATACCTTCTGCACGCAGCGGTCCACGTTCCCGCGCCGCCAGTCGGCCATGTTCCGGCCTTTCCCATAGCGGCGGTAGGTGCGGGTGTCGTTCCAGGGGATGCCCTGTTCGGGATAGCGCACGTAGTCGAGGTGGATGCCGTCCACGTCATAGGCGCGCACAATCTCTTCGCAGATGTCGGCCAGATAGTCCGCCGTGCCCGGCACGCCCGGGTCCATCATCCAGCGGTCGCCGCAGCGCACGCACAGGTCGGGACGGCGGCGGGGCAACGCCTTTGCGCCGAGGCGGCGTTCCGATGCCACCGTACAGATGGGGAAAGCCACCACCCAGGCGTGCAGTTCCATGCCGCGGCGGTGACATTCGTCCGTGACGAAGCGCAGCGGGTCGTATCCGGGAGCCTTTCCCGGCGTGCCCGTGAACACCTCGTCCCAGGGTTCGAGCACCGAGGCGTAGGCCGTGGTCGAGCGGATGCGGGCCTGGAACAACACCGTGTTGATTCCTGCCGCTTGCAGGCGGTCCAGTATTCCGCAGAGCTCGCGCCGCTGTTCCTCGGCGGCGGCCGGTGTCGTCGCGGGGCGGCTTGGCCAGTCCAGTCCGCTGAGTGTGGTGAGCCAGACGGCACGTACCTCGCGCGGCAACAGGGTTTCGTCCGCCGCAGCCGCAGCCCTTGTCGTCGGGATGCAGGCCGGCAGGCACAATGCCGCCGTCAGGGCGATGCTTCGCAGCAGGTGGAAGGTCCTTCTCATGGGGAGTCAGTGTTTAAGTTTCTTGTACAAGTCGTTCAGTGCCGTGCGCGGAAAACCGAGCCGCACGGCCGTGTCCAGGTCCTTGCGGGCCGCTCCTTTCAGGTCGAGGCGCAGCAGTACGCGGGCACGACCTGCGTAGGCCTGGGCGTCGTCCGGACGCAGCCGGATGGCTTCATCGTAGTCCGAACGGGCGGGGACGTCCATCGACAGGCGTTCCTCCACGCCGGCGCGGGCCATCAGTGCGTCATAGTTCCGCGGGTGTGCCGCCAGGAACAGGTTCAGGCGGTTCAGGGCCTCGTTCGGTTGTCCCAGGTCCTCGAACAGGCAGGCCAGCAACAGGCTTGCGTTTTCGTTCTCGTGTTCTTCCCGTAAAATCTCCTCTAAGTCGCGCCGTGCCGCCGCGGGTTGTCGGTTGCGGGTATGGACTGCCGAGCGCAGGAACAGTGTCCGCACGCGCAGGTCGTCGGGCAGTGTGTCCGCCAGCAGGGCCTCGCAATCGGACAAGGCGGCCGGCAGGTTTCCGCCCTCATACAGGCAGACGGCCCGGCCGTATCGGGCGTCGTGGGCCGCAGGTTTCTGCTTCAAGGCTGCGGAAAATTGGTCGTAGGCCTCGCGGCGGTCGTTCCGGGTCAGGGCAATCTGCCCCAGGTAGTAGTGTACGATGTGGTTGCCCGGGGCTTCGGGCCGCGCCTTGAGGGCCGCGCGGAAGCGTCGTTCGGCTTCGGCCGTCGAGTCGGCATATAGCGCGTTCAGGGCGCGTGTCAGGTGGTCGATGTAGGCCAGGGAGTCGCGCCGCTGCCGCTCCCGGATGCCGCTCTCCTCGCGGTAGTCGTCGATGGTCTTGGCCCGCACGCCGCCATTCTTGAGGTCGATGACCGTTTGTGCGCGGCCGGGCAGCGTCAGGCCCGCGATGAGGACAATCAGAAACAGGATGCGTGGCATGAATGTGGCTTTTTTAGTTGCCTATCCGGAAATAAATGGTGTCGCTGCGCGTGGTGCCGACCCCGTTGCGGGCGAAAGGCACCATGAAATAGCGTCCCGGCTCGAGCGGCCGCGTCGTAGCGTGGAACAGGTCGGTCTCGTCGGTCGATTCCACCTCGATGCGCAGCGTGTCGTTGCCGTAATTGAAGCCCCGCTTGAGGATGTCGCTGTTTACCGACGTAAGAATGCGGCCGGTCATGAGGCAGACGTTGCCTTCGACCGTGGCCGATACGCTTTCGAGGGTCGGCGGGAAGGGTTGTTCGCCGGAACGGTCCACGGGATTGCAGGCCGTGAGGGCGAGAAGGCCGGTGACGGCCGCGACAAGCGGGAAAGCGGCGCTCAGGCGGCGGAGAGTATGAAGAAAGAGGTTCATGGTCAGTAGTTTTACAAATTAAAGGACCTTTATCCGCAGGACGCGGCGTGTGGTTTCGGTGATGGCGGCGCGGCGGTCGGGCCTGCGCCCTACAATCCACAGGATGCCTTCGCTGTCGCACAGGACACGTGCGCCGAGCCGGTCGATGCGCGAGCAGTGCAGGTCGGTCAGGAAGTCGCTCACGAGCTTCGTGCCGCGCATCCCGTAGGGGGCGAAGCGGTCGCCGGGGGCTGCGCTGCGGCAGGTGAGGGGCGGGGCGATGCGGTCGGCGTCCAGGCACGCGGTGGCGGCATCGCGGGGGATGTTGCCCAGTTCCGTGCGCGGCAACAAGTCCGCTTCGAACTGCGTGCCGTCGGGCAGAACGGTACGGCCGGGCACTCCGATAGGCGTGGCGGGGAGCGGGACGGGACGGGGACGGACTTCGAGCCACCCGCGGTGCACCACGGCCACATGGGCGGGGGCTTCGTAGAGGGCACCGCTGCGACGTCCGCCCGTGGCGGCGATGTCGGCCACCGTGGACGGCGTGAAACCGTAGGGACGCAGCAGTTCGTAAATCAGGGTAGGCGTGACACGGACATTGCCCTGCGGGGTGGGGATGTCGGTGCCGGGCAAAGGCAGGTTTACACCGCCGGGGACGTGCTCCAGCCCGGCGCGCAGACTTTCGACGGCGTAGTCAAGGAGTTGTCCGGCCTCGGACAGGCGGACGGCAGTGGCGGCCAGTGTCTCGTCGGCCGAAGGGTTGAGGCGGCGCAACAGGGGCAGCAGTTCGTGACGCACCAGATTGCGCTTGTACGCCGTATCGGCGTTGGTGCTGTCCGTCACGTAGTCTTGTCCGCGTGCGGCCAGGAAGTCGGTAAGCTCCTGCCGCGAAGTTCCGAGCAGCGGCCGGACGATGCGTCCGTTCGTGCCGCGCATTCCGGTCAGGCCGCGCAGCCCGCTTCCCCGCAGGAGGTTGAGCAGGAGGGTCTCCGCATTGTCGTCGCGATGATGGGCCACGGCGACCGCGGCACAGGAGTATTCGTCCGCAAGCGGCCCGAACCAGCCGTAACGCAGGCGGCGTGCGGCCATTTCTATGCTTTCGCCGGTGCGTGACGCCTCGCCGCGGGTGTCGAAGTGCGTTACGTGCAAGGGTATGCCGAGCCTGTCGCAGAGCCGGCGGCAGAAATTTTCGTCGCGGTCGCTTTCGCCGCCGCGCAGTCCGAAGTTGCAATGCGCGGCCCTCAGCTTATACCCCATTTCGTGCAGGATGAGCAACAGCGCCACGGAGTCCGCACCGCCGCTCAGGGCGACGAGCAGGCGTGCCGGCGGGAGGGGAAGTCCCTGCCGTACGACAGTTTCGGATATGCGGTGGATGAGGTCCATGGAGTGACGGTGAGTGGGTGGGAACGGGCGGCCGGCGGCGCGTTGTCAGTAGGAAGCCGTGGCGGGAATGCCTTCGGCCTCGACCATCGCCACGATGCGGTCGAGTTCGGCGTGCGTGGCTTTCAGCAGGCCGCGGGCCGGTGTTTCGCGGTCGATGGTATAAATCATGACCTGCCGGGGACGGATGCGCCGTAAGGCTTCAATCCAGGGCAGGACGTAGGCGTCGGACGTATTGTCCACGTCGTTGCCTTCGGTGTCCTTACCTTTCATGAAGATGGTCTGCACAATCACGTGCCCCTCGAAGGCGCAGAGGTCGCGCACGATGCGTTCCACGTCGTAGGAGGCTGCGGGCCGGTTCACGCGGGCGATATATGCGGCGTCCACCGTGTCGAGTTTCTGGATATTGTTGTCCACGCGCAGAAGTGCGTCGCGCACCTCGGGGCGTGCGGCAAAGGTGGCGTTGCTCAGAACGCTGATGCCGGCGTGCGGACAATAGCGGTCGCGCAGCCGGATGGTATCGTCGATGATGGCGGCGAAGTCATGGTGCGACGTAGGCTCGCCGTTGCCGGCAAAAGTCAGGACGTCGGGCAACTCGCCGGCGGCCTGCATCCCGATGAGCCTGTCCTCGAGGACCGCACGTACTTCTTCGCGGCTCGGGCGTGGCTTCGAGGGCTGCCTTTCTCCGTTGAAGCCGCACTCGCAATAGATGCAGTCGAACGTACATGCCTTGCCGTCGGCCGGCAGCAGGTTGATGCCGAGAGAAAGGCCCAGGCGGCGGCTGCGTACCGGGCCGAAAACGGGAGAGGGATAGAGGATGGTTGCCATGGTCTTGCTTTTTGGCGGGCACAGATGCCCATATAGTTTTGGCAAAGGTACAAAAAAATATCCCAAATCGGTCATTATACTTTTGTCCGTATTGTTTCTTTTTCCCAGCCATATTTTTTCACGGGCGGGCGCAGGCATAGCGGGCTATGTCAAGCACGGACGGGGAAAAAGATGACGGGAAAAAGGAATAAGACGGCAAAAGAGCCATATCGGGCAAACTTCTCGGCGGTCTAATGACCGATTTGGGATTATCAGAAAGCGGCGGAAACGTGTGCAAGGACCTCATTTGCGCTTTCCCGGAACAGAAAAAAGATGGCTGCGTGCGGCATGAAAATCCCTACGTGCGGTCCGGATTTTCCTATGTGTACATGTAGGAAAAACTACATGTGCATGTAGTCCGTCGTAGATGGCATGTAGTTCTTTCTACATGCCATGTAAGTAAACCTCTCTCTATGAAAGGTTTACAAAGGTGCTGTTTGGCGCGTTTCGAGATGGTGCGAAAATCAAAAAAGCGTCCGCCCGGTTTGTGCCGGACGGACGCTTGGGGAATGTTTGTCAGGGCGAATTTATTTCACCATTACTTTCTGTCCGTCGATGATGTATACTCCGCGGCCGGAGATGCCGTTGAGGCGACGGCCGGACAGGTCATAGATTTTTCCGGTTGCCTTCTCGGTCTCGATACCCGTAATGCCGGTCGAGGGATCTACGGTCATGATGATTTTTACCGTGAGGTTCTTGCCGACAGCTGCGAGGTCGGTTCCGCCGCCCTGTATTTCTTTCAGGATATAATCCTTGACGGCGGGAACAGTCAGCGTGTAGGTGCTTCCGGCCTTGACCAACTCGTTCGTTTCGGGGGCCAGGACGTTGTCTTCCATATCGACCACCTGGATTTTCACGTTGAAATAAAGGTCTGCCACGTATTCGTAGATGACGTACGGGTGTCCCGGTGCGTTCCAGCCCACGAGATTTCCGTTGGCCACACCGTCCCAGCACACATTGTTCGAACCTTTTATCTGCCAGCTGCCGTCCGGGTTCTTCGAGAAGGTGAATACGCCGCCGTTGTCGGTGAGGGTGACGGGCGTGTTCTGCGTGCTAAGCAAGGGTACGTAGGCATTCCATGCGGTGTTCTTCACCTTGAAGCCCGAGCCGGAAGCCTCCAGCATCCATGTGGATGCCGGGGTGGCGCCTTCGGCCTTGGCGACACGGTTTATCTGCTTGCTGTTTGTGGCGGAGCGGAAGCCGCGTCGGCCGCCGTTGTCGGCATCCGAGTTGTCGTAGATGAGGTATGATTTTCCCGACTCCACAGTTGAAACAGCCTGACCGAGCTCTTTCACGCCGTTATAGGCATCGTGCTCGTAAGTGGCAAGGATTACCGCATCGGCTTCGGGAGCGAAAGAAGAACCGTCTTCGTGGTCGGAACTGACGAATGTGCAGTAATCTAACTCAGGCAGGCTGACCGTAAAATTTTCGCCTACGGGGCAGTTCTTTTCTTCACTGAAAAGGATGGCTCCATGCTGGTCGCGGCATACGGTCGTTACGGCATAGGCCGAGCGTTTGTAGGTTACGTTCACGGTGGTGTCGTCCGCTTTCTCGGCACTGACTTTTACCATGTTCTTGAACTCGGGACAAACGGCCGTGATGTCTTCCTCGCCGACGGGAACGCCGCGTACGAGCGTGCCTAAGGCATTTCCGTCCTCGTCCTTGCAGACATAGGTGACGGCACGTACTTCCTGGATGTTCCAGGCTGCGCCGACGAAGCGCAAAGCGTTGGTGTTGTCCACCGAAGAGCCGGAGGAGATGATGCCGGGCAGGTTGTTGGAAGTAGTAGGTACGGGGTAGAGGTTCTTACCGGCGATGCTCACCGTGAAATCGTGGGTTTCCTCGTTCGGGGCAATGGTGATGTCTACCGCAGGTGCGCCCATCGTGACAGGATAACCGAGACGGCCGTTCCTGCCCTGGGCTGCGGCGATGCTGCGTCCCGTCGTGGCGTTCGTGAGCTGCACGTTCTGCGACTTGTCGGCGTTGAGGCTGCTCTTGGTTACGGTCCAAACGTTGTTACCCCAGATGTCGGTCGTCTGTCCTGCATGTGCGGCTTTTCCGTCATCGGCGATGGTGATGCCTTCGAAGCCTTCTACGGAGTTGGTGAAGGTGTAAGTCTTTCCTTCCTCAAGGTAATCGAACTCGGGATATACGATGGAAGCGCCGTCGATGGACTGTGCCGACCACAGGCCGCCGTTGCCGTCGGAGGGATTGTTGTAAATATTGACGGAATAGCCTTGTCTACCCATCGAAGCGTTCATCCAGAGGTCCGTAGTCTTGTCGCTGCGGATGGAGTAATAGTAGGAGCCGTCCGCAAGGCCGTAGCCGTTGTCACCAAGTACGAAGTTGTAGTGCTTGGCGGCGGTGTCGTAGTCCCAACGTCCGGCAGTCGAAGTCGCAGTGGGGTCGGGCTTCAACGAACCTTCGGGCTGCGCCTTGCAGACCAGGGCATAGTGTCCCGGATTGGCCTCGTCTTCCTCGAAACTCCAAAGCTGCCAGTCGTAGGCTGCGTCATCGGCGGCCACAGGCTTGGCTGTCCACAGACGGTTTACCTGTGCGTTTTTTCCGGCATAGGTCGTGATGAGCGGAGAACCCTCGCGAAGCAGTTCCATGCAGCTTCCGGAGCGTGTGGCGTCCGAGCCGGCGCGCGTCACGAGGCGGTAGTAATACTTGCGGGTGGCGGTCGAGACGTTCGGCATTACTTTTTTCGTCTCGCCGGTGGAACTTCCTAAGTAGAAGTGGCGGCAGTAGTTGTAGTTGTTGTAGTTCAGCAACGTGCTGTCCTTGGTCATGCGCACCTGGAAGTCGTCGAAGTTCTTGTCGGCCTGCTGGGTCCATCCCGCTTCGGCGATGGCAATCAGACGGGGCAGGGCCAGGTATTCCATATAAGTACGGTCGGAGACGTGCTCTGTCCAGAAAGTACCCTGTACGCCCGTGTAGTGCTTGGCCAGTTCGGCGGAGATGTTTGCCGGAACGGGCACACGGTTGTAAGTGGCGCGTACGTTGTCCGAACCGTCACCGGCTCCGGGAGGGTCGTTCGGGTCTTGCTTGCGGTTGATATAGTACGGGCCCCACGGGGTATAGACATTGTCCAGACCAAGTTCGGCAGCCTTGCGCGCACCGGCGTCGGCGGTGCCCACGGTCCAGGCGAAGACAAGCGCGTCAAGGTCCTGGATGAGTTTTGTGTCGGCTCCCTCTTCCGAGATGGCCTCGTTCCATACGATGACCTTGCGGCCGTTGTCCTTGATGTGCGTACCTACTTCCTTGATGAAGTGGGATTGCAGCTGGCGATAGCTGGTCAGGCCCAACTCCCTGTAGCGTGCCTGGCATTCGGCGTTGTTCTGCCAGGCCGAGGTCGGGCATTCGTCACCGCCGATATGTACATAGTCGTAGGGGAAGATGTCCATGATTTCGGTCAGGATGTCCTTGGCGAACTGCACGGCTGCGGGGTTGGCCACGTTAAGCACGTCGGAGGAGATACCGCCGTCGTCCCAGATGGTGTGAGTGCCCTCGGGCGTGCAGCTGTATTCGGGATAGGATGCCATGGCTGCCACGAAGTGACCCGGCATGTCTATTTCGGGAATGATTTCGATATGGCGTTCCTTGGCGTAGGCCACGACTTCGCGGAGCTGTTCCTGCGTGTAGAAGTAAGGGCCATAGGGCTTGTTAATCCAGTACTGGCCGAGTTTCATGTCGGTGAAGCGGGAATTGGGCGCTATGCTGCCGACTTCGGTCAGTTTCGGGTATTTCTTGATTTCCACGCGCCATCCCTGGTCGTCGCTCAGGTGCCAGTGGAAGCGGTTCATCTTGTAATAGGACATGACGTCCAGCATACGTTTCACGTCCTCCACGGTAAAGAAGTGGCGCGCCACGTCGAGCATGAATCCGCGGTATCCGAAACGCGGCTGGTCGGTGATGCTGACGACGGGCAGGGCATATTTGGTGACCGTTGCGTCCGCTACGCCGGCCATGACGTTGGCCGGAAGAATCTTCTTCACGGTCTGGAAGGCGAAGTACAGGCCTGCCGGTGTGGCAGCCTCGATGACGGCGCCGTCGGCCGTGACATTGAGCTTGTAGCCTTCTTCTCCTACGGCCGAGATGTCGGCCGTCCTGACGTCAATCAGGGCATTGTCGGCATTCTGTGCCACGGCCTCGTAGCCGGTGGCGGCATTGAAGGCATTGACGAACTTCTGCACTTCGGCGGCCATGTATTCGGAAACGTTGGCCGTATTGACCGCGAATGTTCGCGGCAACACCAGTTCGCCCGAGCCCACGGTCATTTGTTTGGGCTTGGGGGTAAGGTTTACGAAATCCTGCGCAGTTGCCGCGAAAGGCAGGGCCAGCAACAGGCAAAGCAGGCATAGGAATTTGTTCTTCATAAGCTGAAAAGGTTAATGATTATTTGATTTGTTTGTTTTGTCGCGTAAAGCAACCGCTGCCGCGTTCACAGACGTGTCTGTCACACGGGGCGCGGCTCCGGCATCTGTCGCTGTGTTCCCAATATATATGAATAGGTGAGGCGACATGGCATCCGGTGGTCCGTTCCTGCGGGATACACCTAAGTACGTTACAAAAATACGAAACTATTTGCACTCGTCCAAGAAAACGGCCTCGTTTTGTGTTTTTTGATGTGGCGGGTGGAATTTACGATGTTTTTCACCGGCATTTCTGTCTGCGGATGCGCTTTTAACCGTACCTTTGCAAGTATGATGAGTAATGTGAAGAAAAATTCCCCGCGTGCCTGGTTTCTGGCCGCACGTCCCAAGACGCTGGCCGCGGCCGTCATGCCGGTGTGCGCGGCCTCGGCCCTGGCTTCCGCACATGGTGCGTTCCGCCTTGTCCCGGCGGTTCTCTGTGTCGTTTTCGCCTTGCTGATGCAGGTGGCGGCCAACTTCATCAACGACCTGTTCGACTTCCTGAAAGGAACGGACGGCAACGACCGCCTCGGTCCGGAGAGGGCGTGCGCCCAAGGCTGGATTTCGCCGCGTGCCATGCGTGCCGGCATCGGTGTGACGCTGCTGGCGGCATCGGCCTGCGGTCTGTCGCTGTTGCCCTACGGGGGTGCGGGACTGTTGGCCATAGGTGTGGCGTGCGTGGTCTTTGCTTTTCTCTACACCACGCTGCTCAGCTATTGCGGCATGGGCGATTTGCTGGTATGGGCCTTTTTCGGCTTTGTCCCGGTGGCGGGCACGTACTACGTGCAGGCGGGCGGTTTCTCCCCCGAGGTGTGGTGGACGGGCGCGGCCTGCGGTCTGGCGGTGGACACGCTGCTGGTGGTGAACAATTACCGCGACCGCGACACGGACACGCGCGCCGGAAAGCGCACGCTCATCGTGACGCTGGGCGGGACATTCGGCAGCCTTTTCTATCTGTTGCAGGGAGTGGCCGCTTACCTGTGCGTGGCGATGTGCGCCCTGTACGGACACCTGTGGACGGCCGTCCTGCCGCTGTTCTACCTGCTGCCGCACTATCTGACGTGGCGTAAGATGACGCGCATCGGGCAGGGCCGCGCGCTGAACCGCGTGCTGGGTTTCACGTCGCGCAACATACTGACGTTCGGGCTGCTTGTGCTGCTTTCTTTCCTGTTGGAATAAAAAAAGATGAATGGAATAAAAAAAAGAACGGCCTGCATGTGCCGTTCTTTTTCTTTATGGGGCAGGGCCGCGTGGCGGCTTTACCCTTTGTCGTTTCCGGCCAGCCGGTTGTAGCAGGTGCGGCACAGCGGTTCGTATTCGGCCTGTTCGCCGAGCATCACGCGGCGTTCGTCCGACACCGTGCGGTGGCTGACGTAGGCCAGGCCACCGCATTTCACACAGATGGCATGTACTTTCGTCACTTCCTCGGCAATGGCGCACAGTGCCGGCATCGGCCCGAACGGAATGCCCTTGAAGTCCATGTCAAGCCCGGCCACGATGACACGTTTCCCGTTGTCGGCCAGTTGGTTGCATACGTCCGCTAATCCCTGGTCGAAGAATTGTGCCTCGTCTATGCCCACCACTTCGGCCTCGCCCGACAGTAAGAGAATGGCGGCCGCCGTCTCGACGGGCGTGGATGCTATGGCGTTGCGGTCGTGCGACACGACATCTTCTTCGGAGTAGCGGGTATCGACGGCGGGTTTGTAGATTTCGACGCGCTGATGGGCAATCCGTGCGCGCTTCAGGCGGCGTATCAGTTCTTCCGTCTTGCCCGAGAACATCGAGCCGCAGATGACCTCGATGCGTCCGCGGCGCATTTCGTTTTCTTCGTAGGGTAGCATTTGTGATTTTCCGTTTTTGTTTTCAGTGAAGGCGGGACAGTGCAAGCTGAATGCAATGAAACTCGTTTCGGATTGCTGAAGCGCCGCCTATCTTTGGGCAAAGATAATCAATCGTGGGCGATTTTTGTGCGTTTGTCCGTTGATATTTTGCGGTTCTTCCATTTGCGGATGCGGTTTGGGGCTTGTCGGGGCGGGGAATTGGAATGTTCGGGGCGGGGGGCGTGTGTGTAGGGACGCGATTCATCGCGTCCGCAGGGGATATAGGGGATTTTATCCGATGTTTCATCGCGTCCACAGGGGGTATTTGGGATTTTATCCGATGTTTCATCCTTGCGGACGCGATGAATCGCGTCCCTACATGCAGCAATCATATTGCGATTTTGACAGCATTTGCTTTTGGCCGAAAAATGCGCACTCTTTGTGTTGCGCAAGCGTGGAGGACGGCCTGAACCATCCTTTTTTCGTGTTTGCAAGTCTATGATGCGATTTCGTATATGTCATGTACGCGCGACAATCCTATTGCGATTTTAACACAATTTGCTTTTGGCCGAAAAATGTATTATCTTTGTATTGCGCAAGTGCGGAGGACGGCCTGAAACCGTCCTTTTTTCGTGTTTGCAAGTCCGTTTCGGGGAGAAACTGTCCCTATGACGGGATTTCGTACATGGCATGTAGGACGAACTACATGCCATGTAGCTTTTTCCGGCCCTGCATGTAGGAAAAACTACGAGCCATGTACGCCGCACCAAAAGTGTAGAAAAGTTAAAAAAGTTAATGTCGGAATTGACCGGTTGCAGTTCCGCGCGGCGGAAATTACCGCTTTCCCGTGAGAGACGGCGGGGCCGGCGCTCCTCCGTGCGGACAAGGAAACGGGGGACGCCTCCATTGCGGAAGCATCCCCCGTTGCCGTTATGCGTGGACGGTGTCAGAAGTTCACCGTTCCGAGATTTCTGTCTACCAGGATGCCGTCTACGGCTTTCAGGTTGAACTTGCCGGCGCGTTTGGCCTTGAACTTGATGACGAACAGTTCGGGGTTGCCCTCGTCGAGCAGGAAGTTGTTGCCCCTGTTCACGAACGTCGGGTAGAGGGACTTCGTGCCGTTGGTGTGCAGACGGTCGTAGGTGAGGTTCACCATGTCCTTCATTCCGACGAGGTCCACACCTGCGAACTCGAAGTCGTTCACGTCGTAAGGCAGGCCGAAGCTCAGTGCGTTCACGTAGTGCAGGCCTTTGCCCGAAACCTTGATTTCGACCATGTCGCCGGCGGCGAATGTCTTCTTGTTCGGGGTGAGCACGAGCGAGCCGGCCACGTGGTCGTTCGAGTTGCGCACTCCGCCGTCGAGTTCGGTCGTCACGATGGAGATGTCATAGGCGTCGATGAGACCGTTGCCGTTCACGTCGCCGATGCTTACGTAGTCGAAGTCGCCGTCCCCCTTGCGCAGACCCGTATAGTTCATGTAGCTGGTCAGGTCGTTCTCGTCGATGCGCTTGTCACGGTTGATGTCGCCCTGCAGGACGCTTTCCGTTCCGGCCACCTTGTAGATGTACATCTCCTTGCCCGAGCCGAAGTTGCCTACGGCCTCGCTGACGCTCATCTTCACGTAGCGTGCCTCGGGATTTCCCTCGAAGGCGAAGGTCTTGGTCGCGCCGTCCTTTGCCCAGACAAAGGGAACGGGGTCGCTCCATGTGCGCTTGTCGGTGCTGTATGCCAGCGTACCCTTCAGCAGCGTGCCGTTGCCGGCGTCTTCGCGCGGGAGATATTCGAGTCTGTCGAGTTTGTTCACGCTGCGCAGGTCGATAATCATGTCAAAGGGTACGGCAGTGCCTTTTCCCCACTTGGTGTGCCAGTTGCTCTTCGGGTCGAAGTCGAACAGCTTGGCGACGGTCTGTCCCGGCTGGTCCTCGCAGGTGACTTGCGCCTTGATGCCCTTCAGCGCGAACTCGAGCGGGTCGCTCTTCGTCGTGGCGACGGCGTCGGTCCATTCGGAACGGCCGTCCTTGTTCACGGCGCGTACCTTGAAGGCGTATTCCTTTTCGGGCACCATGCCGTCGAAGAGCAGTTCGCGGTCACGTATCGTCGAGTAGACCATGCCGTCGTATTCCACTTCATAGTAGTCGGCGTTCGCTACGGCGTCCCACGAGGGCGTGAGCGTGTATGTACCCGTGTTTTCGTCGGTGAAGTGTACCTTCGGGGCGGCCAGTGCGCCCGTGTGGGTGAGGAGACGGTCTGCCGGAGCGTATCCGAAGCCGTCGATTTCCACGGCCAGCGCGTTCTCCTTCACGTCACATTTTCCGATACGTACGATCAGCTGCGGATTTTTCGTGATGACCTGCTTGGCGAAGTCGCTTCCCGGTGTGGCGAAGCGGTTGATGTTGGGCGCTTCCACATAGCAATAGACGTTTTCCTTGCCTTCGAGCGCGGCTGCGCCGCTGACTTGGCTCAGTGTCACTTTGCGCTTTCCGATTTTCGCCGTTACCTTTTTCGGCTGCACGGTGGTGTTGATGCGCAGGTCGGTCGTCTTTTCGGCCTCAAAGCCTTCGAAGTCGCCTTCCGTGGGTGCAATCGTGACGGTGAGTTTGTTCTTCTCCACGTTGCTCTCGATGAGTGTGCGCGTGCAGCGTCCGCTCAGGTATTCCTGCGTGTTCCCGTCGTCGTCATACTCGCTGAATGCGGTGTAGCCGTCGGGATAGATTTCGTAGGCGCGATAGTCCTTGCGTATCTGCGAGGGGTTGTTGTTCGGATGGGTCATGGGGATGATGCTTCCGCTCTTCACGAATACGGGAAGCTTCCACAACGGGGCGTCATAATTGTTGATGATGCGTCCGCCCTCGTAGATGTCGCCGTTATAATAGTCTATCCATTTGCCTTCGGGCAGATAGATGCCGTTGCGTATGTCGTTGCCGTCCTTGTTCGCCCGGGTGTCCTGATAAATCGGGGCGACGAGGAAACTCGGTCCGTACATGAACTGGTACTGCGTCTGCGTTCCGAGCGTGTACTCGTTGGGATATTCGAGGAACATGGCGCGTATCATGGGCTGTCCGTCCACGGCCTCGCGTGCGATGCTGTAGGTGTAGGGCATCAGCTCGGACTTCATCTTCAGATACCAGCGGTTGATGCTGGCGGAAGGCTCACCGAGCACTTCGGGATACTTGGGGTTGCTGCCCCAGCCGTCCATGTTCAGCTCCATCGGCGTGAAGGTCTTCCACTGGAACTCACGTACGTTCACCGGGACGTTCTTTCCGCCGAAAATGCCGTCCACGTCGCTCGTGATGTTGGGCTGGCCGGAGAGTCCGGAACCGATGAAGGTCGGAATGTGGAAGCGGATGTATTCCCAGTCCCCGCCGGTCTGGTCGCCGCTCCATATTCCGGCGTAGCGTTGCGTGCCGGCCCAGCCGTCCAGCGAGATGATGAACGGACGTGCGTTCGAGCCGTAGTAAGGCATGATTTCGCCTACGTCGGCTACGCCGTTCAGACCGAAGCTGTAGCCCGCGCCGACCCACGCCACGTCGGTCTTGAGGACGCGCACGCCTGCGTCGCGGACTTCCTTCACGATGTCGCGCTGCAACAGGGCCTCGATGCCAGCTTTCGGATGCAGGTCGCTCTGTGTCCAGAGTCCTATCTCGACGCCCTTGGAACGGGCATAGTCGCCGAATTCCTTGAGGTTCTGAATGTTTCCGTCGAGGGTCTCGGTCTGTCCGTAGCCTGCGCCGTAGCCGTCGTTGGGCAGGAACCAGCCGAGCGGCATGTCGTGCTTGAAATAGCGGTCTATCGCGGCACGGGCCGAGAACTGGTAGTTGTTTTTCTCTCCGTTCAGGCTTTCCTTGATGCCGCCGTTGTCCTTCTGGCTCTCGTTGTAGCGTTTGCCGTCCTCGTAGAGCATGAAACCGTTTTCGGCCTCGGTCCAGTAGTCACGGTTGTAGGCGTTCAGGTGTCCTTCGTAGAAGCCGAACTTCGGCAGCAGGACGGGATTGCCCGTAAGCTGGTAGAAGTCGTTGAGCAGGGCTACCGCGCCGTCGTTCACCATCAGGAAAACGTCAAGATAGTTCTCCGAGTGCGAAAGCAGCACCTTGCCCTCCTCGGTGGCGCCGAAGTCGTAGCGGCCCGGCTTGAAGGTGTGCCACATCAGGCCGTAGCCTTTCGTACTCCAGTAGAAGGGGGTGGGAGATGCCACTCCGCCGTCCACCCAGTTGTTGGTGTTCTCTATGGCTATGGCCTTGCCGCGGTGGGAGAAGCGTCCGTTCTGCACGCCGCCGCCATAGAAGTATTCGTCCGGCCGGGCGGCCAGCGTCAGCGTGCATTGTTTTTCGCCGAGCTCCGCGGGGGCTGTTTCCTTGACCACAGTCTCGCCCGTCTGCAGGTTGGTTACGGTCATCAGGGCCGTGGTGCGGTCGATGCCGATGCGGATTTTCGGGGTGGAGATGGCGATGGCCCCGTCTTTCTTCTCCAGTTCCACACCGCCGGTGGCGCGCCGTGCCGAGCTTGTCAGGATTTGTGCCGGCGGATTGGCCTTCGGGTCGCGCATGATGCCTCCCGTGTCGTCGCGGAACAGGCGGAAGATGTTTTCGCCATAGAAGTCGATGGTCATGTGCTTGCCGTCGGCATACACCACCTCTACGGTCGTGGGGTTGATTTTGCGGGCATCGGCAATCTGTACCGCCCGGGCGTGTACGGGATTCAGTCCGATGCGCTGCGCCATGCCCGTCGTGGGGATTGCCGTCAGCGTGAGCGGCAGTGCCAGCGCTACGGCTGCGCAATGTCCGACTACGAATTTTCGGTTTTTCTTCATGATATGATAAAGTGTTGTTTTGGTGTTTTTCTGCTTTGCGGCCCGTTGCGGGGCCGGCCTACTTAATGCGTTCAAAGTTACACAATATTTCGTAATGCGGGCACTTGGCCTGCAAAAACTTTTCTGTTCTTCACCGCGGTCGCTTTCCCGTTTCTGTCCCGGCGGTCTCCGTCGCCGTTTTCTCGACGTGCCGGCCGCGGGGCGCGGGGATACGGAAAGCCCCCGGAGCCGTCGGGCTTCGGGGGCGTATCATGGTTGCTGTGCGGACGGGGCTTATTTCGCTTCGGCCTCGGCCTTGATTTTCTCGTTGATGGCGTTGATTTTCTCGGCCAGCAGCCCGAGGTCTTCCTTGAGCCGCTCTATCTTTTTCGCGATTTCGTCGGCGATGCTGTTTCCGGACTTCGACTTGAACGAGAGGAACGTGAGGTTGGTCTCGTAGGTCTGTATTTCCTGTTTCTTTGCCTCGAATGCCGTCATCAGCCGGTTGCGCTCGCGGGTCAGTTCGCTGCCTCCCTTGTCGGCCACGTTCTTCTTGAAGTTCTCAAGGTGGCGGCGTCCGGCGCTGATGTGCAGTTCCTTGTAGATGCGGTCGCAGACTTCGCGGTAGCGCTTGTATATCTTTTCCTTTTTCCTGAAAGGTACGTGCCCGATGGCGTTCCATTGTGCCTGCAGGTCGCGGACCGCCTGCTGCACGTTCTCGGCCTCGTCGGTCAGCAACTGTTCCAGTCCGGCGATGATGGCGTTTTTCTTTTCGAGGTTGGCTTCTTCCTCCTCGCGCTGGCCGGATGTGGCCTCGTTTTTCTTTTCGAAGAAATGGTTGCAGGCTTCGTTGAACCGTTTCCAGATGCTTTCGGACACCTTGTGCGCCACGGGGCCTATCGTCTTCCACTCCTTCTGCAGGGCGACGAGCTTGTTGGCGGTAGCCTGCCAGTCGGTGCTGTCCTTGAGTGCCTCGGCCTTTTCGCAGAGTGCGGTCTTGGCGGCCAGGTTGGCGGCGAAGGTCTCGCGGGTGGCCTTGAAGTATTCCGTCTTGGCGGTGAAGAACTTGTCACATGCCGTGCGGAAACGCTCGAATATCTTGGCGTTCATCTTTTTCGGCGTGAAACCGATGGTTTTCCACTCGCTCTGGATTTCCAGCACCTGCTTGGTCGTGTTGTCCCAGTCGGCGAATGTTTTCAGACCTTCGGTGGAGACGGCTTCGACCTTTTCGCAGAGTTCTGTCTTCTTCTGCAGGTTTTCCTCCTCGCGGGCTTTCAGGCCTTCGAAGTGCTCCTGGTGGCGCTTGTTCACCACGGTGGAGGCTTCCTTGAAGCGTGTCCAGATTTCTTCGCGCAGCTCTTTGGCCACGGGGCCCGTCTCGCGGAATTCCTGGTGCAGTTTCTGGAGCTGGTGGAAAGCCGATACGGGGTCTTCCACTTGGGCCAGGCTTTCGGCGGCCTCGCACAGGCGTGTCTTGGTCTCCAGGTTCTTCTTGAAGTCGTAGGCGCGGAACTCGTGGTTGAGGCGCAGCTGGTCGTAGAACTGCTCCACGTAGAGCTGGAAGTTCTTCCACAGCTCCGTGGCCCTTTCTGCGGGCACGAGTTTTATTTCTTTCCAGTCGGCCTGCAGTTGTTTGATTTCGTTGTAGTGTTTGTCGGCGTCGTCGGGCGAGGCTGACATTTCCTTGATGCGTTCTATGATGGCCAGCTTCTTCTCCAGGTTTTCCTGCTTCTCTTTCTCGAGGGCTTCGGCGGCCTGTGCGCGCATTTCCCTGATGCGTGCCATCTGCGCCTTGAACTCCTCCTCGTCGCTGTCGGGCGCGGGGATGAATGCCTCGGGCGCTCCGCCGGCCTGTATGAAGGCTTCGCGTGCGGCGGCCGCTTCGGTATTGTGGATTTTGTAGTAAGCCTGTTTGAGCTGTTCCGTCTCGGCACGGTCGGCCTGTGCGCCCGAGGCCACGATTTCCTTCAGCATTTCGATGACTTCGGCCTTTGTGGTGGGCTGCTTGCGCGTCTCGGCCGGTGCTTCGGGGGCTTCGGCGCTCATGGCCGGCGTGTTGGTCTCTTCCGGCTGCGTTCCGGTTTCCTGCAGTCCGTTCCCGGTGTTTTCGCTCACGGTCTCTTCCACGCTTTCCACGGGGCTGACGGTCGCTGCGTCCGGCATTTTATTTTCGTCCATAATGAAGTGGTCTGTTATCTTTATTTAAGTTATTTCTTGCAAATGAAGCTATTTTTATCGGGATAGCCAAAAATTCCGCTACATTTTTCCTTTTCGGGGCTTAAATCCATGTTTTGCGCCGGAACAGGGCGTAGAAAATGCCGGTCACGAGGAAGGAGAGCACGATGACGAGGGGGAAACCCCATAGCGTGCTTTCGAGCCCCGATACGAGGTTCATGCCGAAGATACTCGCGATGAGCGTCGGGAACATGAGTATGATGGATATGGACGTCATCTGTTTCATGACGCCCGACATGTTGTTGTTGATGATGTTGGCATAGGTCTCCATCGTCGAGTCGAGGATGTTGGTGTAGATGTTGGTCGTCTCGCGTGCCTGGTTCATCTCGATATTGACGTCTTCGATAAGGTCGGCGTCCAGTTCATCGACGGGCAGTTTTATTTTCAGCTTCGACAGCAGCGTCTCGTTGCCCCTTATGGACGTGATGAAGTAGGTCAGGCTGTCCTGCAGGCGTGACAGTCCGATGAGGTCCTCGTTGTCTATTTTCTTGTCGAGGTTCCGTTTGGCCTCTTCTATGAGAATGTTGATTTGTTTGAGTCGTTTCAGATACCAGACGGCCGAGGAGAGGAACAGTCTGAAGACAAGGTCCACGGAGTCGGTGAATCCGCGGTTCCGCTTCTGCTGGTAGGAAACGAAATCAATCATCATGTTGGTTTCGTAATTGCACACCGTGATGCACACGTCCTTGTTGAGGATGATGCCGAGGGGGATGGTGGTGTGCGGCGTGCGGGAGCGGACTTCCTTGACGTAGGGTATGCGCAGAATGATGAGAGACCATCCGTCGTCGTAGTCGTAGCGCGAGCGCTCGTCCTTGTCTCGGATGTCGTCAAGAAAGTAGTCGGGGATTTTCAGTGTGTTGTAAAGGAAGTCTTCGTCGTCGGGTGTGGGGCAGGTGACCTGCACCCAGCAGTTCGGTTCCCATTCGTCCAGTGTACGCAGTGTGTGGTCGATGTTCCAGTAAGTTCGCATGGCTTTTTCCTCCGGGCATTAATGTTGGCGCCGGTAGGGCTCAGGCGTGGCTGTGTTACCGGCAGTGACTCTGATTGTTATTCGCGTGATAGTCGTCCATCAGGATGAAACAAAGAATGGTTATCAAGGGCAAAAGTACGAATTTTATTTTGGAACGTGTGCCTGTTGTGGCGAAAAAATGATTTGCGGTGGGGTGGCTGCTTGGCTTACTATATTAATAAGGTACGCGCGTGCGCGAGAACGGCGGCGGGCAGCGTTGGCGCGCGGCCGTTTCGGAGCGGAGGACGCGGCGGCCACGACGCGCAAGGTCCGGTCGGGGCATGGGTGGAAAAAGCAAAGCGGTCTTTTGTCCGGTCGTACCTCTCAAAACGCCCTTGCGGCCCGTCGCCGGCACGGGGTACGGAGGGGCTATGATGCTTCAAATGCAAAAAATAAGGCGTATTTATATATTTTAACATTGGGGGTAATTTCTTAACTATTATATCTACATTTGCGCCCGAAAAGGAGAAGGAAACATGCAGAGAAGCCTGCGGAAGCAGTTCTTATGCAGATTTTCCGGTCGGTCAAGGCCCGCGGACGTGCGGGTATATGTACCGTGCATCCTTTCCGTCGTGGGAGACCCCGGGCAAAAGCAAAATTACCCCTCATCTGCTTACTGAAAAGCCCTGTTGTCCCTGCTCACAGACGCCGGGTCGGCCCGGATATATCCGTCGTGCCGATAGAAAAAACGCATTTACCCAAAACTTTTTATTCACTATATTTATAAACCAATAAACAAAGGACAATGAGAAAAATGACCCTCCTTTTTTCGCTCGTTTGCGCATTTCTTTTCAGCGCAACGGCGATGGCGCAGACCCTTGTTACTGAATTGCAGAACAAGGGTGTCAAGTCAGTGAGTGCCACACCTGTCAGTTCGTTAGATGAACTGCAGGAAGGTGAATGGTATTTCATGGTAAACGAAGCAACGAGCTGGAGCAACGCGACAGGCCTTTCGAGCTATGCATACGACGATGGCTCAGGTCTGGCTCGTGGTGCAAATGGTTCAACCATTAGTGTAAACATGCTCACGGCCGACTGCGGCAATGGATTGTTCCGCATCACGGATAGGAAAACAGCTATAGTTGGCGATAAAAACGTTATAGGCTTCCACATGCAATGGGGTACGGGTAATTACACCGTGTGGCCCTTGTCTGGAAATAATGAGGTGCATGGTGGTAAGATGTGGGCTGTATCTGATTTGTCTGAACAGGCTGACCATAGGACATGGGTATATGCAGCTCCGGTGCAGTACAATAATCTCACATGGTTCCAACTCATGAGAAACACTAATACCCAGTTCTCTGGTTCTTGGACTCAATTGGGAGAGAACGGAAGAAACGTAATGATTAGCGGTCATCTGGGAAGTGGCAATGTTACCGATTATTCATATCCTGAAACTGTAGTGGTGTCCGAGTCGTCTACTGCTTCGGCTCTCTTCTGGAAGATTTACAAAGTGGAGCTGATGGACCTAACAAAGATTACTGTTCAGATTAAGAACGGTAATGAAGAACCTGTTCAGAAAGAATTTGAAATATACGCTGTCCCCAATACAACCATTACGCTCCGTGATCATCTGCGTAAATACTCGTTTGTTACATTCGACGACAAGCAGATAACGGTGGGGGAAACCGACCAAGAAGTACAATTAGGCTACACCGTGGACGAGGCAGCAGAGGCTGCGTTCCCTTTTGCTACAACTTACGATAAACTGACCACAGAAAATAAGTGGCAGTCTATGTTTACCAAGAACGGACGTATGCATGTGCACGATGCCGAGAGTACGGGTGGTGGTGTGAGAAAATATCCCACAATCGACCGGGCTACTTTCACCGGTCTTGACAACCACTATTTCTGGGGTTTTGTTCGTGCAGATCGTTTCAGCCCTGTTTTTGTATACAACAAGGCTGTCGGTTCTGACAAAACCCTCTATTTGACCCGCGATGGCAACGATGTCCCTGTGCTCTTCCCCAACGAAATGGACAATGTGGCCGAGTGGAAAACCAACGACTGGGTGATAGAGAAAGGCGTGAAGGACGGTGATACGCAGTACTTCGGCCTCCGTGCAATGGGAACGCAACGCTATATCAACAATAATAATAATAAGGGTTTCATGACCACATGGGAACAAGGGCCGTTAAGAGCTAATGGAACAGAATGGGACGCGGGTTCCAATATAAAGTTTACTCCTGAATTGGAGACCTACACGACATTGAAAGACCGCGCCCTCAATGCTCCCTACGAAGCCGTGTACAGCCTTAATAAGGCCGCTCGCGACGAAATTCGTAACAGTTCCGCCAGCACGGTAGAGCAGTATCAAGCCCTTATTGAAGATATCAATAACGATCAGAATACAACTGGTTTTGTAGACTGGGATGAGAATAAATATTACTTCCTCCGCAACTATACCCCCGCAGGTGGAAAGACCTATCTGCTCGGCACGGTAAACGGTACAAACGGAGCGGGCATCGAGATTACCGGTGAGGACGAACTTGGCAATACGACAGACACTCCCATGACATGCTCCGATGCCAACACCATTTGGCAGATTGTTACAAAACAAGGCGCTACGGCCGGCGGCGGCAATAGTACAGGTATCGGTGTGAGCCGTACCATCGCCCGCCACATCAAGCACATCAACAGCGGAAAGTATTTTACCGGTGTCAATAGTAATGGTGCCCGTCAGCTCAGCGATAACAAAACTGACTATTACTTTGTAAACCTCGGTGCCGGCCAGCTCTTCCTGAAGAATACGCAATATAATGGTACCGGTGCCCAGGCTATGGCTCACTCCCTTAACTGTAATAATTACGGTGTGTTGGGAGAAAGTGGAAATGCCCACTACAAGAACACCCGCGATACTTGGTACGGAATTGAAGCCAAGACCCTCAAGATAAAACTCAACGAGGGCAACGACCACAAATACTATGCTACGGCCCACTTCCCCTTCGCCATCAGTATCCCTGAAAAAGCAGAAATGACGGCTTACACGGTAGGAAGCATCAGCAGCGAAAGCGGTCATCTGAATCTGGAACCAGTAGCCGCAAGTGAGACTATCCCTGCAGGCACCGGCTTGATCCTTATCGGCGACAAGGCAACGTCTACGGTGAACATCATCGCCGGTTCTACCGAAATGGCCGAAGCCGACCCCATCCTGAAGGGCGTGAACATGGCTGAGACTTTCGGCAGCAATATCGCCAAGGCTGACGTACTTGTACTGGGTAAGGACGCTGACGGCAACGTAGGCTTCTACAAGCCGGGTTCCGCAATGACCGGTCTCCGCAGCAACAGCGCCTACATCCTCGTAAGCGACGCTCCCGCCGGCACCGAAGCCAACGGACTGAAGTTCAACTTCGGCGGCATTGCCAACGGAATTGACGGTGTGAACGCAGACAGCAACAACGGTCAGGTTATCTACGACCTGCAGGGCCGCCGCGTGAACAAGCTCTCCAAGGGCCTCTACATCGTGAATGGCAAGAAAGTCATCCGCTGATACGGACCGCACAGAGAACCTAACTACAAGAACCGGCGGCGCACGGCGCAACGTCACACGCGCTGCCGGTTCACCAATAACAGACCGGAATTATACATTCCACTAAAAGAACAAAATCCAAAATGAAGACATATATCCAACCTCGTACCGAAGAGATCAGCTTCTTCACCGAGAATATGCTCGCGCTGAGCACAGACCCGACCAAAGAAGCTACGGATTCCCAGAACTGGACCGAAAAGAAAGAGCAGGACGGCGGCATGTTCGGCTCGTCCAACTACTGGGACGACAAAGACTAAATCCCGCATCAACCTGCCGACATGCGGCAGGGGCGTCGCAGAGTCCCCCGGAGGGTAATTTTTTTGAAAGGGGGACTTTGCTTCGCCAAACATAAAGATAGATTATACTCATTCACTTGAGGCTGTGTCGTAGTTCCAATGCGACGCAGCCTCTTTCCTATAATATTATATAAGGTGTATTTCGCATGACATAAGGTGTGCCTCGTCCCGAAGCCGTTCTTCTTCGAAATACGCTTCAAGTGGGTGCGTCCGGCGCGGTCTACAACTGAACAAAGCCCTTCTTAAAACTTAAAAATAAGGCATATTTATATATTTTAACATAGGGGGGTAATTTCTTAACTATTATATTTACATTTGCGCTCGAAAAGAGAACGGGGAATTGTGCGAAGAAGCTTGCAAGAGTAGCTTTTACGCAAATTTTCCGGCCGGCCAAAGCCCACGGAAGTGCGGTTGCGTGCCGTCTGCATTCTTTTCGTTCCGGTAAGCCCGAAGAGAGACAAAATTACCCCATATTCCCTCGAAAGGCCGTCCGTCACCATCAACAGAAGTCAAAACTTGTCCGGGTTCCTCTCCTACGTCCCGACAGAAAAAACGCTCTCACGGATTTTTTTGACCCTCAATTATAAACTAAAAACAAGTGAAAATGAGAAAAATCTATCTTTTCATGCTTACTCTCATTTGTGCAATGGGAGTAACTTCGGCCAATGCGGAGAAGACGAGCCTTTATCTTGATGCCGCCAATGCCGTTCGAAAAAATCCCGGTACTTCTTCAACTAACTGGGGATTAGCTTCCGATGTTCCCACCGCAGAGAAAGTCGCCTATGTCTTCGGAGATGACACAAACATGTCTGCTTCTGGTATGATTTGGGGCTTGGGTAATGGTGACTCTGCTTTTGGTACCGATTTCCAAAATGGTGCCAGTACCAGTTTTACATTTGTTGGACGTCAGAATTACAGCGGTGAGTATGTGGCTCAGATGTATATCCTTAACAAGGATGTGAACATGCTGAACTTGTCATATACTTTCTCGGGCTATGAATCCAACAATTCTTTCTCTATTTGGAAAGTTTCGGAGGGGACGGCAACGAAGTTAGCTTCAAGATCCTTCTCGGACGCTTGGATTTCAGGACAGAAATATTCATTCTTCCTTCATGAAAAGGAAACCCCGTTGTTAAGTTCGGGCGATCGTTTGGTGCTTATTTGGAACCATCGTTCCGGAGGACAGACCGTAAACATAACTGACTTCCAGCTTAACGTGTACAACAACCTTCAATATAAGGATGTCCAAGTTAAATTACATGATGATGGAGCTGAAAATGCGTCTATTACAGGCAACGTGAGCTTGCCCATCGCTGACAACTATCCCGTGAAAAGTTTCCTGCAACAAAACAGATTGATTGTTTACGAAGACAAAGCTGTTACGGTTACCGATGCTACCACAACCCTTGACGTGAACTATACCGGACTTTTCCCTTTTGCCGGCAGCTATGACGAATTGACTGAAAACGGCAAGTGGGTATCCATGTTCACGCAAAACGGACGTATGCACGTATATGATCCCCTATGTAGTAATGGAACTAAATATCCTACCATTGACAGAGCAACTTTTGCCAATTTGAGCAATAGGAAGTTTTGGGGTTTTATCTGTAATCCTTTCGAATCTGAAAATGTTAAAATCGTTAATAAGGGCGCAGGTCGGGACAAGTATCTTTACTTGACTTCTGAGACGCCCGTAAATGACGGTGCAAATATACCTCTTTTGATGGGAGATGATCAGAATACTGAGAACTATGCTACTTGTGAGTGGATTGTTGAGCCGGGCAATTATACCGGTGGGGCACAGTATTTCACCATTAAGGCAGCAAAGCAAGCCGGAGGTTATAACCAATACATCAATAACTATGCCGGTGCCGGCTTTATGACTACATGGAGAAATGGTTCTGGTGATACTGGTTCCAACATCAAGTTCACTTCCGAGCAGGATACTTACGATCTTCTGAAAGAACGCGCCCTTACAGCTCCTTACAATGCTGTACACAGTCTTACTCAAGAGGCACGTGCGCTAATCACCGGTAGCACTGTAGAAGAATACCAGCGGGAGATTACTGCTATCCAAGAAATGGAAAACGACGGTGTCATACCGTTCGTCGATGGTGCATACTACTACCTCCGTAACTATACTCCTGCGAATGAAAGCAATACATACGTACTTAACGCCAATGAAACCGGTACAGAAGCCAGCATGGTCTTGGTTCCTAACGATAAGGTCGGAACGATTGAAGAGGGCATGAAATACTTTGACCTCAATGCCCTTTGGAAGATCTCGCAGGCTGATCCTAATGACGAAGGCTATACCGGAAGCGAGGATATCGGTGTGAGCAAAACCATCGGCCGCTACGTTATCCATGCCAACAGTGGAAATACTCTTACTAATGCAAGTACCCGCAAACTCGCAGCAACACCGAGTAACAATGATATCTACTACTTCGTGAACCTTGGCGCCGGCCAGCACTTCATGAAGAACGTACAGTATAGTGGTACCGGTAATCAGGCCAAGGCTATGCCTCTTTCCGGTCTTGCAGGGGGAACTTTAACGCAAAAAGATCCTGCAAACGGTCACTTCAAGAATACCCGCGACACTTGGTACGGTATTCCCGTTACGAGCTTCGACTTTGAACTTCACAAGGGCGTCGAGGGCGATGAAAGTTTCTATGCCACCGCACACCTTCCCTTTGCCATCAGCATTGATGAAACCGAAGGAGTGAAGGCTTATACCGTAGGCACTGTCGATAAAGAGAACGGCGTGCTGAACCTGAAAGAAATCAAAGGCACAATCCCTGCCAACACCGCAATGGTTCTGATTGGCGGTAAAAATAAAGTTACAGTGAACATCGTGGCCAATGCTACCGAGACTGCAGAGGCTAATGACTACCTGCAGGGTGTGAACATGGCACGGGATTACGATGACGAGATTACGAAAGATAATGTGCTCGTGTTGGGTACAGGTTCCACCGGAACCAAGGTAGGCTTCTACCTGCCTGCCGACGCTTCCACCGGACTCCGCAGCAACAGTGCCTACATCCCCGTAAGCGCACTTGACGGTGTGAATGCCGCCAACGGTCTGAAGTTCAACTTCGGCGGCGTGGCCAACGGTATCGACGGCGTGAACGCTGACAGCGACAAGAGTGATGTCATCTACGACCTGCAGGGCCGCCGCGTGAACAAGTTCTCCAAGGGCCTGTACATCGTGAACGGCAAGAAGGTCATCCTCTAAAGACGGACCTGTCCCGAGAATAAATCCATGTAATCCGGCAGCGCGTGTGGCGTTGCGTCCCGCGCTGCCGGTGTACTCAAAACATACCGGAACCTGTGTTCCACTAAAAGAAAAATACTCAAAATGAAGAAATACATTCAACCCCGTACCGAGGAAATCAGCCTCTTTACCGAATCCATGCTGGCCAACTCGATTGAAGAGGTAGCCATCAACAAGGACGACCGTAACAGCAGTGTCAATAACAGCGGCTGGACCAACAAGAAAGACGGCGGCATGTTCGGTTCGTCCAACTATTGGGACGACAAAGACTAAATCCCACATCAACCTGCCGACATGCGGCAGGGGCGTTGCAGAGTCCCCCGGAGGGTAAATTTTTAATAGGGGGACTTTGCCTCGCCAAAACAGAAAGATTGATTATACCTGTTCACAAGAGGCAGTGTCGTATATTCATGCGACGCTGCCTCTTTCCGTAAATTCATATACAACGTTTGTTCTTTTTCCGAAGTCCGGTGCCTGTTGCGTGTATGCCCCGGACGGCCGCGGCATCGCGGGCGTATGCCGTCTATCCTTCCTTTTCTATCAGGCGGCGCACGTCCTCGCCAATGCGGCGATAAGGTTCGGAATCCACATAACCGGTGTGCTTGCGCAGCATTTCGGACACGCTCGCCACCGCGTGCTGATAGCCGGCCAGTTCGTTCTGCATTTGCAGCTGGTGGTCCGCCAGCCTGCGGATTTCGCGCTCACGTTCGCGCCTCAGTGCCTCGCATACGGTGGTCAGGATAGGACATACGATGCCGTCGAAGAGGTCGTGTCCGCGCATGTACAGGTAGGTGGTTTGCGGTGTAAGGCCCATGGCGATGAGTTCGTCGCGCAGCGGTTTATAGCTGGTGCGGCCCTGCGTGAACGATTTCTGCAGCCGGGCAATCTTTGCATTGACCCTGTGGCGCAGGGCATCGAGGGTGTGTTCGGGATGCCTGAAGTTAAGTTTGTCAAGACAGACAATGCGGTAGAAGTCAAGCATCGAGAAAGAGCCGTGCCGGCCATAGCGGTAGGCCCATACGTTCCAGACGAACAGCGGCCAGATGATTTCGGAGTAACGGGCCAGGAAGTCCTCGAAATCGAATATCCTCCGGTCGTTCAGTGTGGCCATGACGCACACGTTGTGCAGGGCCGGTGCGTAGCATTGGAAACTTTCGATGGCGTAGGCATAGGTATGTATGACATAAGGGTTCGTGCAGACCTGCCGGGACGTCTCGGTCGCGCCCTGCATCAGGTAGTCGTAGTCGGCATCCACACAGGCAATCATGCACGCGCCCAACCTGTTGCCGAGTTTGTTGGCCAAAGCCGTCTTTTTTCCCTTGCAAAGCGATGTCCGCGAGGGCAGCGTGACCTCGAAGCATAGCTTGTCGGTCTCGAAGGCGCGCAACAGGTTACTCCAGAAGAACACGTCGTCGTAACTTTCCACGTAGGCCACGATGCGTCGCTTTGCGTGGCTGCCCTGCAAACGGTTGGCCGCCGCAATGTATTCGGAGTTAAGGTTCTGGGAAAGTCGCTTTGCCATGCTTTCGTGTCTTTTGTGAACGTCCGTGTGCCTCTCTGCCGCCTTGCGCGCCTTGTCAGACGGTGATGTCGCGCACTTCGGTGACGGCATCTTCCCATCCGTCGATGATCAGTGCGGGCGAGTGTGTCGTCAGGATAATCTGCGCGTTCGGGTTCAGTTCGCGAATCATCATGATGAGGCGTTTCTGCCATTCGAAGTGCAGGCTGGCTTCGGGTTCGTCCATGAAGAGGACGTACGGGCGGCAGTTTTCGGTGAGCACCGTGAGCAGTACGACGAGCATCTGCTTTTCCCCGCTCGACAGCAAGTAGGGCTGGAGCGGTTCCCCATATTGCACAAAACTGATTTCGTTGCTCTGACGGTCGATGTGCTTGCCGGTCTCGCTGAACAGTTCGTCCACCAAGTCCTGGAAACGTGTCTTCATGGCGGCCGCGGCCGCGGCTTTCTCCCGCGCGTCCGGGTCTCCGTTGCTCAGCAGCTCAATCATGCGGTTGGCTATGTCCACCTGATAGTCTAAGTAACGGCGTTGCAGCAGATAGAGCTGCCAGTCCAGTTCGGTATTGACGCGCATGTCGGTGAGCGTGTCCAGCCGGTCGCTCCTGACCAGGCGGCGGTCAAAGCTGCGTATGATGTCGTAGCGGATGGCCGTCGCGTCGGACGGGTCGAACTCAATCTTCACTCCCAGCCGCGGCGGGCCTACAAGTTCGCCCGAGGCCGGCACCGCGCGCAGGTGTTGCACCAGCCGGTTGAGGATGGTACTCTTTCCCGCACCGTTATGTCCGCTCAGGACGTTCACGTCCGGGCGCAACGACCATACGATGTGCTTGTGTCCGCCCCACAGGCTGCTGATTTCGATTTTCGAGATATGGTTGGCAAATTTTATCATTCTGCATCTGATTGAGGTGTCCTGTTGCAAATATAGCGAAAGGTGAGTGCTATGGCAAATAAAAAACGCAGTTTTTAGTATTTGGCATGGCCGGACCGCTTCCTATATATATAAATATACGCAGACTTTTCGGTTGGCCGGGCAGTCCCATGCCGGTATTTCGTCTATAAAACACAGTGTTTCGTCGAACTTTACAAAAATTAGTTCTTTATTATCCCGAAAGGACCTACCTTTGCATCCGGAAAAAAAGGAAACCATTTACTCACATCCCTATATGCGTATGAACAACAGACTTACCCTATTGTGCCTGCTACTGACATGGACGGTCGGACTGAACGCCCAGCGCTTTGTGGTAACAGGAACGGCCATTGACTCGAAGAGCAAGGCACCCGTGGAATACGCGGCGGCGGTTTTGCTGAAACCGGACAGCACTGTGGCGGCCGGAAGCATGACCGACGAGCACGGTGCCTTCAGCATCAATGCGCGGCAAGCCGGCAAGTTTATCCTGAAACTGTCCTACGTGGGCTACAAGACCACCTACCGGAACATTGAACTGACCGACGAACGCGATTCCGTCAATGTGAGGCAGATTCTCCTGTCGGCCGATGGGACCCTGCTCGGGACGGCCGAAGTTTCCGTCACGGCAGCGCGCGTCGAGCAGAAGGAAGACACGACCATGTTCAACGCATCGGCCTATCGCGTGCCCGAAGGCTCGACGCTCGAGGCGTTGGTCAAGCAGTTGCCCGGCGTGGAAGTGAGCGATGACGGGACCATCAAGTGGAACGGTAAGGAAGTGAAGGAATTCCTCGTGAACGGAAAGGATTTCTTCAAGGGCGACACAAAAATCGCCATGAAAAACCTGCCTACCGACATCGTAAGCAAAATCAAGGCCTACGAAAAGAAAAGCGACTATACGGAACAGACCGGCATCGACGACGGCGAGGAGACCACCGTACTGGACATCGCCACCAAGCGGCAGCTTAACGAGTCGTGGGTATCGAACGTGGACATCGGGTACGGTACGCACGACCGCTATTCCGGCCGCCTGTTCGTCACCCGCTTCACGGACAACATGCGCATCACGGCCTACGGCTCGGCCAACAATACGGGAGACATGGGCTTCGGCGGCCCGCGCGGATTCAACCGGAACGGCGGCGGACTTACGGCCAACAAAAACGCCGGTATCGACTTCACCTGGGAGAACGGAAAGAAGAAACGCGAGGCGGGGCGCTTCGAGATAGGCGGTAACGTGCGCTACAACCACACCGGGACGGACGCCATCACGACCTCGGCCTCCGAGACGTTCCTCTCGGCCGGGTCAAGCCGCTCCTTCAGCAACAGCAACAATTTCAGCCGCAGCAGTTCGACGAGCGTCAATGGCGCGTTGCGCGTCCAGTGGAGCCCGGATTCGATGACCACCGTCACCTTCCGTCCGTCTTTCTCGCACACGGACGGGGACAACTCGGGCAACAGCCGCACGGCCACCTTCAACGACGACCCTTACAGCATCGAGGGCATGTACAGTCCGCTGGACAGCATCTTCAAGACACCGGTGAACGAGGCCCTCAGGGCCATTGCCGTGAACAGCAACCTGCGCAGCAGCCTCGGCGACAGCAAGAGCAACAGCGTGAACGGTACGTTGAACATCGTGCGCCGGCTCAACTCGAAAGGACGTAACGTGTCGTTGCGCGCGACGGGCGGATACTCGAAGAGCGAAAGCCGTTCGTTCAGCATCTCCGACATCGAATATTTCAACGGCACCACGGCCCCGGCCTTCAAGAACCAATACAGCCACACGCCGGAGCGTAACCACAGCTACGGCATCCGTGTCGGCTATGCCGAGCCCATCGCCAAGAACTGGTTTGCCGAGTTCCGTTACGACTACAACTATAAGTACACCAAGGGAGACCGCTCCCGCTACAACTTAGACTCGCTGGCCTACGGCGACTATGCCTCCCGCTGGCCGCAATATGCCTCATACGGCGACCGGCTGGGCTATCCCGTCATCGGTTCGCTGCCTACCGAAGACGAAGTCCTCAATGCCGTGCGCGATTTGAACAACAGTCAGTACGCTACCTATAAATATTATAACCACACGGCCGAGGTCGGCGTGCGCTACAATTCGGAAGCCATCCGCTTCAACGCGGGCGTGGACTTCAATCCCGAAAAGACGCGCATGGCCTACAAGCGTCCGGGGCAGAACATCGACACCCTCATCACGCGGCATGTCTTCAAGGTCTCGCCCCAGGTACGTTTCCGCTACCGGTTCTCCAAGACCGAGTTCCTGGACTTCCGCTACAACGGCTATTCCTCGCAGCCGTCCATGACCAACCTGCTGGCCGTCATCGACGACTCCAATCCGCTCAGCGTCTCCATGGGTAATCCGGGGCTGAAGCCTTCGTGGAACAACTCGTTCCGGCTGTTCTATCACGGTTACAACGCCGACCGGCAGCAGGGCATGGGCGGAGGTGTGAACTTCACGCAGACCAGCAATTCCATCAGCAACCGCAATGTCTATGACGAAACGACAGGTGCGCTCTATTCGCGGCCGGAAAACATCAACGGCAACTGGAACGCGCGCGGCCATTTCATGTTCAACACGGGATTAGGTGCAAAAAAACTGTTCACCGTCACGACATTCACTTCGCTCAACTACGACAACTCCGTGGGTTACATCAGCCGGATGAACAACACGTCGGGCGGAACGGCCGCCGGCGGGGCAGGCGCACGCACGGAAATGTCTCTTGCCGACGCGGCCGACGGCACAACCGCGCAAAAGCACGATTACGACTACTACAACCGCATATTCGCGAACGCCGCCGCCAGCAAGAACACGACACGGGCCTTCAGTGTGGGAGAAAACCTCAACCTGGCCTACCGCGCTTCGTGGTTCGACGTCGGACTGCTCGGTACGCTCAATTACCAGCACGCCCGTGCCACGTTGCAGGAGAACGCCAACATGGACACGTGGGACTTCGCTTACGGCGCGAATGCCAATTTCATGTTCGACTTCGGCCTGGCCATCTCGACCGACATACGCATGAACTCGCGGCGGGGATACTCCGACCGCTCCATGAACACGGACGAACTGCTGTGGAACGCGCAAATCTCGCAGTCGTTCCTCAAGAACAAGGCCGCCACCATCAGTATCCAGTTCTACGACATCCTGCACGAGCAGAGCAACGTGTCGCGTGTCATCAACGCCACAAGGCGCAGCGACACCTGGAGCAACGCCATCAATTCTTACTGCATGGTGCACTTCATCTACAAGCTGAACATCTTCGGCGGAAAGAGCAACAGCAAGGACGGCAGTGACAAGGACAAGTTCCGCGGTCCCGGCGGAGAAGGCCGCCCGCGTCCTGCCGGAGCGCCCATGAGGGCCATGCCGATGATGCCGATGGGCGGGGCCCGGCATCCCTGACCCCTCTCACGGACGCCGGTCCGTCCGATATCTCTCAATGGCCTTCCGGCAATTTAACATTTCTTGCTTTTGGGCAAAAAAAAGTATTATCTTTGCATTACGGAAACATAAGGGCGGCTTCGGCTGCCCTTTTTTTCGTGTAAAAAAGCCCTTTCCCGGGAAAAACTGTCCCTATGACGGGAAAAACTACATGCCATGTAGGAGAACGCAGATGGCATGTAGTTTTTCCCGGCCCTACATGTAGTCGGAAACAGCAGGGAAATACGCCGTCCCGAATGTGAGCAAAGGTTAAATATGTTAATGTCGGATGCGGCCGGCCCGTGTTCCCCGGCTTCGTGTCCCGGTCATACTGTTTCCCTCACCGCCTGTCCGGCCATGCGGCAAGGGACGGAGGAAAAATTTTTTCAAGAAAAATATCATTTTGTTTGGAGGAAAAAAATTCTTTCCCTATATTTGCACTGTGATTAAATGTGTAATAATTACAAATAAATAAGATGAACAACCAAGAAACCATAGACTATCTCGTACAACACGGCATCAAGCCCTCCGTACAGCGCATGGCCGTAATGGAATATCTGTTGTCCCATCATACACATCCCACAGCGGACGAGATACATAGTGCGCTCACGGCACGTATCCCCACACTCTCGAAAACGACCGTCTACAACACGCTCCGCCTGCTCGTGGACAACGGCGCCGCAACGCAGCTGACCATCGACGAACGCAACGTCTGCTTCGACGCGGAAGCCCGGCCTCACGCCCACTTCCTGTGCAACTGTTGCGGAAAGGTGTACGACCTGCCGCTGCGTCAGGTCAATATCGACGCGGCCGCCGAGATACCTGAGTCGTTCCGTACGGAGAGCGCCGCCCTCTATTACCGTGGGAAATGCGCCGCCTGCACCCGGGCGGAATCACACCGGCAATAACAAACACATATCATTAACAATCTAAATTCCATCATTATGAAAAAGAAATTTATCTGTACTGTCTGCGGTTACATTCACGAAGGTAACGAAGCTCCCGAGAAGTGTCCGATGTGCGGCGTCCCCGCTTCCAAGTTCAAAGAGCTGACCGGTGACGAGGGTCTCTCGTTCGTGGCCGAGCACGAGGTAGGCGTGGCCAAGGGATGCGATGACGAGATGATCAAAGACCTGAACAACCACTTCATGGGCGAATGTACCGAAGTCGGAATGTATCTTGCCATGAGCCGTCAGGCCGACCGCGAAGGCTATCCCGAGATTGCCGAAGCCTTCAAGCGTTATGCCTGGGAAGAGGCAGAACACGCTTCCAAGTTCGCCGAACTCCTCGGTGACTGCGTATGGGACACGAAGACCAACCTCGAGAAGCGCATGAACGCAGAGAGCGGTGCCTGCGAGGACAAGGCACGTATCGCCAAGCGCGCCAAGGAACTGAACCTCGACGCCATACATGACACCGTTCACGAGATGGCCCGCGACGAAGCACGTCACGGCCGCGGTTTCGAAGGCCTCTACAAGCGTTACTTTGCCAAGAAGTAAAGCCTGAAGCATAGTCGTTGCCTGCGGGAAAGTACCGCCGGCGGCAGCCCGGAAGGGCATAACGTAAAACCTCTGTCAGCCTTATCGTTTCCGACGCGTAGCCCGGTTGCGATGAGGCTGCTTTTCTTTCGTCCGCGGTGCCGCCTGCAGGGCGGCGGAACCCGTCCGGACCGAAAAATAAAAGTAGAACAAAATGATGAAAGACATCTTCAACGGCCTGCGTCGCCGGCGCGCACAGCGGAAAACCGCTTCCGGTGCAGCGGGCGGCATCTTCCGTCACCTGGGCCCGGGACTGCTCGTCACGGTCGGCTTCATCGACCCCGGAAACTGGGCCTCCAACTTCGCCGCCGGCTCGGAGTTCGGCTATGCCCTGCTCTGGGTGGTCACCCTCTCCACGATAATGCTCATCGTGCTGCAGCACAACGCCGCCCACATGGGCATCGTCACCGGCTTGTGCATGTCCGAGGCTGCCACGCGTTATCTGCCGCGCGCCGTCAGCCGGCCCGTGCTGCTCAGCGCGATGGCCGCGTCCGTTTCCACGTCGATGGCCGAAATCCTGGGCGGCGCCATCGCGCTCGAGATGCTTTTCGGCATCCCCGTCATCGTCGGCGCAGCCGCCACCACGGTCGTATGTGCGGCATTGCTGCTGACCAATTCGTACAGCAGGGTGGAGAAGGGCATCATAGCCTTTGTCTCGCTCATCGGGTTCTCCTTTCTCTACGAACTGACCCTCACGGACACCGTTTGGTCGCAGGCCCTCGCGGCGTCGGCCCGCCCCTCGTTTCCCCCGGGCAGCATCCTCGTCGTCATGAGTGTGCTGGGGGCGGTAGTGATGCCCCACAATCTGTTTCTCCACTCCGAGGTCATACAGAGCAGGCAAATCAACAAACGCGGTGACGCGGGCATACGCCGCGCCCTGAAGTACGAATTTCTCGACACGCTCCTGGCCATGAGCATCGGCTGGGCGATAAATTCCGCCATGATTATCCTGGCCGCCGATACCTATCATGCGCGCGGCGCCGTCGTGGACTCGCTCGCCGATGCCGGCGACCTGCTCGCGCCCATGCTCGGGCCGGGCGCTTATACCGTGTTTGCCGTCGCGCTTCTCCTGGCAGGTATTTCGAGCACGGTCACCAGCGGGATGGCGGCAGGCACCATCTACGCCGGAATGAACGGCAAGTCGTACGACGCGGGCAAGTCCTGCTCGCGCAAAGGTATCCTCTGGTCGTTCATTCCCGCCTTCCTCATCATACTTTTCATAGGCGACCCGTTCCGCGGGCTCATCGTCTCGCAGGCCGTCCTCAGCCTGCAACTTCCCGTCACCATATTCCTGCAGGTGGGGCTGACGTCCTCGCGGCGCGTCATGGGCGGATACGCCAACCGGCGCAGCATGAACGTGCTGCTCTACGGCATGGCGGTGGTCGTCAGCGCGTTGAACATCTTCCTGCTGTGGAACCTTGCGGCCGGGACGGCAGGGTAGGGCTTCGTGCAGGCCTGTCCGGCGCCCGCAACCTCCGTCCCGGCGGGGCATACCATAATATATATAGGCGTATCCGCCGCATATCAGAAAAAAACATTATCTTTGTCCGTCGGAACAGGCACACGTCCGGCAACAGGGCGGCGGCGCGCGTTCCGGGACAACATGTGGACATCCTTACATCATAAAAGACATGAGCAAAGGTAAAGTAGATGCGCTCTTAGGCATCGTCTTCGGCGACGAAGGCAAAGGTAAAGTAGTCGATTACTTCACCCCGAAGTACGACGTAGTGGCCCGCTTCGCCGGAGGTCCCAATGCGGGACACACCATCATCTTCGAAGGAAAGAAATTCGTACTCCGGTCGATTCCTTCGGGCATCTTCGACGAGAACAAGATAAACATCATCGGCAACGGATGCGTCATAGCGCCCGACCTCTTCATGGCCGAGGCGCGTGAGCTCGAGGCCGCCGGCTATTCCCTCACGGAACGCCTGCACATCAGCCGTCGCGCGCACCTCATCCTGCCCACACACCGTGTGCTGGACCGCGCCTACGAGGCGGCGAAAGGCAAGTCGAAGGTGGGAACGACGGGCAAGGGCATCGGACCCACCTACAGCGACAAGGCGGCCCGCATCGGCCTGCGCGTGGGCGACATCCTGAACGATTTCGAGGCCAAGTACAACGCGCTGAAAGCCCGCCACGAACAGATTCTCCGCGACCTCGGCTTCACGGACTACGACATAGCCGAAGAGGAGAAGCGCTGGATGGAAGGCGTGGAGTACATGAAGAAGTTCCACCTGACCGATACCGAAATCGAAATCAACGGCTACTTGGCCGAAGGCAAGAGCGTGCTGGCCGAGGGTGCCCAGGGCTCGTTGCTCGACATAGACCACGGCACTTATCCTTTCGTCTCGTCGTCGAGCACCACGAGCGGAGGCGTCTGTACCGGACTGGGTGTCGCACCCAACAGGATTGACCGCATCTTCGGCATATTCAAGGCATACAGCACCCGCGTGGGCAGCGGACCTTTCCCCGTGGAACTCTTTGACGAGACGGGCGAGGAAATCCGTCGCATAGGCCACGAGTACGGTGCCGTGACGGGACGCAACCGCAGATGCGGCTGGGTGGACCTTGTCGCCCTGAAATACGCCATCATGATTAACGGTGTGACCGACCTGGTGATGATGAAGGGTGACGTACTCGACGGTTTCGACACCATAAAAGTATGCACCGCTTACGAAAAGGACGGACAGATTACCGAAACCATGCCTTACGACACCGAAGGCTGGACCGCCGTCTACGAAGAACTGCCCGGCTGGAAGACGCCCCTGAGCGGGTTGCGCGCGGAAGCCGACTTCCCGCAGGCGTTCAAGGACTACATCGCCTATCTTGAGCAGAAACTCGCTACGCCGATAAGCATCGTGAGTGTCAGCCCCGACCGCGACGCGACCATCATACGGTAAGCGGAAACTGATTGTGGATTTTTTTCATAAAGTTGTGAATTATAGCCGGTGCGGATGCGCAGTGAGTGTGCGTCCGCACCTTTTTCGTCTGCCTTGGTCCGGCGCACGCGGTCGGAGCTGTTTGGGATTTTAGGCAGGTTGGACATTTGGGGTGATGGATTGCATGTAATGCATTGATTTAATTATCTTTGCGAAGATAATTATTGATATGATAAAAAAAATGCTTTTTCTGCGGGTCTAAAAATGTGGTCCGGAACGGCCTGAGAGGACGTACCCAACGTTATAAATGTAAAGACTGTGGCCGTCGTTTTGATGGTGGTATACGGCGCGATAAATCCCAAGTTATCAGTGACTATATAGAGGGTAAACAGACTATAGAACAACTCGCTTCCAAGTATGGTGTCTGCGAAAAGACCATCCGCAGAGATTTGGAAGGCATGCGTTATATCCATAA
>ERZ827108.206-NODE-206-length-100120-cov-5.612772_pt1 | contig 100120 bp, 77 predicted proteins | sample MGYA00519921_ERZ827108 | MGnify/ENA primary metagenome ERZ827108 (study PRJEB31778, sample SAMEA3449258) | human gut metagenome | biome: human gut; feature: human-associated habitat; material: faeces | place: United Kingdom | collected 2010/2012 ... | reverse complement strand
TAAATTTTCAGGTGTTTTGAATGACGTTATTTGGAACATCAAACTGAACACCCTATTTCTTTAAAAATGCGAATCAAAGCTAAAAGGAAGAGTATAATTGTTATTGTCCGTTGCTGTCCATCTATTATGCTAAACTTTTCTATACCACTTAAAGTGTCTTCGGAACGAAGAACAATACTTCCTAAAAAATGTTCGGCATTAGATGGATTGTCAACAATAAACTTAATATCAGACAATAAGTCTGACCAATTAGTCTTGTCCCAAACGTATTTTCTTTGGTTACGAGGTATCTCTAAGAGGTTTTGAGATAATAGCTTAACTATTTTATCTTCTTTAGCGTCGAATGCCATAACATTAGTTTTGCAGATTATTTAATATCTCCCAGTGACCACCTTTCTTAGATCCGACGTATCGGATAATGTCGGAGAGGGCCGAGAGTTCGCGCTCGATTGTTTTGGTAGCGACACCAATAGCCGCAGCTATTTCGGCTCTTGTGGTTTGGGGGTTCTCGCTGATGAGGGCTATGATTTGCTGCTGCCGGTCGGTTAGTTTTTTAGCGACATTTTTAGCGACATTTTTAGCGACATTTTTAGCGACATTTTTAGCGACATCGGTGTTGTCGGTGTCGGTTAGCCGTTGGATTGCGGACTTGAGGGGGAAGGAGACTGTGGCGATGGTGCGGTCGCTTTCGATGGTGGGTTTGGTGCCGGTAAGGGTCTCCCAGCTCGTAAGTTTTTTCATGCCATAACCGGCATTCTCGGCGATGCCAACGTATCGGAAGAGTTTGGCTATGGTCGGATTGCGTAGCTTGGAGTATATCTTTCCGAGTATTTCGTTGACAGGGAGAGGAAAGGCTCCGCCGTTCATAAACTCAATATGGTCTGTATATACACGCACACATGAGCGCAACGAATCGAAGTGGTCGCAGTGCATTACCATGTTGGCGAGGGCTTCGCGAAGAACCTTGTATTGGCTGTCGTCTGTTGTCGCGAACCCATCGTCTTTGATATGTATCGGGGCATCGACGAGGGTGCGGAACCGGCGCAGTATAATCTGCACTGCCTCCCAGATATTCTGCTGTTCCGGGATGCGGTAAGTGTATCTCACTTCCGCCTGCTGGATTGTCGGAGCCGGAATTTCGATATAGTCAACGCAGAATGTGGGAACGTAGCGCAACACAAACGGGGATTTACCAAACATCAGAAGACCTGCGTATGTGAGCAAGCCTTTATTTGTGATATTGACCTGTTCGCAGAATTCGGCATCACTGACATCGCGCAGATCCAAAAGGTTGCTTGTTTCTCCAAGGGTGAACCGATAGTTGTGCAGGGTGTCGAGGTTGAGCATTTCAATTCCGGATTCAGGAATTGTTTCCTCGGTTTTCTTTCCAAATGACTGATTGCGGAACATGGCGCGAATTTCGCCCTCAGTCGCCCTTTGGTCGCCACTACCCATTCGGATAAACGTATTGGCAGGGTTACCAAAATATACAGGCTTCATTTCCACTTCCGGAATGTAGAAAGCGAGCAGCTTGCAACCGTCGATCGTATATTGTTTGGAAATTGCGAAAATAGGGGTATTAAACTTACCGGAGCGCAGTGTGCCAAGGAAATCCTGTTCGAGTTTTTCTCTGTTATCCACTCCTTGAATCTCGAAAGTTTTCCCGGACTGCTTCACGCCGAGCATAATCCAACCGCCGGAGGTATTGGAAAACGCACTGACGGTCTCCCAGATATTCTTCGGCAGATCTGACTTCGCGGCCTTGACCTCGAAATCTTCCCATTCTATGTCGCGTAGTCTCGCTACAAGTTCCTGTTTCGTCATTCTAATGCAAAGTTAATCAAATTTTCCTATCACTACAATAGCCATCAGCGGTTTAGGACGATTTGGTAATAAAATTTTTCTCTTTCGCGCGCGTGAGTGGGAGAAAATATATATTATCTCTATTTTATATAATATATGTCCCCAAAAGTGTCCCCAGAGGTGTCCGAAGATGTGTCCCCGATAGTGGTGGGAAAGGTGGCTCAAAGGAGTCGCTTTCCCTCCTGTCATTGAAAAGACAGGAGGGAAAGGAATTAGGCTATTTGAGCCGGTTAAAGCCTTGGATGACGCTTGTCTGGAGAACCTGGGCGTATTTCTCGGTCATCGTCACGTTGGAGTGGGCGAGCATCTTGCTCACGGTCTCGATACCCACGCCCTTTGTCAAGGCCCATGTAGCGAAGGTGTGGCGGCCGACGTGCATCGTCAGGTTGATGTGCAGCTTCGCCATGCTCGCTATCAGTTTGAGCTGGTCGTTGCACTTCTGGTTGCTCATCAGATTGAGATTGTAGTCATACTTGCGCAGTATGGCTATGGCTTTGGGGAGCAGCACAATGGTGTACGGCATCCCCGTTTTCAGGCGTTTGTCGCGTATGCAGTAATCCTCTCCCTGCATGAACACGTCGGATTTCTTGATCTTCACGAGGTCGGAGTATGCAAGCCCCGTATAACAGGAGAAGATGAACATATCGCGCACTTTCTCTGTCATGCCGTACAGCTCCAGGGCTTCTACCCGGTCGCGCTCCTCCTCTGTGAGAAACTTTATCCCCTCCGACTTGCCCCGGGAAATTCTCATGCCGTCGTAGGGATTGGACTCCAGCTTCTCGAACTGGATTGCCTCTATGATGTAGGGCTTCAGCCGCTTGTGGTAGCCGTGAACCGACGACTGGGCCGTCACGCGCTTGCGAATGAAGTCATCCCACAGGCGGATGTTCTTCGGCGTGAGGTCGCAGAAGAAGCGGATAAGCCCGAACTCGCGCAGGCATTTGAGCATGACGAGGTGCTGGCGGCGTGTCGATTCGGTCACCGGCCTCATGTAGATGCGCTCTTCGAGCCAGTCGAGGAAGCTGCCCGACGAGCCCTGCACCTTTGTCTTCTTCACCTTCTTGAGAAGGGAAAGGTCGTACTCGCCCTTCTTGGAGGCGATGGTCGCCATCTTTTCGTGCAGACCGTCGTAAACGCGGCGGATCTGTTCGTTGAGCCTGTCGGCCTCGGGATGGTTGACAACCTCCCTTCCGCTCCACTGCTGCTTGAGGACTGCGACACCGGTGGAAAGCCGGACGCGCTCGCGGTTGTAGGACACCTCTATCTCCACGGTGCCCGTCGTGACTGCCGAAGCCTTCTTGCGGCGGTCGAAAATTACTTTGATTTGCGGTATTCCTGCCATAATCTAATGGTATTAAGGGTGATACATTGTTTTCGGTGGGGTTGTGGTACACGAAAAAGCGTGTACCACACGGCTCGGGAAATGTACCACAGGTGTACCACACACCATCTTAACGCCTTCCGTCAGCGCGGTGTTGCCACCCCTGAATCTTTTGGAACGATTTAGCACAAAATAGTAGAAACCAACGTTTTGCCTCCAGAAGCAACGCCCTGACCCCATAGCGAAGACGGGGATGCCGAGGGTGACAGATATTTTGGTGAAATGCCGGTACATTTGTGGTACATTTTTGTGGTACATCCACGAAATTTGTACCAAAGGTAATGTGCTAAATCGAAACTAACAAATGCTACAATGGGCTACGGACTGAAAACAGCAGAAGTGCTAAATTGTTCCAAATCAAAGTGTTGCAAAATTGCTAAACGCTGACGCAGTGACGGTTACGGACACGAAAAAGGGCCATCCTAAGATGACCCTTTTGTGATCCGGCTGCGACTCGAACGCAGGACCGTCTGCTTAGAAGGCAGATGCTCTATCCAGCTGAGCTACCGGACCCCGTGCGGAACCTGAGGGCGACGGTCTGAAGTCAACCGCCCGATAAGTCCCATTTCGGACTGCAAAGTTAATCATTTATAAGCGGATTGCAAAAGGTTGGAACGAAATTTCGCGTTTTATGACATTTTTTCAAATAAATTCCATAACTTTGTGGCTATAATTGTGCTTCGGCATGGCCTGAATCAGACTTCGGCCGAACCATACCAACGCATTGACAATTGCAACCAAACTTAAAAACTGATAGAAACATGAAGAAACAGATCGCAAGCGAGAAGGCACCGGCCGCCATCGGGCCTTACAGCCAGGGCATCGAGGCCAACGGATTCGTATATTGCTCGGGACAGCTTCCCATCGACGTCGCCACAGGCGCGATGCCAGAGGGAATCAAGGAGCAGACACGCGTGTCGCTGCAGAACGTCAAGGCCGTGCTGGAGGCAGCCGGACTGACGCTGGACAACGTTGTGAAGACCACGGTCTACCTGGCCGACATGTCGCTGTTCGGACCGATGAACGAGGTCTACGGCGAGACTTTCAAGGCCCCTTACCCCGCACGCTCGGCCTACGCCGTCAAGGAACTGCCCAAGCAGGCTCTGGTTGAGATCGAGGTGATCGCCGCCAAATAAGTCCGAATCTGAACCAACCACCGACTGACGGGTTTAAATAATAGACAATGAGGATTCCTGCCTACAGGACCGCATTGTCTATTTATTTTAAAATCCGTCACCATGTCCGACACAAAACAAGAGAATACATCGAAGCAAACGGCTTCCGGCAAGCCACAGGATTCCGGTAAATCCTCGCAGGCGGCACCCGTGCAACGTCTGGCCGCCACCGACCGGGGTTACTACTGGTTCCTGGTAGTATATCTGGTACTGCTGAGCGCGTTGGGCTCGTTCGTCAACGATATGTACTCGCCGTCGCTTCCGGCCATGGCCAGGTTTTTCCATGTCTCGGCGTCGACGTCGCAGCTGGGACTCACAATGGGAATGATAGGACTGGGTATCGGTCAGCTGCTGCTGGGACCCATCTCCGACCACTATGGCCGTAAGCCGGTGCTGATAGCCTCGCTGGCGGTGTTCATAGTCGGGGCTGTGGTGTCTGTGTTCTCTCCCACCATGACGTTCTTCCTGTGCTGCCGGTTCGTCCAGGGTCTTGGAGCCTCGGGCGGCTATTTCCTGGCGCGCACCATCCCCGCCGACATATACCAGGGGCGCCAGCTGGCACAGTTCATGGCCCTGGTCGGAGCCGTCAACGGTCTGGCACCCGCATCGGCGCCGGTGCTGGGTGGTATAGTGGCCGATGCCTTCAGCTGGAAGGGCGTGTTCGTCACGCTGGCCATATTCGCCGCGGTCGTGTTGGCCATCGCCCCGAGACTCAAGGAATCCCTCTATCCGCAGGACCGTACCAAGATACCATGGTACAAGACACTGCCCGGCTATCTCCGGCTGCTTAGGAACAAGCCGTTCATGATCCACATCAGCCTGAAGGCGTTTGCCCTGGGACTGCTGTTCGCCTATATCTCATCCGCGCCGTTCATACTGGAGGAACATTATGGCTTCTCGCAGACCGGATACGGCATCGTCATCGGTTTGAACGCCATCGCCGTGGCTGCGGGCTCGATGCTGGCTCTGAAATTCCATCCGTTCAGGAACGCCGTTCCGGTTGCCGCGCTGATACTTGTGCCCTCGGTGGGTTTCGGCGCCTATGCGTTATGGCACATCCATAGTTTCGTGGTCTTCGAGATATGCGCGGTTGTGATGCTGTTCGCCCAGGGAATGATATTCAGCGTTTCCAATACTTTGGCCATGAACGAGGGTCGCAGACAGGCCGGCGAGGCGTCGGCACTGCTGGGTGTGGCCGGTTATGTGGTTGGGGCAGCGGTGGCTCCGTTGGCGGGCATCGGCAACGTGCTGCACAGCACGGCTATAGTCTTCCTGTGTCTGTTGGCCGGAGTAATGCTGTTCTCCTGGTTTACCTATAGACTGGCACCCGACCTGGAGGCAGGATCGGACAACGGCAAGGAGGCTAATTGAACCTGATGCGCCGGAATGTCACGATCGACATCACGCATGCCGTGAGCAACGCGATGTTGAAGCTCCAGTATGCTCCGATATTGCCGCCTCCGAATCCGACTCCGAACAGGAACAGGAACGGAATGCCGGTCAGGATGTAGCTGACCAGCGAGATCCAGAACAGCGGCTTGACCTGTCCCGTTCCGCGGATGGCGTTGCAGAACGTCATCTGCAGCGCGTCGAAGTATTGGTAGAATACCAGAGGCAGTATCAGCGTCAGCGCGCTCGCCACCACGGCCGGGCCCTTTGCGCCCTCCTCGCCCGTGTTGATGAACAGGTTGATCAGGGTTTCGCCAAAGAATATGAAGGCCAGCGAGGCGAACGTGGCCAGAAGCAGGTTGATGTGCATGCCGGCGCGAGCCGCGGTACCGGCCCCGGCCTCATTGCGCTGTCCGGCGTAATATGCGACGCGGATCGCCACGGCTGTGGTGAAACTCATGTAGACCATGAATCCCAGCTGACCGATGGTGTTGACCACCTGGTAGGCCGCCAGCTGGACCGCGCCGAACCATCCGATCACCACACCGCTCACGGCCCACAGGCCGCACTCGAATCCGCTCTGCATCATCAGCGGCCACGACGTGCGCCAGACCTCAAATCGTTCCTTGGATAGCCGGACGGCATGACGGAACCCTTCGCGGTATTCACGGTAACGTTTGCCGGCCCAGAAACAAGTCAGAATGGCGAGGCAGCCCAGTATTCGAGCCACCACGGTGGAGATTCCCGCTCCTAACAGTCCCAGTTCCGGGAATACCCCGACGCCGTAGATCAGAAGCCAGTTGCCCAGGATGTTGCCCAGGATGCAGAACACCGTGACCCACATCGGCAGCGACGGGTTCTCGATACCGTTGCACATCTGCATCAGTACGTTGTAGACGGTCATCGGAAGCGGCACCAGCAGCAGGACCATGTAGTACGAGCGGATCTCCGGCATCAGTTCCTCAGGCTGGCCGAAATGACCGAGCAGGAAATATACCATTGCCTCGATGGCCGTGAATATCGCCGCCAGCAGCAGGTTGACCTGCATGGCGCTCCGGGTGATGCGTCCCGCCTGACGGGAATCCCTCTGTGAGTACAGTGCGCCGACCAACGGCGTGACGCCTCCCGACAGCCCCATCAGCATCACGTTGGGCACCAGGTACAGGCTGTTGACGAACGCCGCCGCCGCCAACGCGTTCACGCTGTAGTGGCCCACCATGATGGTGTCGCTGAAAGCCAGCAGTATCACGCTGAACTGCGTCACCATGATCGGCCCTCCCAGTTCCAGCAGCTTGCGGTATTCGGCACGGTATCTATGCCACAGTTCCTTCATGTCTATATATTGTCGATCTTGTCAAACCAGTAACGTTATTGTGGTCTTCTAAGTAACGGCGTAAGGTCCATTATATTGGTAAGAGGGATGTGCCGATGCGTCAATTAGGACAATTGTTGGTCAAATTGGGATATTTGAAAATCCGTTCTGTGAATATGGAGAGTTTTTTGCGTTATAGAAAAGCCGATAAAGTTGAAAATTTGTTAGCAATATTGAGGCGGTCCCATCGGGATCTGCCGATATAATCCGATATATTTACTATATCAAAGACTGAACGTATATGACCCAAATGATCCGCACCACCATAGCGACCGCACTCTTTGCGCTGACTGCCGTAGGTACAGTCGGCGCCCAGTCCGTGTCGCTGGATTCATGCCGCAGTCTGGCGTTACGCAACAACAAGACCATAGCGATAGCCGAGGAGACGGTGACGGGAACGAAACTGGACCGCAAGGCCGCCAAGGCCGCCTACCTGCCCGGCGTCGATTTCAGCGCGACATACCTGTACAACCAGCGTAAGATAAACCTGCTGGGCGAGGATGCCAAACTCCCCACAATGTCGTTCAATCCCGGCACGGGAAAGTTCGACTGGAACATCCTGACCGACCCCACCGGCAAGCCCATCCTGAACCCTGACGGAGGAGGCTACATCCCCACCGAGGTGGCAGTGATTCCCAAGGATGCGCTGAGTTTCGACACGCACAACGTGTTTGCCGGGGCCGTGACGCTGACGCAGCCGGTGTTCATGGGCGGAACAATCAAGGCCCTGAACGACATAGCGAGATATGCCGAGTCGGCGGCCGTGGCCGGACGCAACGCCCTGGTGCAGGAGATAACGTACCAGACGGACCAGGCCTACTGGCTGGTTGTGTCGCTCAAGGCCAAGAAACGGCTGGCCGAGAGTTTCGTGGAGCTTGTCGACACGTTGAAGAGCAATGTCGACGCCCTGTACGCCGAGGGTATGGCAACCCGCAGCGACATGCTGACGGTGGACGTGAAACTCAACGAGGCGAAGATAATGCTGACCAAGGTGGAGAACGGCCTTACGCTGGCGCGGATGAACCTGGCCCAGGTATGCGGACTTCCGGCAGACACCCCCATGACCCTGGAGGACGAGGATATGAAGGACATCAGCAGCAAAGCCCCGGCGTACACCTACGAGATGGCCGACGTCTACGCGCACCGTCAGGACCTGGAGGCCCTGCGTCAGGGCGTCAACGTGCTGAAGGGACGCGAGCGCCTGGTGATGGGCTCCATGCTCCCGAAGATAGGAGTGTTCGGAGCGTATAATTTCTCCACGCCGAACCTGAACAACGGTTTCAGCAATAAGGTGGGAGGGGGCTTCACCGTCGGGGCGGCCCTGACCATCCCCATCTGGCACTGGGGGGGCAACTACAACCACTACAAGGCGGCCCAGAGCGCCACACGAGCCCAGAAACTGATGCTGGAGGATATGGAGCAGAAGGTAGAGCTGCAGGTGTCGCAGGCCAAGTTCAAGTTCCAGGAGGCGTTCAAGACCTACGACATGACCAGGGCCAACATGCGCAGCGCGGAACTTAACCTGGACAACGCCCGCACGGCGTTCAAGGAGGGCGTCATGACCACCAACGACGTGATCCTGGCCCAGACCGGCTGGCTGCAGGCCAACTCCGAGAACATCGACGCCATGATCGGCATACGCCTCTGCGAGGTCTATCTGGCCAAGGTGCTGGGAACCCTTTAATCAAAGTTACGAAATATAAAGCAATACAGATATGGCTACTGACAACAACCAGAACGGGCAGGCCGGGCAGGATGCCGGCCGAGACCCTGAATACGTACAGCATGTGGTACGCGTGGTGCCGTTGGGCGAGGATGACCCGACGGCGGTGTCGCGCAAGGACAAGTTTCTGATCAGCACCATCCTGGTGATCCTGCTGATACTGGCGGCGCTGGCGGTGCTGGGCTTTCTGATCATCAAGCCGCAGCCCGACGTGGTGCAGGGACAGGCGGAGGCCAAGGAGATTCGCGTGTCGGGCAAGATGCCGGGGCGTGTCGCCGAGATATACGTCGAGGAAGGCCAGAGGGTCCATAAGGGTGACACGCTGGTGCATATCATCTCCAGCATCGTGGACGCGCAGTACCAGGAGGCGCAGGCCATGGAGAACGTGGCTCAGGCCGGACAGCGCAAGATCGACGCAGGAACGCGCAAGCAAGTGGTCCAGGCCGCATACGACATCTGGCAGCAGGCCGAGGCCGCGGCCAACATAGCCGAGACCACCTACAAGCGCATGGAGGCCCTATACGCCAAGGGAGTCATCTCGCAGCAACGCCGCGACGAGGCCAAGGCCGCGTACCAGGCCTCCAAGTCTGGCGCGGCTGCCGCTCGTTCAAGCTATGACCTGGCCAAGTCCGGCGCGCAGTCCGAGGACAAGGAGACTGCCAGCGCCATGGTGGAGGTGGCCAAGATGGGCAAGAAGAAAGTCGACGCCATACTGGAGGACCAGTACCTCACCGCTCCGTTCGACGGAGAGATCATCTCCATATATCCCGCGGTTTCGGAGCTGATAGCAACCGGAGCTCCCATAGCGACCCTGCAGCTTGACGACCGCTGGGCAGTTTTCAATGTCCGCGAGACGCTTCTGAAGGACATCAAGGTCGGCACAAGGCTGAAGGTGTACATTCCCGCGCTCGACATGGATACGGACATGACGGTCTATTACATCAAGGATCTGGGCACCTACGCCAACTGGCAGGCCACCAAGGCCACAGGCGATTACGACGCCCGTACGTTCCAGATCAAGGCACGTCCAGAGAAACCGATCGAGAACTTCCGTCCCGGCATGTCCGTGGTGTACAAGGGAATAGCCGGACAGAGCAAGGATAAGAAATAAGAACAACAACTGAGAACCGATGAAAGGAGGTAACGAAGTCGAATACCGTGCGATTCCCGACAGCCTGAAGGGAATCATGACTCGGTCGATCATACAGATCGTCCGGCGGCCACTTATGTGGATCGCCCTGTTCGGTCTGCCTCTCTTCATGTTCCTGTTCGTAGGGTCGATCCTGGAGAAGGGACTGCCCACGCGGATACCGGCGGCCATCGTCGACAAGGACGGTACCGGGCTGTCGCGCAGCATCACCCAGACCCTGGGCGGGATGCAGATGGTGGACCTGGTGGAGTCCGACAACTCTTACTCAGCCGCCCGGCAGTCCCTGCAGGAGGGCAGGATCTACGGATTCTTCATGATTCCGGAGAACTTCCAGTCCGACCTGCTGGCCGGACGCAAGCCGGTGATCACCTTCTACACCAACATGACCTACTACGTCCCCGGAACCTTGCTGTTCAAGACGTTCAAGGCCACGGCCATCTACTCCAAGGCGGGAATCGCCATGGAGGTGGTACAGGATGTGGGCGGCAATCCCGACGAACTGGCTCCAATGATGCAGCCTGTCAACATCCAGGCACGCGGCATCGGCAACCCGACCCTTAACTACGGCATATACCTGGGCAACTCGTTCATCCCTGCCATCCTGCAGCTGATGATACTGCTTGCCACCGCCTTCGTGCTGGGACAGGAAATAAAGTACAACACCTCGCCGCGTCTGATGCGCATGGCCGATGGATCCATCGTCAAGGCTCTGTTCGGCAAACTGTTCCCGCAGACCGTGGTGTGGTGGGTGATCGCCATCTTCATGCTGGCGTGGCTGTACTGTTTCAACCATTATCCGATGAACGGCCAGTGGTGGGTGATGGTGCTGAACGAACTGATGTATGTTGTTGCGGCCCAGTGCTTCGCCGTGGCTGTCTTCGGACTGCTGCCCAACCTGCGCCTGTCGCTGTCGGTATGCGCCCTGACAGGCATCCTGACGTTCTCCATCGCCGCGTACTCATTCCCGGTGCAGAGCATGTACGGCGGTATGGCCTTATTCAGTTACCTGATGCCGGCGCGCTATAACTTCCTGATCTACGCCAACACGGCCCTGAACGGACTGCCGTTCCATTATTCGCTGATATGGTTCGCATGCTACCTGGCATACCCGTTGCTGGCCCTGCTGTTCTCTCCGCGAATCAAGAATGCTTTCCTCAAACCCGTTTATTGTCCGTAATCCCATGCAAAAGAATAAAGAAAACAGAAAACGTCACTGGGACGGCTTCAGGGCGTGGGTAAGACGGTTGTTCCACGTTTACACCCGTGAGTTCGTGCTGACGGTCCACGATGGCGGCCTGCTGCTGTTCTTCATATTCCTGCCTTTCGCCTATCCCGTGATCTATTCGCTGATATACAATCCGGAAGTGGTCCGCGAGGTTCCGCTGATAGTGGTGGACCACGACAGGACACCGATGAGCCGCAAGACCGTGCGTATGCTCGATGCCTGCGAGCAGGCATGGGTACGCGGATACTCCCCGAACCTGACGGAGGCGCGCGAGGCCATGAACCGTGGCGAATGCTACGCCATCCTGGAGATTCCGGAAGGGTTCGGGCGCAGGATCGGACGGCAGGAAACCGGCAACGCGGTGATGTATTGCGAGATGAGCCTGCTGTTGCGTTACAAGGCCTTGCTTGTGGCCTCGACCAATGTCATGGAGGAGATGGGCGCGGAACTCATGACCGAGAGCATCAACCGCATCGCGCCGCTGGCCGGGACCATCACCGACGGCAACCTGCTGCCGATTAACAACGCAAGCCTCGGAAACATAAAGAGCGGCTTCGACTCGTTCATCATGCCGATAGTGATAATGCTGATCCTGCAGCAGTGCATCGTGCTGGTGGTGGGCATGGCCGGAGGAGCCAAGCACGAGAATCCGCGGTTGGTGCATTACAACCCCGACAATATCACCAAGTCGACGCTGGGCACCATGATCGGACAGGCTCTGTGCTACATCACCATCCTGTTCCTGCCAGTGATATTCATGATCCACTATGTGCCGCTGATATTCAGGTTCCCCATGGCCGGCGACCTGTTGCAGATACTGGCGTTCCTGCTTCCAATGGCACTGGCCTCGATCGGCATGGGGTTTGTGTTCCAGGCCGTGGTCACGGAACGTGAGTCGGTGTTCGTCAGCTGGGTCGTCACCTCGCTGTTGTTCCTGCTGATATCGGGAGCCATCTGGCCCCGTTACGACATGCCGGCCTTCTGGCGCGGACTGGGAGCCATATTCCCCGGCACCTGGGGTGTGGAGGGATTCATAAAGATGAACGGCAACGGCGCGCGCCTGTGGCAGGTCAGTTCCGAATACATCAACCTATGGATCCTGGCCGCCGGATGGTGGCTGGCCGGGTGGTGCTGCCAGAAGTGGATTGTCCATCCCGAGATAATGCGGATGCAGAACATCCGCGAAAGCGTGTCACGCAGTTTCACCGGCAGGGGCGGAGATGGACGTCTTAATGAACAGACACAAGATGAAGCTCAGGTATAGACTGAATTACTGGTTCCTATGCGCAGTGGCGTACCCCGTGTCGGTATTGCCGCTGCGTGTGCTGTATGTGTTTTCGGACATCATCGCCTTTCTGGCCTACCATGTGGTCCGTTACCGTGTGCGGGTGGTGCGCAGCAACATCGAGGAGTCTTTCCCCGGCATGGACGTGAAAGAGCAGCGGAGCATCGAGCGGGGTTTCTACCGCTGGCTGGCGGATTATTTCATGGAGACGTTGAAGCTGCTGACCATGACGCCCGCGCGTATGCGGCGTCATCTGGAGGTAGCCAATCCGGAGGTGGTGAGCGATGCTCTGAACGGCGGCCGCAACGTGACGCTTTTCTTGGGACACTACTGCAACTGGGAGTGGGTGTCGTCGCTGCCGCTGTGGTTCCCCAGGGACGCGGTCTGCGCGCAGGTCTATCATCCGTTGCACAACAAGGGTATGGACCGTCTGTTCATGAACATCCGCACGCGCTTTGGTGCGAATAACGAGTCGATGAAGGACATACTACGTTTCCTGATCGGCTGCAAGCGTGCCGGCAAGCCAACCGTCACTGGCTTCATAGCCGACCAGCGTCCCAAATGGGAGGCGCACCTGTTCGTGGATTTCCTGAATCATGACACTCCGGTATTCACGGGACCGGAGCGAATTTCAAAGTTCCTGAACGCAGAGGTGTACTATTGCCATATGTCCAGGCCGAGACGCGGCGTCTACCGGCTGGAGTTCCGTCCGGTCACGATGACGCCGAAGCGGGATGAGGAATTCGACATCACCCGCCGTTGCTTCGACATGCTCCAGGCCAACATCGAGGAGAATCCCCGTTACTACCTCTGGAGCCACAAGCGCTGGAAATTCACCCGTGCCATGTACCGCGACTACTGGGGCGACCGCTTCGACGAGATGTTCGCCCACCTGTAAGGAACGGATCCTAAGGGCTGAAGTCTAAATATCGTGAAATATTTGGAAAGATCGAAAAGAACTGTTAACTTTGCAATCGGACTGGTCGGCGGCAGTTCCTGTATGTGTCTTTATTTGGGTCTTTGTTCTCCGGCACGGTTTACCAGTATGCTTAGAACTACCACACGTCATAATGCCAATGAATTGCGATTTATGTCTATGTTTCAGCAGGTTTATTGTAACAGTCCTGACTGTTGCGACATGCGCTTCGTTCGGCATTCAAGCCGCGCCGTTGTCGGCACGAGGACAGCAGCTTGCCGATGAATGCAGCGAGGCATTGTCGTTGCGCCGCTATGAAGAGATTGTCGGGAAGGCCGAGACGCTGCGGCGCCTCGGAAACGCCGAGGACAACGAGACCGAGGCCCTGATAGGCGAAACCTACGCTTTGCGCGCCGCCATCAACCTACGCGACACCGCTGACATCTCCGTCCGTGTGGAGGCTCTCGTCCCCGCCATGAAGGACGCCGAAGACGCCAAGGACTGGAAACTCGCCGCCCTTCTCGCGTCGACTGTGGCTCTTTACAACCATTTCGTGCTCTCCGACTTCTCGCAGGCCGCTTTCTATTCATCCAAGCAGCTCCAATATGCCCGCAACGACAAGAATCGTATCGAGGAAGCAAAAGCAATGAGCCGTTTCGCCAGCATTTATTTCTCCAAACGAGATGAATCCGGTCTGAAATATGCCATTCGGAGTTACGGCATCGCCAAGGAAACCGGCGACAAAGCCATCATATACGTCACGGCCTGCAACATGGCCAACTACCTATACAATCTCAACAAGCCTACCGAAGCCCTTGCCTACCTTCAGGAGGGGGAAAGCGTGGCGCGACAATTGCGCATGGACAATGAGACTGTCTATATCAATTCCTTTTTCGGCGACATAGAGCAGGCTCTGGGCCATACGCGCAAGGCCGAGGAATATTATCGGCTTGCGGTTGCCGACCAAGGACCGTCTAGCCGGTACGACAAAATCTATGCACATATATGTTACGGCAATTTCCTGAAGCAGAATAACCGTATGGTCGAGGCTCTGGCTGTCTTCAAGCAGGCGGAGGCTATGTCGGAGAAATACGATATAGTGATATTCCGCGCCGACATACTGCAGGCATTGTCCAGCCTGGAGGAGCTGCTGGGCAATTACAGTGCGGCGCTGGCCTACCATAAGCAATACGTCGAGGCATACAGCCGCGTGGTGAACGAGGAGAAGGAACGAGAGTTCGCCATCCTGGACCTGCGCAACAGCGTGGCCGATGAGAGCCGCAAGAACGCCGAGCAACAGCTGCTGCTGGCACAGAGGACCCGCTCGCTCACGATTGTAGGCGCCGTGCTCGCCGTAATTCTCGTTGTCCTCTTTTTCGTGATTTTCTATCATCGCAGGAAGATGGCGTCCAACCAGACGACCGTCCGGCAATACCTCGACAACCTTGAGGCCGAGAAGAAGCTGCGGCAACAGCTGGAGAACATCGTGGCCTCGCGCCCAGCCGAGACCAAAGGCTCGGCAATGAGCGACGACAGGCAGAACGAACTTTTCAACCGCCTTCAGGATATGATGGAGAAGGACCAGGCGTTCCGCAACACCGAGCTCTCGCTTGAAAACACCGCCGAACGGCTCGGCACGAACCGTACATATCTGTCGCAGGTGGTGAACGAGAAGGCCGGACTCTCGTTCCCGGTCTACGTCAACACTTACAGAATCAAGGAAGCCATACGCACTTTATCGGACCCGGACAACGACGAGCCGCTGAAAAATGTAGCGATAAACTCCGGTTTCGCCTCCCCGTCGGCATTCTATTCACTGTTCCGGCAAAAAACCGGAATGTCACCATCTTCCTTCCGACAGAACGTAAAAGCAATGAAAAAGGCCGATTATAATTACAATATGGCAACTTAAAACGTCAATTTACGAATTAGGCGATAATAAATTTGCATCCTTTTTGAGATAATTCATAACTTAGAGCAGCCAAAGGGTAAGAGCCCCGCCGACCATGGCCGTCAGGACCCGACTCTCTGACTGCATAAATAAATAACATAATTCTAAATCTCTAACGCGTATGAAGAAGTTTACACTGCTGATGTGCGGACTACTCGGACTTGGAGCCATGGCTATGGCTCAGAGCGACGGTGGTTACGAGCTCCCCGCGAACTTCGATGCATGGAATCTCAACTTCAAGCTGCCGCTTGAAAAAATGAAGGTTCCGCAGTCAACCTCAACGGCACCCGTATGCCGCGACAAACCAGAAAAAATGCGCGAAATCGCACGCGCGGCCACCGAGCCTACGGAATATTTCGCAGCCGCCCAGACATTCCACTCCAACTACCAGTTCAACTATGACGGCGGCGCCGTGACCGGCTACAAGATCGGTATCACGCGCGACGGCGACAAAGTGACGATCAGCAACCTCTTCAACCTTGCCGCACAGTCCACAGAATGGAGCGTCGGCGTGGATTACGATGTAACCGGAACCTATGACGAGGCCACAGGAACCATCACCATTCCGGCACCCAACTCGCTTGAGAACGGCACAATCTGCGGCACAATCGGCACCTCGTTCACTGAAGTGCTTGCCGCCGGAACCGTCACCGAGGACGGCAAGATGACACCGGCCGAAAATCTTGTGCTGAACGTCATCGGCGATTTCGAGGCCATAACCACCGACATGAACTTCGGTATCCAGAACTATCTGACCGAAGGCGGCACATCATACGGCATGCAGACGCTCTACCGCAAGTTCTATGCAACTCTTCCCAAGGCCGAACCCTCTCTGCTGGCGTTCAACAATACATTCGACTTTGGCAATACATATCCCGGCTCGGAGGCTACGGTGACATATACATTCTTCAACATGTCGTCGAGCGATGTAGACTATGCCGTGACAATGGAGGCCGATGATGACGCGTTCGTTTCAAGACCAGAGGCCGGTACAATAGATGCCATGAGCTCCGCCGAGCTGACATTCGCGTTCGTTCCCAAGGCCATCGGCGACTACGAGGGTCTGGCTACGATCGACTACGAAGGAATAACCGCCACTCCCGAGCCGCTCCAGGCACTGCTCTCCGGCGAGGCTGTGGCCATGCCCGACTACTCCGGAATCGTAAAGGAGGGAGATTTCGAGTTCACCACAAACATCGAGTTCCCGTTCGAGATGATCACGCTTGAGGACGGCACGCAGGCGGCACAGTCCGGTACGCACGGCAAATACGGTACCTCCAAGCTCACGGCGGCGTTCGATATTCCTGCGGGGAGCATAGGACGTCTGAGCTGGAAGGGAGATTTCACCAACACCGGTTATTGGTATCAGAATGCGGGCGGCATCTTCATTGACGGCGCCGGTGAGGCATCGTGGTCGACCAACGAGACCTGCGACATGAGCAACACGCTCGAATTCGGCCCCGGTCATCATGAAGTTCGCTTCCAGTATGAGAGCCTCTACTATACTGGAGACGAAAAGAACCGAATGGTTATAAGCGATCTCTCGCTGACAGCGGCACTGGCACAGGAATCCGCCGTCGAGGTGACCACTCCCGAGGTAAATGTCGGCAATTTCATGCTCCGCGACGGCAACGCCGCCAGCGGCGAGAGCACCATACGCATCCAGAACCGAGGTCAGAACCCGCTGACTGTAAACAGCGTGGCTTCGGACAACAACGAGTTTACCGTTACCCACACATCCACTCCGGCCGAACTGCTCGAATACATCGATATCCCCGTGGCCTTCAACGCTACGACTCCGGGTGAAAAGAAAGCCAAGATCACTATCGAGACCAGCGCCGGTACGGTATCCGCTGATGTCAAAGCCCTGGTACGCCAGATGGCCGACTTCTCGTCGGTAGTGACCGAGGGTTCGGAATACGTTACCTCGTACGATACAAATGAATCATATCCGTTCGAGGTAAAGGACGGCGTGGCCTACAACGCCAACTCCGGCGAGGCTGACGATGTGGCAACCAGGTCATCGTTCACCATCAATTTCACCATTCCCGACGGCAAAGCCGGATATGTAAGCTGGGAAGGCTGGCTCTACGGCTTCGCTCCCGACATGGAGCAGTATTGGAACGCCGACAACGGAGGTGTAGAGATGGTGCATCCTATGAATTCCGGTTCATATCCGTTCTACGGTCCGGAGGGCGACATCTCGAGCGCCTTGGTTGAGGCCGACGAGGCATGGCGTCCCTACCTGACCTGCGTTCCGGGCAACCACAGCTTCACGTTCGTGTACAGCAAGAACGGCGACGGCCGGATTTCCGAGCGCGACCTCATGCAGATCTCCGATTTCAAGATTCGTGTCGAGGACTTCCCCGAGTATCAGGCGACACCCGACAAGGACCGCATAGATTTCGGCAAGACTTATGTAGGCAACATGCGTTATCTGACGGCCACCGTAGACATCAAGAACACGGGAAGCCAGATGCTTGAGATTTATCCCGAGCCGGAGTCGCAGGCTCCGTTCTATGGCGTCGTGCCCGACTTCGCCAAGGCCCAGTTCAACAACACCGTCCAGGTGGGTATCTGGTTCTATCCAGGCCAGGAGGGAGAGTTCGAGGGTGACGTTACCTTCAAGTCGAACGCCGGCGATATCGTGATACACTGCACCGGTTCCACATATCCCGCCGAGGGCATACTGCTGATCGGCGACGTCGAGAACCAGGCCGACGGCTGGAGCTTCTATGATGCCGACCAGGACGGCGACTGCTGGAACCTCGGCTACAACTTGTGGGGACAGATGCCTGAATACGTACACTCCGGCATGGATTGTTTCGGCTCGCCCAGCTACTCGCCCTACGGCGGTGCCCTGGCTCCCGACAACTGGCTCTTCTCGCCCACGCTGACGATTCCCGAGGATGGTGCCATGCTCCGCTGGTATGCCGCCGCGCATCACCATGAGCGCTATGCCGAGAATTACAGCGTTTACATCGTGACTCCCGAGGAGATCGCCGATCCCGATAACCTCGGCAGTCTGACTCCCGTCTTCACCGAGACTCTGCCCGTTATTGCCGCCGACGAGTGGCAGGAGCATACTGTCGACCTGGCCGATTATGCAGGAAAGGATGTAACCGTGGCTTTCCGTCACCATGACACCGACGGAGAGTATGTCCTCAAGATCGACGATATATTTGTCTACACCATGCAGAAGTGGAACGAGAGCGGCGTCGATGCGCCTCTGGCAAACGACGCTCCTGTACGCACCGAGATCTTCAGCCTCGACGGCACCCGTCTCCGCACGCTCGGCCAGGGTGTCAACATCGTGCGCGCCACATACTCCGACGGTAAGGTCAAAACCACTAAAGTGCTTGTGAAATGAACATTCGTAATCTGATAGTCTCTATGGCATGCCTCGCTCTTTCGGGAGCGGGGTTTGCCCAGGTGTCGGACGTGACGCTGGGATACTGCGACGGCCAGCTTCCGGACAAGGGTGACATCTCCTACGGCGAGAAGAACGCCTATGTGTCGGGCGCTGTCTATATTCCCGGCGGCATGATTGGCACATACGCCGGCAACTCGCTGACGGGCATACGCGCCGGCCTTGCCTCCAAACTCAACATCGACGAGCTTACGGTATGGATCCGCACCGACCTCGATGGCGAGGACCTGGTCCAGGCCACGGTAAGCAAAGCCCAGGGCCAGGATATTGTAAAGGGATGGAACGACATCATGTTCGACACTCCCTATGAAATCACCGACGCCCTGTCCCAGGGCTGTTATCTGGGATATACATTCCATCAGAAGGGCGCCGCGTTCGGCGTCGCTGTCATCGACACTCCCTCGCCCAACGGATATTTCGTCAAGTTCGGTGAAACCGGCGAATGGGAGGACCGTTGCGCCGAGGGCACCATGTGCATCGAGGGCCTGGTCTGCGGCGATAGGCTGCCGAAGCTCAACCTGACCCTTGTCGATGTGGACGTTCCCGACATATTGATAGTGGACCGCGGCAATGTCGAGGTCAGCGGCACGGTTCGCAATGTCGCCACGCACACCGTCACGGGCTACGATGTGTCGCTGGTGCGCGACGGACAGAAAATCGATACGCGGCATTTTGACACTGCCCTTCCTCTCTACGGTTCCGAAGATTTCAGTTGTGTGCTTGCCCATGGTCTTACGGCTGTTGGCGAGGGTACAGGCGAACTGACGATTCTGGTGGACAACATCAACGGCGGCGACGACGAGGATATGTCGGACAATGCCGTGGTCAGGAACTACGCGATTGTGCAGCACGACTTCGTACGCCGTATCCTTGTCGAGGAGTTCACCACCGAGAGGTGTCCCAACTGTCCTCGTGTGGGCGGTTACATACATGATTCGCTCCAGAAGGAGAAATACGCGGACAATGTGGTGGTGGTTTGCCATCACTCGGGATTCTACACCGACTGGCTCACGGCTTCGTTCGACGGCGAGTACCTTGAACTTTTCAACGGCGACACATACGCTCCCGCTGTAGGTGTGGACCGTAAGCCTCAGTTCGACGGAGGCATCATCACTTGTCCTTCGTCACAGTCGGATATGGAACGCGCGTGGGACAAATGTCTTGACTCCCCGGCGTTCGTATCGCTCGACATCAAGGCGAAAGTCGACGCCGAGACGCCCAATAAGGTACACGTCACCGTTTCCGGGGCACGCGCCATGGAGGATTTCTGCGAGAATCCCGTGATCACGGTGATGGTTGTGGAGGACAACATCAAGCCCCGCAGCCAGGCCGGTGCCGGCGAAGACTACATGCATTATCATGTGAACCGCGCCGTAAACAGTGTCTGGGGCGACCCGCTGACGTTCGACGGCGACGAGTATGTGTATGAGTGCGAACTTCCGCTTGCTGACAGATGGGTACGCGACAACCTGCAGATCGTAGCGTTCGTTTCGAACCACAATGCCGCCGATGTCAACGACCGTGAGGTGAAGAACACCGCGGCTCTCGGCTGGGCGGACGTCCAGGGCGGCGACAGCGGCATTGCCGAAAGCCTTATCGACGCCGAGGGTAGCGAGGGGGTATACTATGACTTGTCAGGTCGCCGTGTCAACGGCGACCTGCCCGCCGGCGTCTATGTGCGACGTGCCGGTGCTTTGACTGAAAAGATAGTGATAAGATAAGACAGCCGCTCCGCAGCGTCACAACCCGTCCGGGGACGGTATCGGCCTTCAATCCGATGCCGCCCCCGGACTCGCATGCAGACGAAGCAGGATAATACAATGGCTTGTCGGGTTGCCGCGTTGACGGCGAACTGCGTGTGTCTATTTGCTTCTTAAGGGATGCAAGGACAATAAGGGAAACGGGGGAATCGTTTAGTTTGTGCCGGGGAATCGGATGAACGTCCCGTGGAACAGTATCAAAAGCACCCCGCGACCAGTGACAGTATGAAAGAATTATTCGGGTTCCTGAAGCGGTACGCCAGGCCCTATGTCAGCAATATAGTCCTCAGCATCGTCTTCAACCTGCTGACGGCTTTCTTCACACTCTTCTCCTTCGCGTTCATCATCCCCATACTGCAGATGCTGTTCGGCCTCAGCACCGAGGTCTACACCTTTATGGAGTGGGGTTCGGCATCGTTCAAGGATGTGGTGGTCAACAATTTCTACTACTATGTCTCGACTCTGATCGCCGACTACGGGGCCTCGGCAACTCTTGCCATCCTGGGCGTGATTCTGGTGGTGATGACGCTGCTGAAGGTGCTGACGGCCTACTTCTCCGAATACTTCACCATCCCGATGCAGAACGGCGTGGTCCGCGACATTCGCCGCGAGATGTACGACAAGATACTGTCCCTGCCCGTGGGATTCTTCACTACCGAGCGCAAGGGCGACATCATGGCACGCCTCTCGGGCGATGTGCAGGAGGTCCAGAACTCCGTCATGGCCTCACTCTTCTCCCTTGTAAAGTTTCCCATCATGATCATAGCCTGCCTGGGGATGATGATATTCATCAGCTGGAAACTCACCATCTTCGTGTTCATCATGCTGCCGATCGTGGGCGGCGTGATGGGAGCCGTGGGCAAGAAGTTGAAGGCCAAGTCGCTGGCTGCCCAGCAGAAATGGGGCGACATCCTCAGCAATGCCGAGGAGACCATCGGCGGCCTGCGCGTCATCAAGGCATTCAACGCCGAGAAGTATATGGAGCGACACTTCGACGAGCAGACCGAGGATTTCTATAAGATAAACAACGCCGTGAACCGACGCACTGCCCTGGCACATCCCATGAGCGAGTTCCTCGGCACAACGGCCGTGGCGATCATCCTGTGGTTCGGCGGCTCGCTGATCCTGTCAGGCACTTCGGACATCGATGCCGCCTCGTTCATCTACTACATGGTGATGTTCTACTCCATCATCAATCCGGCCAAGGAACTGAGCAAGGTATCCTACACCGTCCGCAAGGGTATGGGAGCCAAGGAGCGCATCGACATGATCCTGGACGCCGAGAACCCCATTCACGATCCGGAGCGTCCGGCATCCGCGCAGGACCGCACCAAGCCTGCCAGCGTGACGTTCCGCGACCTGTCGTTCCGTTACAGCGACGATTCCGACGCACGCGAGATCCTGAAGGATATAAACTTAGAGGTAAAGCCGGGGCAGACAGTGGCCATAGTCGGCGAGTCCGGCTCCGGCAAGTCCACCCTGGTGGACCTGATCCCGCGCCTGTGGGATGTGGAGCAGGGTGCCGTTGAGGTGAACGGCATCAACGTCAAGGACTTGCGCGTGCATGACCTGCGTGACTTGATGGGCAACGTCAACCAGGAGGCCATACTGTTCAACGACACCATCTACAACAACATAGCGTTCGGCAGCGCGAACGCCACTCCCGAGCAGGTGGAGGAGGCCGCCCGCATCGCCAATGCCCATGACTTCATCATGGAGACCGAGGACGGCTATCAGACCGTGATCGGCGACCGTGGCTGCCGCCTGTCCGGCGGCCAGCGACAGCGTCTCTCCATAGCCCGCGCAATACTCCGCGACCCGGCCATCCTGATCCTGGACGAGGCAACCTCCGCGCTCGACACCGAGTCGGAGCGTCTGGTGCAGGAGGCGCTGGAGAAACTGATGAAAGGCCGTACCACAATCGTGATTGCACACCGGCTCTCCACCATCGTCAACGCCGACCGCATCTGCGTGCTGCACCGTGGCGAGATCGTGGAGGCAGGCACCCATGCCGAACTGATCGCCCTGAACGGCCACTACAAGCGTCTGGTGGACATGCAGCACCTGTGATAAGGCTGTTCTTACAATTCCGGTTCCTCCTAAAATATCACGTTGCCCCCAACGTTCTATTAGTTAGTGAGGAAAACCTTGGACAATAGCAGCAGAAAGGGATTCCGCCTGGGTCTGACGGCTCTGGCGGCTATCGTCATGCTTATGCTGGCGGGAGCCTGCTGCACGAAGAAGAACACTCCCACGTCGCGCAACTGGCAGGCCTTCACCACCCGGTACAACGTCTACTACAACGGCAAGACCCACTACGACGAGCAGCTGAAGCAGATGGTGGGCGACTATCAGGACGACTATTCGCAACAGCTCAAGATACATCCCGCCGAGGCACGCAACGACAACAAGGCCCCGCAGCCCAGCGGCGACTTCAAGCGCACCATCGAGAAGATGCAGAAGGCCATACAGCTGCATTCCATCAAGAAGAAACCCAGGAAGAAGACTGGCTCCGCTAAAGAGAAAGCCTTCCGCGCTCGTGAGGAATTCAACCCCTTCCTGCACAACGCTTGGCTCACCATGGGCAAAGGACAGTACATGAACGGAGATTTCTTAGGCGCTGCGTCGACATTCTTCTACATATCCAAGCATTTCCAGTGGCTGCCCAGGACGGTGACCGAGGCGAGGCTGTGGATGGCGCTCAGCTACCTGGCCATGGACTGGGACTACGAGGCGGAGAACGCCCTGCATCCCGTCAAGGAGAAGGACCTGACGGACGCGTACCTGCGCGACCTGTACAACCTGGCATATGCCGACTACTATCTCCACACCAAGGACTGGGGCAAGGCCGTGAAGCCGCTGGAAAACGCCGCACGTCATGCCAGAGGGTCGCAGCGGAACCGACTGTGGTTCCTCTTGGGTCAGACCTACACGCAGCTGGGCCAGAAGAAGGACGCATACAACGCGTTCAAGAAAGCAGGTGCCGGCGCGTCGACCGACTACCGCACAAAGTTCAACGCCCGCATCAAGCAGAGCGAGGTGTTTCAGGGAACCAACATCAATGGCGAGGTCAGGTCGCTCCGCACCATGACGCGCTACGCCCGCAACGCCGAGTACCTGGACCAGATATATTACGCCATCGGCAACCTGTACATAAGCCGCAAGGATACCGCCGAGGCGATGAAGAACTACCGTCTGGCCGTGGAGAAATCCACCCGCAACGGCATCGACAAGGCCCTGGCGCAGCTGGCGCTGGGCAACCTGTACTTCCTGCAGGGCGATTATGTGAAGGCCCAGCCGTGCTACTCCGAGGCTGTGCCGCAGCTGCCTGAGACATATCCCGGATACAAGCTGCTGAAGAAACGCAGCGACGTCCTGGACGAACTGGCCACATACGCCGGCAACGTCCATCTGCAGGACTCGCTGCTTACCCTGTCCAAGATGACTCCTGAGGAGCAGCGAAAGGCTTGTCAGAAACTCGTGGACGAACTGATCGAGCGTGAGAAGAAGGAGGCCGAGGACGCCAAGCGTGAGGAATACCTGGCCAACCAGGACGGCGCCAACGACAACATCAAGCGCGACGAGGGACCCTCCAACACCATTGTCAACAACGGAGACAAGTCGTGGTACTTCTACAACAGCATGACCAAGAACCAGGGAAAGACAGAGTTCCAGCGCCGTTGGGGCGCACGTAAGAACGAGGATGACTGGCGCCGACGCAACAAGACCACATTCAGCCTTGACGAGACTGCGGAGACTGATGAGGACGACGAGGCACTGGCCAACGACACCACTTCCATGACTCCAGAGCAGAAGGAGGAGGCGCAGAAGGCCAAGGACGCGGCCAACGACCCGCATAACGTGGAGTATTATCTGGCACAGATTCCCAAGACACCGGAGGAGATACAGGTTTGCCACGACGTGATTCAGGAAGGCCTGTACAACATGGGAATAATCCTGAAGGACAAGCTCGACGACTTCCCCGCCGCGCGCAAGGAATTCACCCGTCTGCTGGATTCATATCCCGACAACATCTACCGTCTGGATGTATACTATAACATGTACCTGATGGCCGTGCGCAGCGGTGACAGCACGCAGGCCGAACGCTGGCGCCAGATGATTCTCGCCAACTTCCCCGACTCCCCGTATGGGCAGGCCATGCTGGATCCGAACTATTTCGAGAACCTGCGCAAGATGAACCAGGTTCAGGAGAACATGTATCAGGAGGCTTACGACGCATACCTGGACAACTCCAACGCCCGCGTGCATTCGCTGACGGCCGAGATGGAGAAGGACTACCCGCTGTCGAAGATCCTGCCCAAGTTCATATTCATCGATGCCCTGAGCTATCTGACGGAGAACGATGTGCCTAAGTTCAAGGAGCGTCTGGAATACCTGCTGGAGAAGTGGCCGGAGACGGACATGACTCCGATGGCGGGAAGCATTGTCAAGGGCTTGAGGCAGGGACGCGAGCCTAACAAGGGCGTCTCCAACTCGCGCGGCATGATATGGTCCATGCGCCTCAGCAACGATTCCGTGGCCCTCAACGCGGATGGTACGCCTGCCAACTTCGAGAACGACCCGAACTCGCCGCAGTACCTGGTGCTGGCGTTCCCGCGCGACACTGTGAACAGCAACCAGTTGCTCTATGACGTGGCCAGGTTCAACTTCTCGTCGTTCGTGGTGCGCGATTTCGACCTGGAGCAGATGAGTTTCGGCAATGTCGGTCTGCTCATCATCAAGGGCTTCGGCAACCTGAAGCAACTGGAACATTACCGCGATGTCATGGCCGAGAAGGAATTCAGGATGCCGGAAGGCGTCCGTCCCATCATGATAAGCAAGCCCAATTTTGAACTCTTGCTGCGCGAGGGGCGTTCTTTTGAAGAGTACTTCCGCTTCGCCGAGCAGGACGCGGTGGACCGTGCCGAGGAGGAAGTCCTGAACGCAGAAGTCCCCGATGAGCCTGAGGATTCTGTTCCGGAGGATGCGGAGCCGCCGGAGGCTCCGCAATCCGAAGAATCTCCCGAGAATCCTGAGGGAACCGAGGAAGGTGTAGAGACTGTAGAAACTGAAGAATCCCGATAACTATGGACCGTATACTCTGGGCCGACGACGAGATCGACCTGCTGAAGCCACATATATTGTTCCTGAAGGCCAAAGGCTATCAGGTGGACACCGTATCGAACGGCCGCGACGCCCTGGATGCGTTGGACGAGAATCCCTACTCGCTGGTGCTGCTGGACGAGAACATGCCGGGCATCTCCGGCCTGGAGACCCTGGACATAATCAACGAGCGTCATCCGGAGGTGCCTGTGGTGATGATCACCAAGTCCGAGGAGGAGAACATCATGGACCAGGCCATAGGCAACCGCATAGCGGACTATCTGATCAAGCCAGTCAACCCGAACCAGATACTGCTGTCCATCAAGAAGAACCTGCACAGCCGCGAGATCGTGACGGAACAGACCTCGTCGGACTACCAGCAGGAATTCAACGCGCTGGCGCAGCAGATCAACATGGTAGGCGACATAGAAGGGTGGATGGATGTCTACCGCAAACTCGTCAGCTGGGAGTTGAAGCTGGCTGAGTCCGGCAGCCCGATGTCGGAGATGCTGCTGATGCAGAAGCGTGACGCCAACGCCAATTTCTGCAAGTATGTGCGCCGTACATACGAGAAATGGGTAACCACCGACGACCATCCACTGATGAGTCCGCAGCTGTTCAAGACCAAGGTGTTTCCCCTGCTGGACCAGGGTGAGAAGGTGTGTTTCTTCCTGATTGATAATTTCCGGCTGGATCAGTGGAAAGTGATACAACCTCTGATGGCAGAGCGTTTCAGCGTGGCCGAGGATCTTTATACCACCATCCTCCCCACTTCCACGCAGTATGCACGCAACTCCATATTCGCCGGACTCATGCCTGCCGACATCGCCGGCATGTTCCCGCAGTATTGGGTTGAGGAGGATGAGGACGAGGGCCTCAATGTCCACGAGCAGGAACTGGTAGGCACCCAGCTGGCCCGTTTCCGCCGCAAGGATAAGTTCAGTTACACCAAGATCAATGACTCCACTGGTTGCGAGAAGTTCCTGTCCAAACTCCGCGGCTCGCGCGACATCCCGCTTCAGGTGGTAGTGCTGAACTTCATCGACATGCTGTCGCACGCCCGTACGGAATCCAAGATGATCCGCGAGCTTGCAGGCAACGATGCCGCATACCGTTCGTTGTCCGAGTCCTGGTTCCGCCATTCCGGAGTGCTGGACATATTCGCGCTGCTTGCCGATTATGGCTACAAGGTGGTGCTGACCACGGACCACGGCACCATCCGCGTGAACAATCCCATAAAGGTGGTGGGCGACAAGAACACCAACACCAACCTTCGCTACAAGGTGGGCAAGAACCTGAGTTATAATCCCAAGCAGGTCTATGAGATAAAGAATCCCAAACGTTACGGACTACCGGCGCCGAACCTCTCCAGCACCTTCATCTTCGCCACGAACGAGGACTTCTTCTCGTATCCGAACAATTACAATTATTACGTCCAGTACTATGACGGTACCTTCCAGCACGGAGGAATATCGCTGGAGGAGATGATTGTGCCGCTGGTGGTTCTGACGCCGAAGAAGGGTTGAGGGAGGTCAGATGTCAGAGTTATGAAGTGTGAGGTCAGTGGGGGATTGATTTAAGACATTCGTTATGCGGAAGACGATATTGTTTATGCTGGCGGCGGTGGTTGCCACGATGTTCGCCGCGACGCCGGAGGCCCGCAAGGCCTTCCTGGAATTCGAGCGGAAGGCCGAGAACGGCGATGCCGAGTCTCAGTATAGACTGTGTACCATCCTGGAGAGGGGCTGGGACTCCATCCCTGCCGATTCGGTCAGGGCGCTTGGGTTGTTGCGCAGGTCGGCGGCGCAGGAGTTTCCCCCCGCCATGAACTACATGGGCTATCTTTTCGGCAAAGGTTACAGTGTCGGTGGTAATGAACTGATTGGCGCCAATCCGGATTCGGCGCGTTGCTGGCTGAAACGGAGCGCCGACCGCGAGGATCCGCGTGCTATGGCCAACATGGCGTTCCTGCTGCTGGATGAGGCTTCCGCGTTGACTGATTCAGCTGCGGTAATGAGAAATGACTCCGCAGCCTTGGGATATCTGGTCAGGGCGGCCGAGAAGGGCGTCCCAACGGCCTACAGCATGCTGGGCGATATGTACCGCGACGGCCGGTATGTGAAGCAGGACACGCTGCATGCGGCCGTAATGTACGAGAACGCCATGTCGCGTGGCCTGTACGACGCCGAGGCGCGACTGATGTCGCTGATGGGTCCTGTATGGGACCGCATGACTCCCGACGAGGCGTTCCAGTATGGCATAAGGTATTATGACGGTTATGCTCCTTCCGCCGGCACGTATCTGTTGCTACGAGCCGCCGAATTGCCGCAGATTCCGGAGACCGGCTGGAAAAAGAGCGATGCTCTGGTAGATGCGTTGAACCATCGCATAGATATCGCTGCCGATGCGTTGGCGGCTTTGGGCGAGGCTGCAAGCTTAGGCAAGGGCCTCCCCTACGACCATGACCTGAGCCGTGACTACTATATGATGGCGGCGTTGGCCGGCAGCCCAGATGCGCGGAATGTGATCCGCGAGCTGATCGGGATGTTCCCCGATTCCTTCGCCCAGCCTTCGGACCGAGTCCGCAAGTTCGCCGAGCAGATAGCCATCCTATCCAAATTCATCGGCCGTCCCATCCTGATCAAGCAGCTTTTGGATAATTGAAGGTCAATTTTGAGTAAATTTGTCCTAATAAATTGATTCAATTGACGTTATATATTTAAGCGGGTGTTATTTGCCTGTTGAATGTAAATTGGAAAAATTATGAACACGTTATTCAAATATGATAAGGCAATCAATTCATTACTGTACTCTCTGCAGAAATTAGGAGGTGTCACGGATATGCATAAGCTTTGCAAGATTTTATATTTTGCAGATCAGGGGCATCTTTCGAAATACGGTCGAAGCATAACGGGCGATGTATACATTGCCATGCGTTTCGGCCCGGTGCCGTCATGTGTGGATGATATCTTGAAGGCCCTTCGCGGCGACAGTTTCTTCTCCTCAAGTCAAGAGATTGCGCCTGTGAAATCCTTGATGCGGTTTGAGAACAAATATATGATCAAGGGTCTCGTAGAGGCAGACCTTGATGAATTGTCCGGCTCTGATATCGAGTGCCTTGATAATGCGATAGAGTTATGCAGGAATAAGTCCTTCCAGGAACTGACAGAGTTCTCTCATGGCATGGCATGGAGCAACACTCAGCGCGACCGTTCCATTTCCGTAAAGGATATCCTTCGCGAAGCCGGTGACGAAGAAGCCTATGTGGAATTCATAGCCGACAATCTTAAGACCCAAGCCTCTTTTCTGTAATGGAACTTCCCTTGTCTCTGCTCCAAATGGGCATCCAGCGTGGCTCAATTCTGTTGTCCGACAGTTTTGAGGATATCGATCATGCCAAGTTTTTTGCCGTTATGGGTGTATGGCAAGATCGAATTGCTGGGTTCTTCTTTATCAATTCCAGAATACATCCTGTCCTTGAAGCCAAGCCCGAGCAATTCGCGATGCAATATCTGTTGCGTAAAAACAATTACTCATTCCTAAGATACGACTCGTATTTATCGGCAAATGAATTGCAAACTCGTCCTATATCGGTGTTGGCGCAGTCAATGCAGGATGGACAGACATCTATTGTCGGCCAACTGACAGAGGAAGACTTGAACTGCGTATTGGAAGCCTGCCGAGCCAGCAATCTATTCTCTCCAAAAGAGAAGAAACACTTCTTCAGTTGAGGAATAAGAAATTTCTTAGATTATTCTACAACGCGCAGTCGATATGGTATCGTTTTGGATATTTGTGGAAAAAGAGTTATTTTTGCAAAATGCTTAGCACTCATCTGAGACACATGGCGGGAATAGTGGCCATTGGTGGACTTATGTCGCTGGCGGCCTGCGGCGCGGGGCGTAACCGACAGAACGATTCCGTATCGGCAGACGCATCTGCGGAGACGGCTCAGACCGCTGTGTCTGTGCCGGAATTCTCGACCGATTCGGCTATGGGCTATCTGCGCCGTCAGGTGGAGTTCGGGCCGAGGGTGCCGAACACGGAGGCTCACCGCAAAGCCGGCGACTGGATGGTGGCTGAACTGAAGCGTCGCGGCGCCGAGGTGCATGAACAGACCGCAGACCTTACCGCCTTCGACGGCACGGTGCTGAAATGCCGCAACATCTTCGCCCGCTTCAATCCGCAGGCAGAGGGCAACCGGTTACTGCTGATGGCCCATTATGACACGCGTCCATGGGCCGACCAGGATCCCGATGCCGCCAACCATAAAAGACCCATCGACGGGGCCAACGACGGAGGCAGCGGAGTGGCTGTCATTCTGGAAACCGCACGCCATCTCGCTGCAGACAATCCCGGCACAGGAATCGACATCCTGCTGAGTGACGCCGAGGATTACGGCGCGACCGAGGATGAGGATTCGTGGGCATTGGGTGCGCGATACTTCGCCCAGCAGATGCACGCCAACGGATGGACTCCGACACAGGCCATACTTCTCGACATGGTAGGAGGTCGTGGCGCCAGGTTCCCGTATGAGTATTTCAGCCGTCAGGCTGCTCCAGCGCTGGACCGTGCGTTCCGCAAGGCCGCCGTCAACGCCGGGTACGGTCACCTGTTTCCCGATACCCCGGGCTCGGCTGTGACCGACGACCACATAGAACTGATCAAGATGGGCGTGCCTGCTATCGATATAATCGAGTACGACGAGGAGACAGGCTTCAATCCGACATGGCACACGATGGGCGACAATATCGGCAACATCGACCCTGCCACGCTCAAGGCTGTGGGACAGTCGCTGCTGCAGTACATTTACGAGAATAAACAATGACAGGGACCTACGGGTTCCGTTCCAAACAGACGATATAGACGATGGATTTCATACAAGAACTGACATGGCGCGGCATGGTACACACCGTAATGCCGGGCACCGAGGAAGAACTGAAGAAGGGAATGGCCACGGCTTACCTGGGTATCGACCCGACGGCTGACTCCCTGCATATAGGACACCTGTGCGGAGTGATGATGCTGCGTCACTTCCAGCGTTGCGGCCACAAGCCCCTGGTACTGGTGGGCGGCGCCACCGGCATGATCGGCGACCCGTCGGGCAAGTCGGCCGAGCGCAATCTGCTGGACGAGAAGACCCTGCGCCACAACCAGGAAGCCATCAAGAACCAGTTGCGCAAGTTCCTGGATTTTGACAGCGACGCGCCTAACCGCGCCGAGATGGTCAACAACTATGACTGGACCAAGGACGTGACGTTCCTGGACTTCGCACGCGAGATCGGCAAGCATATCACCGTGAACTACATGATGGCCAAGGAGTCCGTGCAGAAGCGTCTGAACGGCGAGGCCCGCGACGGCCTGAGCTTCACGGAGTTCACCTATCAGTTGCTGCAGGGCTTCGACTACCTGACGCTCTATCAGGAGCGGGGCTGCCGTCTGCAGCTGGGCGGCTCGGACCAGTGGGGCAACATCACAACCGGTACGGAACTGATCCGCCGCAAGCTTGGCGGCGAGGCTTACGCCCTGACCTGCCCGCTGATCACCAAGGCCGACGGCGGCAAGTTCGGCAAGACAGAGAGCGGCAACGTATGGCTGGATCCGGAGCGCACATCGCCCTACAGGTTCTACCAGTTCTGGCTGAACGTCAGCGATGAGGACGCCGAGAAGTATCTGAAGATATTCACGTTCCTGTCGCAGGATGAGATCAAGGCCTTGGCCGAGGAACACGCCGCCAATCCCGGTGCGCGTCCCATGCAGAAGCGTCTGGCCAAGGAGCTGACCGAGATGGTGCATAGTCCGGAGGCATACCGGAGCGCCGTGGCCGCAAGCGAGATCCTGTTCAGCCCGAAGGCCGCCGAGTCCTTGCATCAGGTGGACGAGAAGACGTTGCTGGAGGTATTCGAGGGCGTGCCGATGTTCGACATAGACCGTGCCGAGCTTGAGGCCGGAATCCCATTGATCGACCTTCTGGCTGTCAAGACACAGGTGTTCCCCAGCAAGGGAGAGGCCCGTAAGATGATCCAGCAGGGCGGCGTGTCTGTAAACAAGGTCAAAGTGACGGATCCCAACCAGGTGATCGGCGCCGACCAGCTGCTTGGCGGAAAGTACATCCACGTGCAGAAAGGCAAGAAGAACCACAACCTGCTGAAGGCAAACTGACATTAGTCAGAAGTCAGAGGAAATAAGTCATAAGTAAAGAGATAAGAAGTTGAAACGGATAGCGATATTGACGGACGGCGCGGCGCCGGTGGCCGCGGAGATGATGGAGACGTTGAACCGGGGGAGCCGCTACCGCATAGGTATGGTGCCGGCAACATTGGCGGCGGGCGACCTTGAGTCGTTGTCACGGGCGCTGGCCGGGGAGGGCGTCGAGTTCCTGATTGTGGAGGGACGTTCCGAACCGCTGCCCGAGGATTTCCCGGTGCGGCACATGGTGATTGCCGAGGGCGAGGACGCTGTGGCCGCCACACGACGGCTGATGGATGAGTGTCCGGACTATGGCCCGGAGCGCCAGTGGGCCAAGGCCCTGGGCGAGGAATTCGCCGTGCGGCAGACACCGCCACCCATGCCGGGACAGGAGTCCCGGCAGCCGCAGTTCCAGCAGCCTGCGACCGGGCAGCCGCAGTATCAGCAGCCGCCTCGGCCGCAGTTCGCACAGCAGCCTCCGCGTCAGCCGGAATATCAGGAGCCAGTGCAGAGGCTGGAGCGTCCTCCGATGCCTAAGAACTACCTCCTGTGGTCGGTGCTGACGACAATACTGTGCTGCTTTGCCGCCGGTATCGTTGCCTTGGTGTTCAGCACGCAGGTCACCTCGCGGTACTACCGGGGTGATTACGAAGGGGCTGAGCGTGCGTCGCGCAACGCCCAGATATGGATTATCGCGTCCATAGTGCTGGCGGTCATATCCAACACCCTCTACCTGCCGATGATGCTGGTCAGCACCATGTTGGGCATGTGATGATGGCAGGACGCAGTGGCAGACGTATCATTTGGACCACGGTTCTCGTTGCGGGAGCCGTGGCCCTTGTGGTTTTCTACGCTTTGGTGGATCCTGCCGTCTCCCCTTTCGTGCCGAGGTGCATGTTCCATACGCTGACAGGGCTGGAATGTCCTGGATGCGGGTCCCAGCGAGCCATACACGCGTTGCTGAGGGGAGACTTCGTCGCCGCGTGGGAATACAACGCGCTGGTGGTGGCCGGAATCCTGCCTGTGGCAGTCTACATCTACGCCGAGGCGACGCGCACACGTAATCCAAGGTTGTACGCCCGGCTGAACTCCATGCCGGCCATCATCACCGCTGCCGTGGTGATTCTCGTATGGTCAGTAGGCAGAAACCTGATTTAGAAAAGTTAAAGTCATGGAATATGATTCCGCGGCGCATAGGCCGATATTCATAATGGGCTACATGGCCTGTGGCAAGACCACGTTCGGGCGTGCGCTGGCGCGTGCGGTCGGAAGGGAGTTCATTGACCTGGACTTCCGCATAGAGCAGCGTTACCGCAAGACGATAAGCCAGATCTTCGCGGAGCGGGGCGAGGCTGGATTCCGCGAGCTGGAGACGCGAATGTTGCGCGAGGTGGCGGATATGGAGGATGTGATCGTGGCTTGCGGTGGAGGCACTCCCTGCTTCAACGACAACATGGACACCATGCTGCGCAGCGGCGAGACAGTCTGGCTTGAGGCATCCCCTGGGCGCATTGTGGAGCGTCTGATGGTGAACCGCAGCCGTCGTCCGCTGATGGCCGACAAGACGCCGCAGGAACTCCTGGATGCCGTCATCGCCGGTCTGGAGACACGTCATGCCCGCTACAGCCGCGCCAGCATCCGCTTCGACGGCGATTTCCTGGAGGACCGTTCCCAGATAGACGCCTCCGTCTCACGATTCCTGTCACTACATCCCGAATTCCTCCATACTTGATGGAATTTTATACCCTCGGCCAATATTGCCGTGAGATTATTTGCACATTCCATTGATTTATATTAAATTTGCAGTATGACTCACGACTTCGAAGAACTTAAACAACTAATGCGTCAGGAATGCGATATGGTGCCGTCGGACGATGTCCTCGACTCCATACTGGCTCTTGGCGATGTCGTGGAGTACGACAACGATGAGGTCGTGACTGAGGCCGGAGCCATAGCTCCCTTCATATACATTGTCAAAGAGGGAATACTCAGCATATCGGACATGAACGGCACGAAGGAACGTACCGTGGCGTTCGCATGTCCCGGCACAATATGCACCAATAAGCATTCATTCGTCAAGCTGAAACCCTCCTATTACCAGATCGAGGCTTGCGGAAGGACTGTCCTGGTCCGCATACCACGCGACCGCTTCCTTGAATGGATCGAGCAATCCCATGAGGGCACCATGTGGTTCATGCGTCTGTGGCTTGAGGAACTGTATTATCTGGAACTCAACCACGCCACCGTACACAACGGCACGGGAATCGAGCGACTTGTCTCCCTTCACCGTCATCGTCCTGAAATCCTCGGCAAAGTCATGCAGAAGAAACTGGCGTCATATCTCGGAATAACTCCGGAGTATCTGTGCCGCGTCAAGAAGAGGTTCCTGAATAACCAATGACTTCACCCCTCTACGAATCCATGCCTTGCCATTATTCCCATGACTTTCATATTTATAAATTATTCATGATAAAATCATATGTCGAGTGCATATTCTTGACATAGGTCAATCGAGTCTCTTTCATTTATAGATATATTTGCGGGGTCAACTACAAGTCCGGCAGTACTGGTTATTTTGCTTAGGAGCTTATGATTCGAAGTCATGCCGACATATTCATAATTAATCAAGCCGCATGTCACGGCGGCTTACAGGTAAAAGCGGTGGTAAACGAGGTTCATCCATCCGGTTGCCTGAAAAATGATAGACATAGAACCTCCAACAACTAAAACAACTATGGTGAAGCGATTACTGATTTGTTTCTCACTATTGTTCGGTCTGTGTATGTCCATGCAGGCATACCCGACCGAGAGGGTGCAGAAACAGAGGGCAAGCAGCGGACAGGTGTCTAAATCAGGCCGACGTCTGCCTGCCATCCAGAATGGCCGCGAGCGTTCGGACGCCGGCAACACAATAGCGCGAGGATTGATCCTGTCCGAGGGCAATGCCTTTTTAGCGCCGTCAAAGGCGCAGGCCCGTGAACTGCCCATGATTCCGGAGGGAACCATAACCACGACAAACATCTACGGTGACAAGATATACCCCTCGGGGACAGGCGGCAAAGGCCGGGGACTGAAGAAAGTCCGGCTTGACGGCACGCTTTACAACATCATGACGTCGGATCTGAGGGTGTATTACAAATGTTTCGGCGTAAAGGAGAACATGCTTTACGCCTTCATGTGGCAAAAGGACGACTACGGAGAGATATGCGGAGCATGGTTCCGTTCGCTGAACCTGTGGACACTGGACTACACCGACGAGGACATGTCCGACACCTTCGAGGACACCTTCATCCAGAGCGGTGTCTACGTCCCCGAGGAGAACGCGTTCTACGGCTTCGGATACCAGTGCTGGCTTAAGTTCGATGTCGCCACGATGACGACGACAAAACTGGCTTCGCCCGCTGCCGGCACCTTTAATCCGCAGATGACCTACAACACAAAGCTGCGTAAGATAGTCGGCATCACGTCCAACGGCGAATTATATTCATACTCCAAGGAAGACGGCGCCGAGACGTTGCTGAAGGCGACTGGAGTCACCTCCCCCTATACCGCAGGCATCTGTTATGACGCCATGTCAAACCATTACATATGGAATCCCAACACGGACTCACGTTCCGAACTGGTGGCGTTCAATGCCGACACATACGAGGCGTTCAAGATCTGCGACGTCGAGGATGCGGCCCAGATCAGCGTGATGTACTGCAACGAGGCCAAGAAGAAAGACCCCGAGGCACCACGCGTGCCCGAATTCGTATCCTCCAGTTTCCGGAACGGAGCCTACACCGGCACGATCGAGTTCAGGCTGCCGACGCTGCGCAACAACGACACACAGATTGAATCCGCAATGGATTACAAACTGTTCATCGATGGAATCGAGTACACTTCGGGAACAGGGAATCCCGGCGAGAACGCCGTGTTGAACATCGGCGAGGACGCCAACCTCAAGGATGGCGTGACGGGCTTCAATCTGGTCTGCATGCTGGGAACACACGAGAGCCTTGACAACAGCGTGGGCGTGTATGTGGGCAACGACATCCCCTTGAAACCCAGCAACGTGAAACTCACGATAGACGAGATTACCTGGGATCCCGTAGTCGCAGGCGAGCATGACGGCTATCTGGACGCGGGCAGCGTCAGATACAACGTCGAACTGAACGGCAAGCTGATCGCCGAGGGAATATCGACCACAAGCTGTGCCACCGGTCTTGCCGCCAATGCCGAGCTTGCGTCGTACACAGCGACGGTCTACGCCACCGCCAAGGGACATATATCCGAAGGTGGAACCTCCAACGACATTACTTTCGGGCAGGCATTCTCCGAGCCGGCTTATTTCGAGCCTACGAAATCTCAGTCAAAACTGTTTGTCATCGAGGATGTCAATAACGACCGGTCTACCTGGAAGTTCCATGAGGCCACAAGTGCGTTCCGTTATTCGTTCGACTGGGACAACGACGGCGACGACTGGCTGTTCCTGCCTCCCGTAAACATAACCGAGACCGGATATCTTCATACATTCTCCATGAACGCATGGGCGGTGGACGCCGAGACGTTCGAGGTATACGTAGGACGAGAGCCGTCGTCACAGGCCATGACCCAACTGGTGATCGGCGAGAGTTCTACCCCCGGCAACGAGGTAAGGACCCCTTATGAAGGAATGTTCAATGCCGAGGAACCCGGCTTGTACTATATAGGCATACACTCCATAACTCCGGCAGACAAACTTTACCTTTATGTAAAGGACATGAAGGTGGATGTGTCGCCCGTATCGAAGAATGGCCCGGACGTAGTGCAGGATGTCACAGCCACGCCTGGCGCAGAGGGTGGCCTGTCGGCGACGATAGCGTTCAAGATGCCTGCCGCCACGATCAACAACAACCCATTGTCCGGAACCGTCACGGCAGTCATCTCCGACGAGGTGGACAGCAAGACAGTCTCCGGTGCCCCGGGATCGACCCAGTCTGTGGTACTGAAGACCGTCCAGGGCAACAATCATTTCACCATCCAGACATTCCAGGGAGAAACCCACGGAATGATCTATGAGTTCGATGCATACACCGGCATTGACCTGCCGGGAGCTCCCGAGAATCTCCGGGCCGTGCTGAACGAGGACAATGTCTCCGGAACGCTGTGCTGGAACGTTCCCAGCACGGGTCTGAACGGCAATTACATCCGTCCCACAGGCATTACATATTATCTGTGCCAGAGGTCCTATACACCCTTCGGCACCTATGAGTGGAGAATAGTCGAGGAAATCGGCACAGACGTTCTTGAGTTCAAGTTCACGGTGGATGCCGACACTCCCCAGCAGTCAATGTCGCTGGGTGTCGCGGCCGCCAACGAAGCCGGTGTCGGATCCATGATAGCGATTGCCGATTTCACCATCGGTGTTCCGCACGAACTTCCTGCCGCAGAGTCGTTCAAAGGCGCGAACGGACCTGTCTACGGCCCCGTGTTCCTGTCTTCCAAGGGAGAGTCCAAGGTAAACTGGAGCATCGGCGACCCGGCGCAGCAGGGTGAGCAATACGCGGTAGCCGACGGCGGTGCCGTTGTGGGTACTACGGCCACCGACACCTACGGATGCATAGCACTGCCCAAGTTCTCCACGCTTGACATGCAGGAGGCCGGATTCATGCCTACATTCTATCTGGGAGGATGCCAGAACATCAAGGTCACCGCAACAGCCTCCGGAGTGGACGAGACGGAGATCCTGGACATGAACAACGTCTTCGGCATGGACTATTCGGAAGGCTACCGTAGGATTGTAGTCAAACTGCCCGAGACGTTCCAGAACCGCGGATGGGTGGAAATCAAGGTTTATCCTTACTTCTCGCCTGAACGTTCCATATTCGTCATGGACGGTTACAGGATGAAGAACCTTATCCACCGCGACCTGTCGGTCAACGTGGCCGACAAGACGCGAGGGACCGTGGGAGAGGCCATGACCTTCAAGGCCACTGTATCCAACATCGGCATCTCGGAATGCATCTTCTCCGGAGGCAAGTTCACCCTTTCGGACAAGAAAGGTAATGTCATCGCCGAGAAGGCCATAGAGTCGCAGATGAGCATCGCCGCCGATGAATCAACCGAGGTCTGCTGGGATTTCGTGCCGGCCACCAAGGACATGGGCGATTGCTTCATCAAGTTCGAGCTTAACGGTTCCGACATGAATGAGTCGAACGACAGCCATGAGACCGCTTGCGAAATAATCAAGGGCAAGGCCGTATTGGTCGATGACCTGTCCGCGAAGGCAGGAGACAACGAGGTCTCGCTGAGGTGGTCAGAGCCTGAGGTAAGGAATGGGTCGGAGAGCTTCGAGGATTACATACCCTTCATTCAGAGCGGATCCCGCATCGGCGGGTTCACACATATCTACGATGAAAACATCGACGCATATGCCCTGCAAGGTACCTCCGATGCCAACAAAACGCTTAAGGACGTCATGTACAAGACGGGCTTCCATGTCTACAATTCCGATGTGATGAATGAACTCTTCGGCCGAGGCGCGGTTCCATATGCCGCCGACGGCGAGCAGCTGCTGATCGCGTTCTGTCCCGGAACCCAGGCGGACGGCAATATTCCTTCCGCCGACGATTGGCTGATCTCGCCTCTGGTCAAGGGTGGCACCACCTTCAGCCTGTCCGCATGCCCTATCATCAACAAATACGGCATGGAGCAGCTTGAGATCTGCTACTCGACGGACGACACCCTGGATCCATCCGGATTCCAGATGCTTGAGCGTGTGGAGATCGGAAATTCCGACACAGACATGCCGGTTGAATGGCAGGAAGTCTCGGTAACGCTCCCGGAGGACGCAAAGAGAGTGGCGCTGCACTATGTAAGCCGCGACATCTTCGGCATCTGCATCGACAACGTGAACTATACCCCCGTCGCCGGCAACGTCTCGGTGACCGGTTACGAGGTCTACCGTGCCGAGGGAAGCGCTACGGAGTTCTCCAGACTTGGAGAGAGTTCGGAGTGCGCATATTCCGACAAGACGGCTTCCATGAACGTGGCCTACAGGTATTATGTGCTGCCGTTGCTTTCCGACGGTTCCCACGGAGCTGAATCCAACATCGCCATGGTGAACCCGTCCGGTGTGGACGGCATCGACGGAAGCAGGTTCATCGCAGGCGGCGACAACGAGATCATCGTATGCGGATATGAAGGCTTTACGGCGGATGTCTGCACGGTCGACGGTAAGGTCATTGCCCGTGCCAAGTGTTCGGACGTTACCCGGATCGGAGTCGTGCCCGGCATCTATATCGTCAGCATTAACGGCAATGCCGCAAAGGTCAACGTCCGTTGACCTGACGGATATATCTGACTGACAGCGCAGGGGGTGGCCCCGGACGGGCACTCCCTGCGTTCTTTCATTAACTGTTTAAATCTGTAGATGTATGAATAGAATAAATACCGTAATATTCTGTGCCGCAGTCACCGCCACATGCTGCCTGCCGCGGCTCTCGGCACAGGAGCCCTCGGAAGAGGGGTTCAGCCGCACGGTGTTCCTGGAGGAGTTCACCACCGAGATGTGCAACAACTGTCCGGCGGCGTCCGTGAAACTGCACAACATACTTGAATATCCCGATTATGAGGGACGTGTGCTGGCGGTGTGTCACCATATCGGATTCCTGACTGACTGGCTCACGCTGCCGGAAGACAAGGAGTACCTGTGGTTATACAATTCGTCACAGAATTACGCACCCGGAATGATGATTGACCGTGTGCCGACATTATCGGAGACTTCGGCTGTTTTCGGCATGACCCTGCCGTCGGAGGAGGAGATAAGTGAAGAGATCGACAAACGTCTGGCCGTCCCCTCGCCTGTCAGGGTCAAGGTTTTCGCCACCGTCGGCGATGACGGCCGCGTTACCGTGGACGTTGAAGGCGAGAAGACTCCCGAACGGCAGAAAAACACCATGATCACGGTCTACCTTGTGGAGAACAACATCGAGGCCCGTCTGCAGAGCGGCGCGGCCGACGGATTCATCCACCAGCATGTCACAAGAGCCATGAACAAGGCCTGGGGCGAGCCTATTGAATGGGAAGGTGACAGATTTACCTATCAGTGCGCCTTTGAACTGGACGAGGCTTGGAAACTGTCCGATATGGAGGTAGTGGCTATCGTAAACAGGGACGTACCCAGCAATGTGCTGAAATGCGAGGTTGTCAATGCCGATGCTGTCTCGCTGGGACAGAGCGGGGTCGCCGGCATAACAGGCAGGGGCCGGCCCGTCGCCGCATATTACGACATGCAGGGACGGAAACTTCATTGCCGTCCGGATTCGGGTCTGTACATCACTGTCTATACTGACGGGTCTGCAGAAAAGGTAATCCGGTAACTGTATAAACTGGTCACCCGGGTTAAAAAAAGGCTGCGATGCAATTGCGTCGCAGCCTTGATGTTTGCCAGAGTCCCGTCTTATCTGACTGCTACCTTGCAGGTCGCCGTCTTGCCTTCGCGTTCGTAACGCACCACATAGATGCCGGCCGGTACCTTGAGCCGGCCTTCTCCGCGGAGCACGCCGGCGATCTGACCTGCCGGGGTGTAGGCCACGACGTTGCCGCAACGTCCGCTGACGGTGATCTCGTTCTCACCTCCGGCTACCGTGACTCTCTCGGCTTGGCTCAATGTCAGGCCTGATCCTTCCTTGTAGCCTACCTCGAATATGGCCGGCTCGGTGGCGGGACCCTCGTTCCAGCCCATGACCATGAGCGTGTAGGTCTGTTCGGTGCCTTCGAAGTCTGCATATCTGTTCAATCCCGGCATCACCAGCTGCACGGCGTCGGTGAACGACACGGCATTCTCCAGCCACTGGGATTTGATGAACTCGTCCATACCGTAATCCTCATTGTTCACCCATGCGTCGTATGTGGATGTGCGCGTGTAGTTGACCTTGAACTCCTCGCCTTCGCGCGACGGTATGATATTGACCGTTGCGGTGTAAGGCTCAAGTTTGCTCTGTGTCTCGTCCTTCACAGTGGATACCAGCTCGAACTCGAAAGCCAGGTCGCTGGTCTGCGGAGCCGGGGTCGTGAAGTACGCCGTGGCGGGTGCGGTGAGAATCTCGCCGTCGGTGCTGAAGCCTACGGCGTACAGAACCCAGTCATCGTTCCAATACAGGTGGCTCAGGATTCCTTCCTCCACCAGGTCGGCTATATCGGTGTCCAGCGAGCCGGTGCGTGTCTGAGGCTCGATGAAGTCCTGCCATTTGTACTGGCCTTCATATAATGAAGCGATGTATTTCCACCAGTCGATGATGAACTTCTCGGGGATGCAGTCCTCGCCACCCTTTTCTTCCACCAGGGCTGCGGGCGCTATGTCGATGTAGTAGCGCATGTCGGGGTCCGAAGGCGTCACCTTGATATGGGCGTTCATGGGTGTCACATCGCTCACTTCAAGGGCTATGGAACGGCTGGGCCAACGCTCGGTCTTGAATTCCATCTTCGTCAGGCCTGTCGACGGGGCTTTGTTCTCGTCAACGCCCATCACAAAGAGGCAGACGTCCGCATCCGGAGTGATGCCGTTGAACTCAAGCGTCTGCTCGCCGCTGTAGATCTTGCTGTCGTTAAGCTGGTCCAGCATATATTGGTTGATGAATTCCTTCTCGTCGGCTGAGCCGGGCGTGAGGTCATAGCGCGCGATGTACTGCTTCTCGATCAGCCGTGCGGTGTATCTGTCGGAGTTGGCCGGAATCACCTTGGCCTTGACGTTCATTCGCTGTGTCTGGTCGGGCTGGACGGAAAGCAGGCTGATGGTGAATGTGTTGTCTGAAGGTACCGCGGCGACAGTGGAATACTCCATGAGCGTGACCGGAGCTGTAACCTCACCCTGGGCGTCCATGCCGAAAGCGTAGATCACATAGTCGTTGGCCGGGTACAGATTGAACCTTTCGGAAAGTTTCTCTTCGACTATCCCGCTCTTCAGGTCCCACGACATCACTTCCTGCCAAGTGGTGTCATCCCAATACGATGCGTTGGCTTTCCATACATTGATACGGTTCTCCACCACCTTATCGGCGCCCCCGTCTGCCTCGAAACTTGCCAGCGTGGACAGACCCCAGTAGTATGAGATGTCGTCCGACGATGGTGTTATGACCACGGTGGCGTCCACCGGCTCCTCGTCCTTCAGCTCGATGGTGAGGGTATTGGCGGCAACCTTGTTGGTGAACTCCTTGACGGCCACATCGGTCAGTAACTCGCCCTCTGTGTCCACGCCGAAAGCGAAGAGGACATAATCCGTATCCGGGTGGACCACGTAGCGCACGGAAAGTCTCTCTTCCACCGCCCCGCTGGTCAGATACTGCGCCATTACGTCCTGCAAGGGTATCCCGAAGGCTGCGGCTGCCTGTTTCCAGAGGCTGATCTGTGACTCAGCCATGGCGTCGGCGCCACCCACCTCTTCATAGAAATTATATTTGGTGCTCAGGCCCCAGTAATATTTCATGTCGTTGTCGGAGGGGGTGATGACGGCCGTGGCGTCATCCGCCTTAATGTCCTTGACATCGATGGCGATGGTTCCGGTCTGCGCGTACACGCCTGCCGACACAGCCATGGCGGCGACCATGCACAGACCTCGAATGTGTGTGTAAAATCTACTCATACTCTATGATTTTGGTTAAACTTTATGGCTGAAACCAGATGGACAAGCCAGAACTATCATACTTTCCGCAAATATAGATATAAAACCCAACATGTGCAAAAAAATCCTAAGCAATACGCACGGCGCCCTAAAACAACTGTTCCGTTTCCGTGTTATGGATTTAAGAAACCTGTTTAAATCTGAAAGATGGAAATTACTGATACAATCCCCGGGAGATTCAAGAGCAACGAGGCGTACATGAACATCCTGAGCCGTGTCAGCGTGCGACGCTACACCGATGCTCCGGTCACGGACGAGGAACTCACCGCCATACTCCATGCGGCCATGAGTGCTCCGAGCGCAGTGAATCGGCAGCCATGGGAATTCTTCGTTGTGGATGATCCCGAGCTTCTGACACGGCTGGCCGACGCCCTGCCATACGCCAAGATGGCGGCCCAGGCCCCCCTGGCGATTGTGGTATGCGGTAACAAGGAACGGTTCCTGGAGGGTGTGGACGATGTCCTTTGGGAACAGGACCTGTCCGCCGCGTCCGAGAACATCCTGCTCGCGGCCCATGCCATAGGTCTGGGGGGTGTATGGACGTGCCTGTATCCGCACGAAGAGCGTATCGCTCCGGTCCGCGCCATACTGAACATCCCCGACCGTCTGATCCCCTTCAATCTCATCCCGATCGGCCATCCGGAGCACGACCACGCCCCGATGGACAAATGGCATCCCGACCGCATACATATGTAGGATTCTTGCTTCGTAATGATAGATGTGCGGGGATACTTGCGTCTGTCAGTATACCGGGTTTTGATTGACCGGATTGAGGATTTAAAACTTCTTTGAACAGGATTAACCGACATGAGGATTCTATTTATCTGTACGGGCAATGCATGCCGCTCGGCTTTGGCTGAGGTCATACTCAGAAGGATGCTGCATGAAAACGGCATCTGTGGAATTGATGTCGCGTCATGCGGCACGAAGTTTTACGGAGATCTGGAAAGGGATGGAATCATGTGCCGCATTGCCGTTGAGCATGGATATGAGATGGGTGGCAAAGCCGTTGCGATGACCGAGGAATTGCTTGACTCCGCCGATCTCATCATCGTTATGACGGAGCATCACCGCAACGAGGTGACCCGTATGCTGGCCTATCCCCGATGGAACCGAATAGTCCGATTCAATGACTATTGTTTCGGAGAATCCACCGACCTGCCCGACCCCCATTTCCAGTCCGAATACGTCTATCGCACCTGCTTCGACACCATCGAGCGCGGCTGCCGTAAGATAATCAGCAGACTGACTGACCGCGACGACTATCACTCACCTGTATCCTAAACTGAATCAATAAGACATTCTGTCTAGTCCGGAAAAGTGCTGACTGTCAGATTCAATATTTTTCAGTAAAATGTTTGAAGAAAACAAAAATCCTGGGACGAAATTTGGCTTGACTCCCTTTTGCATGTAATATGCACGTAAAAATAAAAGAAAGCGACTTAACTTAGTGATTGTTACTTTGTTAAGTCGCTGGTGCCCAGAACAGAACTACTGATATTGCTTTCTAATACTTTCAATTACATCTTAATTACATTGATTATCAGATAAATACAACAACGTGTTTTTTATTTGAATTTCTTTCAGCGTAAGGAAAAGCAAGATTTTTGCACGTAAAATTGCACGTAAAATTTATTCGTCGTATCTTTGCAGTGTAAGACTTTATACTCTCCCAAAGATGGCAACATTTAGATTTGAACTCGACCATAAGCCGACAAGAAATAAGACTTACAATCTTTATCTGATGGTCACGGCTGCCGGTAAACGTACAAAGAAGAAGACCGGTATTCAGTTGAAACGCATTGACGACTTCAATCCTCAATGCAAGGGAAACAACTGGATTCGAGCGAATGTTCCCGAGGCAAAAGTCCTCAATGAGCAGTTGCGCCTTATGCTCGCGCAAGCTAACGAGGCTTATCAGGAATTGGCATCAGATGGCGATGTCTCATCCTCCAAGGTTATAAAGAATCTGGATGCTGAATATGTGTCGCCCTCTTTTATGGCGTTTGCTCGTGAACGTGCGCAGATGATTTATGATAACGGTGGATGGAGAAACTGGCGCAAGTATTGTGGCCTCATCAATAAGCTCGATGCCTTCCGCAAGAAACGCCGTATGGCCGATATAACCGTCGACGACCTGACTGTTGATTTGTTGACCCGCTTTGACAACTTCCTCCACAAGTGGGAGAATGAACGTGAACCTGGCAAATTGCTCCATCCTAACACAATTGAAGTTCAGTTTAATATTTTGCGTACACTTGTTCATCGAGCAATAGAGGTCGGCATAATGGAGGCATCTAAGGATCCCTTCCTCGTATTCAAATACAAGGGTGTGAAGACAACGAAAGAAAAGTTGAGCGATACGGAAATGGAGCGCATTATTGCGCTTGAACTTGAAGAAGGTTCGCTAATATGGCATTGCAAGAATTATTTCCTGTTCAGCTATTATTGCGCCGGAATCCGTGCCGCCGACTTGATTCAGCTTCGTTGGCGTAATGTTACCGAAAATGGGCGACTTCATTATCAGATGGGAAAAAACCACAAAGACCGCGACCTCTTACTTGTCGACCAAGCGTTGGATATACTTCGGTATTATCATAATGAAGATGTGAAACCTGATGATTATATATTCCCGCTGCTTGACAATGATGCGCCGTTTGCCAAATTTGTAACGCAGGCGGATAAGGACAGGATGAAACCGGAGCTGCGCCATCAACTTTATCAGCAGATTTCAGCCAAGAATGCCCTCATCAATAAATATCTGAAAAAAATTGCAGAGAAGGCTGAGATTACTACCAATCTCACAATGCACATCAGCCGTCATGCTTTTGCTCACATCGCACAAGAAGCCGGGGCTGAATCATCCGCTATCAAGAACATTCTCGGGCATAGCAATCTCGCCACAACTGAACGTTATATGGGTAGCTTCGACACATCGAAGACTGATAACACTCTGCGCACTCTCTTCAAAAAGAAATCTGGGCCCAAGGTTGCGCCTCAGGAGGGAGCAGATAGTTCAATGTCGAAAGAAGAGAAAGCCATCGAACTGCTGAAAGGCATGACTCCTGAGCAAATAATGGCTGTGATTTCTGCAATCAAGAAATAGCGGTTGCGTAACTGGCGAATTATGAGTAAATTTGCACATATAATTACAAAGATATGCCTCTGACAAAAGATGAAATAAGGTCGCTGTTGAGCGACATAGAGAATGAGCGCGTAGAACGCACATTATCCACTGACAATACAAAGAAAATGTCGGAGGCAATCTGTTCGTTTGCCAACGATATACGCAACACGAAGAAACCGGGATATTTTCTTATTGGTGCCGATGATAATGGAAATCTCGATGGACAGATGTTCACGGATGAGCAGTTGCGTTCATACGCAGGACTCCGCAATTCAGGAACAATACTTCCTCCGCCGGCAATGATGGTATATAAGGAGTCTTTTCCTGAAGGAGAAGTGGCGGTTATCGAAGTTCAGCCAAGCGAAGATACTCCAGTCAGGTACAAGGGCGTGATTTGGATTAGAATCGGCGCAAGAAAAGCTGAGGCAAACACAGAGGAAGAACGCATCTTGACCGAAAAAGGACAGATACATAGTTCTTCTTTCGATGGCCGTCCGTGCCGCGAGGCTTCAATTGACAACATTGATGTCGAGCTGTTCAAGAATGAGTATCTGCCTAAAGCTGTCTCTCCGGCAACATTGGCTAAGGATAAGCGCACGCCTATCCAGCAGATGGCATCGTTGCGCCTTTTCGACACACGGTTTAATTGCCCGACCTACGCCGGGTTACTTCTGCTCGGACACGACCCTCAATATTTCATTCCCGGCGCATACATTCAGTATGTTAAGTTTGCCGGGACAAACCGTGCCACAAAGGTTTTGAAAGAAAACCGCTTCAAGGGGAATCTCATCTCAATGCTGAAGGAACTGGAGTATTTCATCAAATATTCCATTGAAAGCAAGCGCCCTGAATTTGTCAGCGTGTTGCGCGAAGAGCCACGCATCAACTATCCGTGGGAAGCTATCCGCGAGCTCGCTATGAACGCCGTGATGCACCGCGCCTATAACGGCAACAATTCCCCGATAAAATTCTACGAATATAGCGACCGCATAGAGATAGACAATCCGGGCAATCTATATGGCAAAGTCAACTTGGAGAACTTCCCCAATGAAACCGACTATCGTAATCCCAACATAGCTGAGATAATGCTCAATCTTGGTTATGTCAACCGTTTCGGCAGCGGTGTGAATACCGTTTCAACACTTCTCGAAGAAAACAAAAGCAATCCTGCAGAGTTCCTTCTCGGTGATTATACCACATTCAAAGTTGTTGTTCAGAACGCTGATGTCATAGAAAAAGGCACCGATGTCACAGTAAAAGCTCCGGCTGTTATACTTAATTCTACTGAAAGTGGCACCAATGTCACCAATAATGTCACCAATGGAATGAAGCGAAACAATAGCGGAACAACAGCGGAACAATCCGGAACAATGTGCGGAACAATGAGCGGAACAATCCGGAACAATGATGATTCGCTTGACAACATACAGGATTTAGTATTGAATCAGATTAGGAAGGACAAACGAATAAGCATAAAACAATTGTCAAAAATGTTCAATAAAACCCGAGCTTCGATGTTCCGAATAATTGAAAAGCTTAAAGCCGACGGTAGACTTCGTAGAGTCGGATCTCTTAAATCCGGTACATGGGAAGTCATTGAATAAAATTATAAAATCATTCGTATGGAAGATTCCGTACTCTCAAAAGAATTGATAAAGGCGTTTCGTCCTATAGCGGAGATGAATAATGCCCGGTTTCGGCAAGTCAAAACAATGCTTGCCGGATTTATTGCTCTTCAGGAAAGAGATTTGAACTATATGGACGAGTATATGGATACTCTTTTTGATTTCATGGACCCGATGTCGGATACCGAGATGCTTATGCGTCAATATTATGATTATATCGCTACATTTGATCCAAAGGAAGCTAAAGAACGTCTTAACAGCCTGGAAAATGACATGGGCTATATGACAAAAATTGTTTATGCCGCAGGATTGGTGGCTCAAAAGCTGCACAATGGTCAGACGGATAAAGGAGGAAACGATTACTTTGAATTTCATCTCCTGAAAGTAGCATCATCCGGATACGATTGGAAAGAAAAAGTCGTAGGCTTTCTGCATGACGCTTCTGAGGATTGCAATGTGACCGTAGAAGATGTTATGAATTTGCTCGATAAAGAAATATCGAGACTCCTGAATAATCCAAAAGAAAATTGGTGGGAGGAAGACTGGTGGGAAGATTGGATGGAAGACATTGATAAATATCCATGCGAAACAACACACGTCATAACCAATGAAGAGCGCGATGAAATAAAAACGGCATTGACCCTTCTCAACCATCATACCGCATCATCAAGAGAAGAATACATCAACCGTATCTCAAGGAATTTTCTCGCTTTGAAAGTCAAGCTACAGGATTTAGAGAGTAATATGGATATAAGCCGAATTCAAAAGCCGACGGAGAAAGATTATGCCCGTATTGAACGCTACAAGAAAGAATATCATATACTGATGGAAGCGTTAAGAAATCGCTTAAACATTTGAGGCGGCTGTTGACTTTTTGTCAACAATGGTTAATTGATAAAATATAACCCTCTGAATCTATGTGGCTTATGTGCAATTGGGGCAAATTCAGGCAAATATAGGCCTTGCAATCAAAGGATTTTCTTATGAATGAATCTGAGTATAACGAACTGGAAAAGTTGCGAATTGAGAATGCCCGACTTAGGGCATTGCTGGCGAAGCATGGAATTGTTGTAGAAGAATCAACTTCGTCAGCAGTATCAACGCTATCCTTGGAGGAGAAGGTCATGCTGTTTCGCAGTTTGTTTCAGGGTCGAGAGGATGTGTTCGCTCGGAGATGGTTTAGTTCCTCCTCAGGTAAAAGCGGCTATCAGCCGGTATGCGCTCGGGAATGGAATCGGGAGAATTGCGACAAGAAAAAGTATAAATGTGCGGAATGTCCCAACCGCGAATTCCAGCCGTTAGGCTACAATGATATTTACAGGCATCTTGAAGGGAAAGACCCAAATGGACGTGATGTTGTAGGAGTTTATGCAATTTTGCCGGATAATTCATGCTGTTTTCTTTGTTGTGACTTTGATGACAAGAGTTGCGAGCATGGGTATCAAGATGATGTAAGAGCATATGTGTCTGTCTGTCGCGACTGGGGCGTTCCGGCATATATCGAGCGATCTCGCTCCGGCAATGGCGCTCATGTCTGGATTCTGTTTGACGAACATATAAAAGCTCAGACGGCACGGCGATTGGGTAATGCAATTCTTACAGAGGCGATGGAGCGGGAGGGAAAAATGTCTTTCAAATCATACGACCGGTTCTTTCCCAACCAAGACTATATGCCTACGGGCGGATTCGGCAACCTCGTTGCCTTGCCACTGCAAGGGAGAGCGCGTAAAGACGGTAACAGTGTGTTTGTGGATGATGACTTCATCCCCTTTACTGACCAATGGGCATATCTTCAAAGAATGACGAAGATGACAGCCGCAGAGGTCGAGAAGTTAGTGACGAGATATGACCGGGAGCCGCTTGGCGAACTGTCAAAGTCCAGCGAATCCGCACCATGGGAACGCCCGTTGCCAAAGCCTATGAATAAGGCTGATTTCCCTAAGAGCATCACCATTATACGCTCATCCGGCATTTATATTCCGACAAAGGATTTGTCTGCCAAAGCTATAAATCATCTTAAGCGTCTGGCAGCGTTCAAGAATCCTGAATTTTATGCGAAACTCGGAATGCGACTGCCTGTCTATCATCTTCCACGCATAATATCATGCTCGGAGATAACTGACGAATATCTCATTCTGCCAAGAGGTTGTGAAGATTCCGCCATGGATTTCCTCAGAGAAAATAATGTGGACGTTGAGATTCAGGATAAGGCAAACCCGGGAATGCCTATTACGGTAGAGTTCAATGGACTGCTGTATCCTGAGCAAGAACAAGCGATTGTTGAACTTGCCCGGCATCGTTGTGGAACCCTGTATGCTACAACAGCCTTTGGCAAAACCGTTACCGCTGCCGCTATGATTGCACGGAAGAAAGTCAACACCCTGATATTGGTACATACCAAGGCATTGCTCGACCAATGGCGCGAACGTCTGTCGGAATACTTGATAACAGATTTTCAACCGGAGGGACAACCCAAAGGTCGTGGCCGGCGTAAGAAATTTCAACAATTCGGAGCATTATCATCTACTGAGAACACTCTCAATGGCAAAATTGACATCGCTCTACTACAATCGTGCATTAATGACAATGAGGTAAAACCGTTTGTGCGCGAGTATGGCGTGGTGATAGTCGATGAGTGCCATCATGCCCCGGCGGTCAACTTTGAGCGCGTTCTCCGTGAGGTGAACGCTCGTTATGTCTATGGACTTACCGCCACGCCAATACGCAAAGACGGCCACCAGCCGATCATCTTTATGCAATGCGGTGAAATCCGTTATACGTCCGATGCAAAAGCACAGTTGTCTAAACAATCATTCCGGCGACTTCTTATCCCGCGTTTTACTTCTCATCGCAATCTCAATGCCGATGGCAGCAACTACGCTCAGATTCTCGATGAGCTAACCGAAAACGAATCGCGAAATAAGCTCATACTGGATGATGTCGCTGCCAACCTCGCCGAAGGACGCACTCCGATAATTTTGACTGCTCGAACGGCTCACGTTGATATCCTTACCGAACAATGTCGTAAGATCTGTCCGAATGTCATACGACTCGTAGGCAATGATTCAGCAAAAGCCAAGCGAGAGGTGATGTCTCGACTGAACGATATTCCGGCAAACGAACTATTGATTATTGTCGCCACCGGCAAATACGTCGGAGAAGGTTTCGACCTTCCGCGGCTCGACACTCTGATGCTTGCCCTCCCTGTGTCATGGAAAGGACTTATTGCACAATACACCGGACGACTGCATCGCAACTATCCCGGTAAAAACGAAACCCGTATCTACGACTACATCGACCTGCGCGTTCCGGTCTGTGACTCGATGTATCGTAAGCGTCTTCAAGGTTACAAAGCGGTAGGCTATTCCATCGCTGTCGCTAACGAAGGGCTGTTTGCCGAACCTACAACTGAGACCATCTTCGATGCGTCGGATTTTGAAAAACCATTCCATGACGATCTTGCATCAGCGAAACAAAGTATCGTAATTTCGACAATGCGTTTGCGCTGGAATAAGACACCACGAATCATCGACCTGCTCGCCGCCACCACACTACGCGGTATAAGTGTCACAATCGCCATCTCTGAAACAGGTCATCGGGAAGCCGAACTTCAGGAGATGGGCTTCAGCATCATCCACCGGCCAGAGAGTAAGATGCAATGCTCCGTCATCGACCAGCGTATAGGCTGGTACGGCAGCGTCAACCTCATCGGCCGTTCTCTTGCCGATACAAATGTTATACGGATGGTCTCATCTGATTTGGCGAATGCTTTAATGGATGCTTTGAGGCTGTGAAACTATAAGAAAACATGGGGACTGCGACTTCGGAGCGGTCCCAAGCCCCGCACGGCAAGGTAATTTGGGTCACCTGCGTTCCCCGAGCCCTTCGGGGTTTGTGGTAACGACAGAGTTACCCGAAATCCAAACGGTAACTGTTTGGACACCTTGCTGTGCTCCAATGGGCACGCTCTACAATAAGGAAACAGAATGGCTTGCCTCTGTGGCAGTCTGTCTGAAGACCGTGCGGATGTTGAGGACAAATATTTCGGATGGAACGATACTGGGAAGGGGCTATATCTATTGTATATAGCTATATACATGTACAACCTTATGCTATATCCGGCCAAAAATGTTTGGTGGAAATGAAAAATTATCCCTTACTTTGCAACGTCAACGACTCGAAATGCCTCCGACGGGAGGCTCCTAAGTCGGGTCAATAATACGAGAGGTCTCTTAATAATACTATGACACCCGACGGTGATTGACTGGTTGACTAATCAGTCAATCAACTGGATCCCCGTCAAGTCAGTATTGATTTTCAGCGCGATAGGCTCATGCCTATGCGTGGATGGTAAATGTTACCGCCCCTATGACCGTCAATTGTTGCCGCCCATGTGGTCCCACGGCAATTCAATCGACATTTCACCCAACTGATTATACACCTACCCAATCAATCGCCTACCCAATCATCTGACTGCGCAGTTGCGCGATTAACCGGTTGATTGGTTGAAGACCTGATTAGTCAGCACTTCGACCAATCAGTCAATCGCCTGTGCGACCAGTTGAATGAGTGGTCAGGCAGTTGCATATTCAGTCGAGTGAGCGGTCAAGCGATTAAACAACTGAATTTTCAACCGGATTCTATCTTCTTTGTAGATGGAATCAGAACCCTTACACCCGAATGCAAAGCACCACGCAAAATATCACCCCATCGACATTGCTGTTCGTAGTGCCGGAAGAAGAGTGGCGCAACCTCCATGCCACGTTGGAGCAAATCATCGACCTCATTACCCGGCGCAACGCCGACGACTCCAGCAGCGAATGGATAGAATCCGAAGCTGCTCGAAAGCTCCTCGGCATCTCCCCCAAGACGTGGCAGAATTACCGCGACCAACGCCTCATCCCCTTCTCGCAGATCGGCCGTAAAATCTACGTCAACCGCGCCGACCTCGACGCCTTCCTGCGCAAGCATCGGATAGGAGCGAGAAAATAGCAAACACTTTCATGGCAATCGGTTATTTTTACGACATAACCGATTGCCATCTCGAAAATTCTTTGTAACTTTGCATATTGGCAGACATCGCTTTAGGTGGATTGCTTTTATATTTTAAAGAGATTGCATAATAATGGTCAAAATTCTATCTCGAATAGGTATGCTTTGCCATTTTACATCGGTATGGAAAGGATTGTATGCCGATCACGGTTGTGTCAACATCTTCAAAAATGTTGACACAGATATTTGTGTGCGTTCTTTCAATAAGAAAGGAGCCTGGACATGGGTATAATTCTGAATTACATCGAAAAATCTTCTGAGGGCAAGGTCAAGGTATACGATACCCAAAAGCGTTTTGTAGAGGAGTTTGAGCTTGATACATTTGGGGAATTTGATGACCATAAGAACGATTTGCAGCCTAAGGATAAGGCGACGTTGTATGCAGAGAACAAGCCCTCAAAATCCGATCAAGTTCCAATTACAACAAAGGATATTGCAATAAGGAGGAACAATAGCCTGTTCAAGTATTTTATGGATGGTACTCGCCATGTTTATAAAGTTGGGGATATTGCTATTGACGGTGTTGTATATCCTTTGGCCGTTGGCCAAATTATAGTGGGCTATTGCGGGCGAGAAGTCCGAGATATAAAGATTGGTCAGTTTAAACGTATATTGGTTCTTGCCGTACCAGTTCAATACGATACAAATCATCAAGGTATGAATTTCTTCCGTCACAAATGTGAAGAACTGAATGCCGCAATCCGCAATACCCCGCTCTATACTAAATTTGGAATTCAGCTTGACAGCGTAATCCCTTATGGCAAACCGGGGGAAGGACAACACGAACTTGGAAGAAACAAATACCTCAGACTTGCCATAGCACGCATTCAAAATGAGATGCTTGACCAAGAACGGATGTTGGTTAATGAGCTTGTTATGTCTGCGAGAGTATCCGACAATAATGAGATGCTTATAAAGGACGGCTCTATCGAATACAAAAAAGACTTTACCAATCGTCCCGGAGAAGCCGCTCTTTCATCTTCCAAATTCTCATTAAATTTTCAGTTTGTTGTCGGTGTGTCAAAAATGTTTGACCCCGAATTACTTGGAAAAAGAGAGCCTCGAATTGGGACTATCTTAGCAGAGTTGAAACCTCATCGCCGAACAAACGCTTATCAATATTACCACGAGGGTAAGGTGTATTGTGTCTGGTACATAAGATTACGAGACACTGTTAACAGGCCCAATAGGTATGCCGATATAATAAAGGTTGAGATGATAATGAAGGAGGGCGAGCAAATTAAACAGACCTCACTCATTAACAGCATTTCAGCTCACTTGATTAACGAAGCTTATCCAGTTTGCTATGGCAAAGATGCGAGATGGGCGAATCATCTATATCCGATATACGTAACTGAACGCTTCTGTAAATCTATGTTCATTGACGAAAAACTAATTATACGCATGATATGAGTACTCAGGATAAAATAATAGGAAAGGTTTCTGCCACAGAGAAAAATCCATCTACAATCGATTATTTCTTCTTTTGGACCGATTCTCAGAGCGATAATCTGAGTCCGTTTGATGTGGTTATGGTTAAAAATCCTAATAATAACTCCACGACATATGCTGTTGTAGAGGAGATAAATCACGTCACAGATTCAGCAAGTCACTTCGCGAGCTATATTTCATCTGAATTTGGTTCTCTTTCCGATGGGGATGGATTTGGAAGTGGTAATACCAATCGGTTATCATTTAGCTTTGTAAAAGCAAAGGTAGTTCACAATACCGATAATCGTTATACACCGGTCTTGCATGATTCTCCGGTGTCTTTATGCACATCTGACCAAATAAGGGAAGCACTTGGCCTTTTCGACGTTAAAAATCCTCTTACCTGTGGATATATGGAGATGTATGGGGAAAAGGTTAAGGTTGAGATTAATGATAAATTCCTCATCGGGCCTGACGGAGCGCATCTTAATGTTTCCGGCATATCCGGACTTGCGTGTAAGACATCTTACACAATGTTCCTGCTAAATGCCCTTCAGCAAAAATACATCACTCAATATGAGAAAGATATTGAGAACGAAGAAGAAAAGCCGCGCAAGATTACATACCTGATTTTCAATGTGAAAGGTAGGGATCTCCTCACCCTTGATATGCCCAATGACAAGCTCAGCGACGAGGATAAAAGAATCTATGAGAAAGAATTGGGATTGAAACCAGAGCCATTCCAACAAGTATCATATTACTATCCATTTAGTAAGAAGGATAACCGGCAACACACTCAGTCTAATGCTGATTGGGATGACCTTACGCGCCAGTTTACCATCGACAAGAATGCCAAGCGGTATTTTTACAACTTTGCAAGTTGTAGAGATAGACTACAATATCTTTTTGCAAATGAGCCTGACCCATCGGGAACCTTAGAAAGCATCGTGAGTTACATTATGGATTGCGGACATCCTTTTGGAGAAAACGTTGATACATGGTCTGATTTTTATAAGGCACTTGCACAGGTGACTGTTCCAGGCTCAACCACTTTAGCGGGGACACCCATTGCATTGGCTTCATGGAAAAAATTTGCGAGGATTGTTCGCAAGTTCAATGCCGAAGACTTATTTACTGATAAAGGATTTGACAAGTTTGACACATCCGACTTAGTAGAGGATGTATTCAGCAATCTCAATCACAATGATGTGAAGGTTATAGATATTGCCCAACTCGACCCAGCCATTCAAGGTTTTGTTTTTGGAGATGTAATTCAGCAGGTCGTTGAGCGAATGAGCGCCAAGGACTCAGAAACTCCTGACCAGATTGTCATATTCGTTGATGAGTTAAACAAATACGCATCTACGGATGTACCCAAATCCTCGCCAATTCTACGCCACCTCCTTGATGTCGCAGAGCGTGGCCGCGCATTAGGCATCATCCTGTTTTCGGTCGAACAATTCCGTAGTGCAATTCATGATCGCGTAAAGGGCAATTGTGCCAATTCGGCGTATGGTCGAACGAACTTTGTCGAGGTTACAAAACCTGACTACACGTTCTTCGGGTCGATTTATAAGAATATGATGACCAGATTGGCTCCGGGTGATTACATCATAAACAATCCAGCACTAAAATCGCTGGTTAAGATTAAATTTCCTTTCCCCACCTTCAAATCCAATAATTGACATGGAAGGATATAAGAGTCGTATTGGAAAAGACCAAATGCGTCAGTACATGGGGAGCCTTTATGAGAACTCCATGGTAGTGTACCGTGAGTATTTGCAAAATGCGTGTGATGCTGTTGAACAAGCATTGCAGATGAGGCTCATTCCCAACCGCCGACAAGCAAATATCGCGGTTAATATAGACACCTATAACAAGACTATTACGATAGAAGATGTGGGAGTAGGTATTGAGCGCAAGAATATAGGAGATTATCTTGTTTCAGTGGCCTCCTCTCAAAAGTATGGACAAGGACTTGTTGGGCGCCATGGTATTGGACGACTAAATGGCGCGAACTATTGTGATCAAATAATCTACGAAACCTCATATTCAGGAGAACCAATAAAATCTACTTTAATATGGGATGTGAAGAAAGCGCGAGAAATATGCGATGATGACACCCTTGATTGGGATGTAACAAAAATCATTGATCACGTGACCCATATTGAAGATGAGGAGCCCGAGGAGATAGACAAACACTATTGCAAGGTAACTCTTGTAAATGTCAATGATGACAGCCTTCTTGACGAAAAGGCTGTCATAAACTATGTTGAGCAAATCGTTTCAGTCGATTATTCAACTGAATTTAAGGATAATGTTCGTACTCCATGCTTGTTAAAGCCTGAGAATGCGGCGTTTAAAGAACGTTTTGATAAACTGTGGGTATATCAAATCACCGTAAACAATATCCCCATCCAAAAGACATACGCCTCCGAGTACGATGATAAGGTATTGGGGGGCATGCAATTGTTCGTCTTATCCGATGAAAAAACCCAAGAAGAACTCGCTTGGGGCTGGTTCGCTCTAAATCGAAGAGCCGAACAATTCAATGGTCTTCCATTCTCGTTTATCAGAGCAAGACATCACAACTTTCAGATAGGACGCGAGGATTTGCTAAACTCCTATCATAAGACGTCAACAGCAGCGGCTTATGTTGTTGGTGAAGTTCATATCACACATCCCAACATTCAACCCACAGCCACGCGTGACGGCATTGAAGGCGGACCTGATAGAATTAGATTGGAGCTTGCTTTGCGCAAATTCTTCAAGAACATCTACGATCTTTATAATAAAGCAAGTAAATTCAGAAGCGACGTTGTGGATAAGGTCGGCTCCATAAACACAGAGGTCGCACGACTGAAATTAAATCTAAAGGGAGAAACAGATACTGAGGAAAGAAAAAAGATTCGAGATAAGATAAAGGAAAAAGAAGCGGGTCTGATAAGTGCATTAGATGCACTGCCAAAGTATCAGTCGTTCTTTGAGGAGAATAATTGCTGGGATATAGCACAGGACATCGTTGACGCGGTTAATGATAGCGTGATAACTGTCTACAACCGCTTGCCAAAGGTTGAAAAGGCGGATGCTCAGATTAAGGAATTGGACTTGGCAGACTTCAAGCCATCGGTTCCTGCTCCTCAACCGTCTCCAGTGACTCCAGTCTCAAATCCCGGTTCTGCTGTTCCGGGAGATAATCCGACGGATACTCCCGACTCTCCCAATATTCCTTCAACCCCAATTTCTCCTGTTGTGCCTGCCGAATCTAATGAAATGGATCCTTACAAAGGTTTGAGCACCGTGGAGAAAGGCATTGTCAGAAAGGTATTGTCTGTCATCAATTCAATGACCGATATTCCTGACAAGCAGAAGAAAAAGCTAAAGGATAAGCTTCAAAAGCGAATAGTCAAGAAATGAGGAACGTATTACTCATAGAACCAAACTATAAAACAAAATTTCCCCCAATCGGCCTGATGAAGTTGGCGACATACTTTAAGTCATTGGGGGATAATGTCGTTTTCTATAAAGGCGAAATTAAAGATTTTATAATAGAGCGGATTACCGAGAAGTGCATTGCCACTCTTTCCTCTGTATGCCCTGAAATAAATTGGAGATTGAAGCATGATACACTGTTTCAATATATTAGAACCCGGAAAACATCCTATTTAGAAGAACTTAAAATTAGAGAGAGTGGAATATATGACTTTTTGGCTTCATGGATAGACCAGTTTAAGGACTATTATTGGAAGAAGCAGTATATGAATCCGAGTGAACGAGAATGGGACTGGATTGGTGTTACCACCATGTTTACGTTCTATTTTGACATAACAGTAAAAACGATAAATGAAGTCAAAGGACTTCTAAAAACCGATGGAACCTTGATGGTTGGTGGAGTTCTTGCCACTTTACAACCCGAAAAAATCTTTGAAGCTACTCAAGTTCATCCATTCACGGGGTTGCTTAACAAGCCCGGAATCATTGACAAGGATAACGATACAATTATCGATACTTTGCCACTTGATTATTCCATTCTTGAAGAAATAGACTATCGTTATGAGATGTCTGATGCCTACTATGGTTCTCTAACGAAGGGTTGTGGTCGTAACTGCGCCTTTTGTGCTGTACAAAAACTTGAACCTGAATACGTCCATTTCATGCCGATGTCAAATAGAATTGAGGCTGTTAAATCAAAGTATGGCTCCCATAGGAACTTACTTCTAATGGACAATAACGTTCTCGCGTCCGAACGCTTCGAGGATATTATTGAAGACATTATCAAATCCGGCTTTGGGAAGGGCGCGACTTATACTGAACCAAATAGGTTGGAATTAGCCATAACCAAATTAGGAGAACCCAACGCAAATCATCGTGCATATCGACGTATGGCTCAACGCCTAATGGTTGAGTTCTATCAATCAATTAAGGATAAAGATGAGTCATACGAAGTATATAAAATTTTGTTTGAGCGCGGCCTGTTGTCCTTTGGCTCAACAACTACCGATATGTTGATTGAAGCCTATGAACTAATAAAAGACCGATACGCCAAGGCATTATTGAAAAAGCGCCCCCGTCAGAGAATTGTAGACTTTAATCAAGGTGTAGATGCACGGCATTTCACTGAACGCAAGGCTGAGATGCTTTCCAGAATTGCCATATCCCCCTTACGAATAGCTTTTGATTGGATAAGTGTAAAGGATGAATATTTACAGGCCATTAGATGGAGTGCTAAATACGGCATACGAAACTTCTCCAATTATCTGTTATACAATTTCAATGACCATCCTGATGACCTATACGAAAGGTTGAAGATCAATGTGGATTTATGCGCAGAGCTTAATCTCAACATATACTCATTCCCGATGAAATATCACCCTCTGCAAGGCCAGCATAGTCATGATAGAGATTACATCGGAAGTCATTGGAATCGTAAATATATCCGGGCGATACAAGCGATTATGAATTCAACCAAGGGAAGCATAGGACGCGGTCAATCGTTCTTTTACAAGGCATTTGGTAAAAACTTGGATGAGTTCCACACCTTGCTTGAAATGCCTGATACTTATATTGTTTATCGTTTCTTCTTTGAATGGCTTGACACAAAGAATCATAAGCTTGGTATAAGTAGATGGGTCAAGGCGGTTAATTCTATGTCTTATGTAGAGCAACAGCAATTCTTCTCCATCATTCATGATAAGGATTTCAATGCTGCCGTTATTGACGAGACTCTTTCAGAGCGTATAAGATATGCTCTTTCCTTCTATCGAAATAGACGTGATGATATTGCCGACCCTAAAGGAGAACTATATGCTTTAAAGCAAGAATTTGACAACATTCCTAAAGTACAACTGGAATATATAAAAGATTCTTTTGCAGGGATAATTAAGCGAAAACGCAAATATTCTGTAAAACTATGACAATAATCATTTTCAGTATATTTGACTATTAATATTGTTGAGAATTCTACATATTTGTCAAATCAAAAAAACTAAACATATTGAGCAAGAAGTCGATACGGTTTTTCAATGACCGCGAGGTGAGGGCGGTCTGGGATGACGAGAACAACTGCTGGTGGTTCTCGGCTACCGATGTGGTGCGCGATTGAAAACACTTTTAAAGAATTGATATGGAATCTGACTATATAAAAGAGAGTTTGCGAATCAAGGGATTTCTTGACGAACTGCTCGCCAACAAGGAGAGTGGCGAGGTGGAGTTCAAGTCGGCGAAAGGCGGTTTTCCGGGGTCATTCTGGGAGACCTATTCCTCTTTTGCAAATACTGACGGCGGCGTGGTGATATTCGGAGTCAGAGAAAAACATGGTATTTTTTCGGTAGACCCTCTGAACGAAGCGACCGTGACGGACTTCAAGAAAAAGTTTTCCGACTTGCAACATGACCGCGAAAAAGTCAGTCTGCCACTTTTGACGGATAAAGACGTTGTGAGTGAAGCGTATGGCGACGGATATATACTTGCGTTTTTTATTCCGAGAGCAACCAGAGACCAACGTCCGGTGTATGTCGGATTAGACCCTATGACAGGCACATACCGACGAGACCATGAGGGGGACTATAGATGCGAGCCATCGACAGTATCCCAAATGTTTGCCGACAGGAAGAACTCCGAAGTGCTTCAGGAGGCAAAAATATTACCAAATTATAGTTGGGACGACATTGACCTTACATCATTTCGCCAGTATCGCACATTGTTTACCAATCTGACACCTTCTCATCCATGGGCTGTGCTTGAGGATCTGGAACTGATGAAGAAACTTGGAGGCTACCGTAAGGATAGAGTCTCCGGAGAAGAGGGTTTTACTCTTGCCGGATTGCTGATGTTTGGAAAGACCGAGGCCATAACCGATGTGGCTTGTCTGCCGGACTTTATGCTCGATTATCGAGACATTCCGCAGGATACGAGCAAAACGAGGTGGATCGACCGGGTTTATCCCGATGGCACATGGGAATGCAATCTGTTTCAATTCTACAGACGTGTATTGCCCAAACTTCATGCGTTCTTGCCAAAGCCCTTTGTTCTAAAAGGGGATGAACGACAGGAAGATACACCTACTCACGAAGCGGTCAGAGAAGCATTTATCAACCTGTGTGTCCATGCAAGCTATAGCCGTTCGCCGAGGTTGGTTGTTGAAAAGCGTCCTGACGGAATTGTGATGCGCAATCCCGGGACACTGCTGATTTCTGTTCCACAGTATTATGAAGGCGGACATAGCGAGTGTCGTAACCCCTCTCTTCAGAAAATGTTTGGATTGATAGGACGCTCAGATAAAGCCGGCAGTGGAGTTGACAAGATTCTTGAAGGATGGAAATATGCCAAATGGCGTAGACCGTATATCAACGAGAAGAGTCATCCGGATGTGGTAGAACTATACCTGCCATTGGAATCTTTGGTGTCGGATTCAACCATAGCCGAATTAAAAAGTATTTTTGGCAACAACATCACCGAGTTGCCCCATAACGAGATTATTATTATCTCAATGGCCACGACAGAGGATGAAGTATCAAACGCCAGCCTTCAAAACGCCATAAATCTTCATCCAAGTGACCTCAGCAAGCTTTTGAGAAAGATGTGCAACGACGGAATGCTTGTTGCATCCGGTTTTGGCAGAGGCACAACTTATCGCCTAAACCGAGGTAATGTTGCAAGCTCTAACCTTGCAAGCTCTAACCTTGCAAGCTCTAACCTTGCAAGCTCCGACCTTGCAAGTTCCGATGTTGCAAGTTCAAAGAAACGCAGTAGGGCTACCGATGAAGAAAATGTTATGTCAATGATAAGAGAAGCTTGTCGCCATCAATGGCTGCTCGCAAAAGATATTTCACGTAAGATAGGCCGCCATCCAACTCATACAAGAACTATAATCAAAAAAATGCTTGACCGAGGAGAGCTTAAACAGGAATATCCAAATCAGCCGACACATCCGGCACAAAGGTATCACACTGTCTAATTCAGTGGTTTATTGTCATGAGAAGACATTCAACTCGTGAGTGCCACTCACGGCTTCAAATCCAATAATCAACGAATATAATATACAAATGGATACAAACAACGACATATACCGCCGGATTCATTTCGCTGTAATGGCGATTGAGAGCGGAGCACGGAAACTGGGTATCTCCGGAAAGGAGATGCACGACCGTTTGAGCAAACAAGGCTTAATCCACAACAGGCTCATAAAAAGGTATGAGGAACTTCATACGCAAAGCCTCGATTGGGTTGCCGATGACATTAGCGAGACACTTCTAAACTGGGAGGCCGGATTATGATAACACTTTATCACGGTTCATACATATCAGTGCCATTGCCATTGGTGGGACTGGGAAGAAAAAAGGTAGATTTCGGTCAAGGTTTCTATCTCACCAATCTGCATGAACAGGCAAAAGCATGGGCTGGAACAATAGCGCAGCGAAAAGGCAGAAATGCAAAGCCTATTGTATCGGCATATACATTCGATTACCCGGCCGTAAAAAACGGAGGATTTCGTATCAAGGTATTTGATTCATACAATCTCGAATGGCTTGAGTATGTGATAGACTGTCGGCGTGGAGGTGAGATGCAGAAGCAGTATGACATAGTAGAGGGTGGTGTGGCAAACGATAACGTAATCGACACCGTTGAGGACTACGAAAACGGAATTATCACGGCTGAACAGGCACTTGGTCAGTTGCGTTATAAGAGAGTCAATCATCAGATCTGCATACTCAATCAGGAGATAATAGACAAGTTTTTAACATTCAAGAATTCGGAGACTGTGCCGGAATAAATGTTTATAACGTATGAGAGACAATGTACTATGGCGTAAGCAAAGCCGAATAATAATGCTCTTGGCTGATACTCTGAAAATATCGCCGGAGCGCGCTCTTGACCTTTATTACAGCACAAAGGTGTATGAACAGATGACAGACCCGAAATATGGTCTGCAACTCATGAGCGACGATTATATTCTTGAAGAATTAATAGAGGAACTGAGAGAGACGCAATGAAGAAAGAGATTTCAGTCCGTGAGTCTTGCTCACGGACTGGGATAATGGGATTACTCTCTAATGCCGTCTATGCGTATCGGTGGGCAAGAGTTACGCGGATTATTTGAATTTTGCCTGTAATTTGCCTGTAGAAAATAAAAGAAAGCGACTTAACGTGGTGATCTACACTTTGTTAAGTCGCTTTCTTGGTGCCCAGAATAGGAGTCGAACCTACACGCCTCGCGGCACTCGCACCTGAAACGAGCGCGTCTACCATTCCGCCACCTGGGCCAGTGGTCATTCAGGGTTTAAAACCCGGTCGGGGTGAAAGGATTCGAACCTTCGACCCCCTGCTCCCAAAGCAGGTGCGCTAACCGGACTGCGCTACGCCCCGAAATCGAGTGCAAAATTACACCGTTTTTTTGAAACTTCCAAATTTTCGGCCAACTTTTTTTCAAAAATCTTTATTTTTTATTCTCCAATGCGATTTATCACCCTCAAATTTGGGTCAGTTATGTTTTTTAATTAACTTTGAACGTTGAAGCCGTTTGAACCGGCTGCGGTAGCCTTCCCCGACGCTTTTGACGGGAAACCCTCCTTGCTCCCGGTTCAAAAGACATACCGGTTCAAGAGACATAAAGAATTGTGAATATGAAATACAACAGGATATTATTGAAGTTGTCGGGCGAGAGCCTCGCCGCCGGAGCCGGCCAGGGTATCGACACCGACCGTCTGAACTCATATGCGCGTCAAATTGCCGACGCCGTCCGCAACGGTGTCCAGATTGGCATCGTAATCGGCGGAGGGAACATCTTCCGCGGCCTCAAGGGAGCCTCCAAAGGATTCGACCGCGTCAAGGGCGACCAGATGGGTATGCTGGCCACTGTCATCAACTCGCTGGCGCTGAGCTCGGCGCTGGAGGCAGTGGGACAGCCCGCACAGGTGTTCACCGCCATAAATATGGAGCCTATCGGGCTGCATTACTCCAAATGGGCCGCGATCAAGGCCATGGAGACGGGCACGGTGGCAATCATCTCCTGCGGTACAGGCAATCCTTATTTTACCACCGACACCGGCGCGTCGTTGCGTGCCATCGAGATCGAGGCCGACATCATGTTCAAGGGCACCCGTGTGGACGGCGTCTATACCGCCGATCCGGAGAAGGATCCTGCAGCCGTGAAGTACGATGAGATCTCCTACGACGAGATGCTGGCCAAGGGACTGAAGGTGATGGACCTGACCGCCACGGTGATGTGCAAGGAGAACCATATGCCTGTGGCTGTGTTCAATATGGATGTGGAGGGCAACCTCAAGAAGATCCTGGACGGCGAGCCCATCGGCACCGTGCTTCACGAGTAAGCGCGTGTTCCGCGCAAATATCAGATAACTAATCTTAAAACCGTATACAATGAAAGAGGTAAAGGAATTTCTGCAGGAAGCCGAGGATTCCATGGACATGGCAGTGGAATATCTGGACGAGACGCTGCAGCATATACGTGCCGGCAAAGCGTCGGCCAAGCTGCTGGACGGCATCCGCGTTGACTATTACGGAACCAAGGCTCCGATCTCGAACGTAGCCAACGTAAGCGTGCCTGACGCCCGCACCATCGCGATCACTCCTTGGGAACGCTCAATGTTCAAGGAGATCGAGAAAGCCATCATAAATTCCGAATTAGGCATAACGCCGGAGAACAACGGCGAGGTGATTCGCATCTGCATCCCCCCGTTGACCGAGGACCGCCGCAAGCAGCTGGTGAAGCAGTCCAAGGGTGAGGCCGAGAACGCCAAGGTATCGGTGCGTAACGCCCGCCGCGAGGCCATAGAGGGTCTGAAGAAGGAGATCAAGAACGGCCTGAGCGAGGATGTGGAGAAAGACGCCGAGAACGATGTGCAGAAACTCCACGACAAATACATCAAGAAGATCGACACCATCTTCGCCGAGAAGGAGAAGGAGATCCTGACGGTGTGATGGTCAGCGTTATCGTGCCGGCGTACAACGCCGAACGATGGCTTGACGCGGCTGTGGCGAGCGTCACGGCGCAGACGGTGCGGGACTGGGAGCTGGTGCTGGTGGATGACGGCAGCACAGACGGTACCCCGGCCCTGTGCGACCATCTCGCGGCCGGCGACCGCCGCATCCGCATTCTGCATACCACCAACGGCGGTCTGTCGGCCGCCCGCAACAACGGCCTGGACGTGGCCTGTGGGGAATGGGTCACGTTCCTGGATGCCGATGACCTGTTGCATCCCCTGTTCCTGGAGACGATGCTTTCCGCCGCCCACCGCACCGGTGCCGACATCGTGAACTGTGCCATGCTGGAGTTCCACGGAGAACAGGTTCATTTTGCGGGAGTCCAAGAACCGATCCATATCGACCAATATGATCCTGTGCAGGCCCTGAGGTTCGGTATGTACCAGAGGCATGGAATACATACTTCGGCTTCGGGAAAAATCTACAGACGGGGTCTTTGGGAAACGGAACGGTTCACTCCCGGCACATGGTACGAGGACCTGGACGTCTTCTACCGTATATGGACGCACTGCCGGAGGTTCGCGCAGCTGGACGTGGTCCTGTACGCCTACCGCCAGCATTCGGGAAGTTTTCTTCACAATTACACCCCCCGGCGTCAGGATGTGCTGGACGTCACGGCCAGGATGGAGGAATGGACGGCGGCAAATATCCCGGAACTACTTCCCGCCGCGCGCGACCGCCGCATGAGTGCCGCCTTCAACATATTCCTGCTCAGCGAGCGTGCCGTCCGCAGCGGCCAATGCGTCCGTCAGGATGTGCAAGACCTGCAGCATCGTTGTTTCGACATAATCCGGGAGCGCCGTGCCGGGTCGTTATTGGGACGGCACACACGCCCTAAGAACCGTCTGGGAGCATTTCTGTCGTACTTCGGGCCATCTTCCCTTAGAATCCTGTCCTGAGGGCCGTTCAACGGTCGTAAATCGAGATTTTATCATCCACATATCGGGGACGGACAACGAACGAATCCGACAATGCGTCCAGGGCCGGATCATAGCGATGGTACCTGGTGCCGGTCAGGTTCATCAGCATATGGATTACATTGCCGGTGGAGATGGGTTGATTGACGGCCGTCCCCAGTTTTCGGATCAATTCAGGGTGCTTTTTCCTGTATGCAGGGTTCGCGTATATGACGAACGGCACCCTCGCTACCGTCTGGTCACGTCCGATGAAGTCACGGTCCTCATAGACGTTCTCGCCATGGTCCGAGAAATAGACCACCACCGAAGGACGGGGCGAACGCGCGGCGATATTTATCACCGATGCCACGATGCTGTCGCTATAGCGGATGGAGTTGTCGTATTCAGCTATGGTCTGTGCTTTTTCTTCGGTGATCCACGCCCCCTGGTGTAGTTTCCTCTCGTCTGATGCCTGGAACAAGTCGCGGTCCGAAGGATACCGCTGGGAATAGGCGGTATGCGACCCCATCAGATGCATGCCTATGAACTTATAGGGCGCAGCCTCGGCAAATGCTGCTCCAAGCATGGGAAGCAACGCCTCGTCATATTTCAACAGCAGGTTGTCTTCGGAACTGTAATTCACGTATTCGATGTGGTCCGAATGTGAGATCATGACATAGGAACTGTTGCTCCAGAATCCGCTGCGTTCCTGATTCGAGAGCCAGTATGTACGGTATCCGGCGGCGTTCATCAGGTCCACCAGCAAGGGATACTCGTACCAGTCTCCCACCGTGTCGTTGTCTGCCTTGAAACTTAGGATATGCTCCATGTTGTAGGCGGTGCTGGTCGCCGAGGCCAGCGCGTCGGTGAAAACAAACAGGCTGTCGCGCATCGCATCTGTGTATGGAGTTGTCGGCAGTCCGTAACCATAAAGCGACAGATGTGTCCGCAAGGCGGACTCTCCCACGATCAGACAGACGTTCTCGGCCTGATGCAGTGACGATACGTTCTCAGGGTCCGGAAAGGATTGCAGGTGCGCCTCGATTTCGGCCATCTGACGCATTTCCTTTACGCTCCTGACCACGGTCTTGGCTACCCTTGTCGTCATGGCAAGGTCCGTCCGGCTGTGTTTCAACGTAGCCAACGCATAGAACGTGAATCCCATTCCGATGAGCGAGACGGCATAGACCGTGGCGGCGAGCAGTTTCCTCGGCACATAGCGGCAACAGGCATAGACAAGGAAGGCAAACGACAGGATTGCGAGCCAAGTAGCGGCCGTGCAGAAGACCGTGCAGGCGTTGGATATCAGTCCGGGCAGGAATTCTCGGACTTCCGACGCGTTGGTCTGAGCGAAGATCGTCATTAGTTTCGTGCTGATTCCAAGTCCGTAGAAGGAAAACGATATGAAATTGACAAGACAGCATACCGCGTACAGTGACAGAAGGACCGAGACAACGATGCCCCTCCACTTCCGGCGCCACCCCCACCAAAGAATCATGTAAAGCAGGGTGGATTTAAACGCGGATATGAACAGGACCGCGATCCATTTGGCGCAGTGTGTTCCGGGCAGCAGATAAGCGGACGGCATATCCGCCATCCCGAACACCGAGAATATGAGAATTACAAACCACCATACGCGCCATCTTCCTTTTCGGAATGGTTCTGTGATATCTGTTCTGAATTTCATGTCAAGTCTGATTCAAAAGGGTCGAAAGCGATTGAAGAGGTAAAGGAGAGGGATTCGTGGCTCACCGGATGGCGGAAGGTGATGGAGGCGGCGTGAAGGCACAGGCGCGGGGCGGATGCCGAGGAGCCGTATATTGGGTCGCCGCAGATGGGAATGCCTAGACCATGCGTATGCGCCGAATGGACGCGGAGCTGATGGGTGCGTCCTGTCAAAGGATGGAACTCCACAAGAGTTCTGGACTGCAAACGGCGCAATACACGGAAACTGGTAACGGCCTGTCTGCCATGCGCCGGATCCACCACCTGTCGCGGACGGTCCAGCGGGTCGGGACGCAACGGCAGCGATATGGTTCCCTCGTCAGCCGTTACCGTTCCGTCAAGCCATGCCAGATACTTTTTCTCGATGGTGCGATGGCGGAATTGCTCCTGCAGGTCCTGATGTGCCTCCTTGGTCTTGGCCAGCACCAGCAGCCCTGAGGTGTCCTGATCCAGCCGGTGGATCACCATCGGTGTCGAAATCCCGCCGCAATGGCTACGCATCCGCGTCTCCACCGAATCCAAAACATGCTTCCCGGGCACCGACAGCACCCCCGACGGTTTCTCCACCACCAGAATCGAATCGTCTTCGTATATGATCCGTACTTCCAAGCCGTCACGCCGCGTTTCCAGCGGATTCGGTTCCACATTCATGCCGCGTAGCATATGTCCTAATATCGGACCGCATTTCCCCAGGCACGAAGGGTAATAGACGCCATGATGCCTTATCTCCGTCGCCGGAGAATCACCCCACCAGAACTCCGCCATGCTCACGGGCGTCAGACCGTGCAGGAACGCATACTGCAGCAGTTTCGGTGCGGCACATTCCCCCGCTCCGGCCGGAGGCACCCCGGCGGGAGTATTCCGGAATATGTCGTTCAGGTCACGAACCTCACCCAATGCGTTCAGCATCCGGAACTGCGAGAACAGCCATTTCTGCAACGCCGCCGACCTTAGTTTCCGTTCTTCCCTTAATGCCTCGATTGCATTCTCGAAACCCCTGACCTCGGTCCGGCAAGTCTCCACGATGTTCTCAAGTTCCTGTTTCCTGCGACGGTACTCAGCCTTCTGGAACTGGCTTTGCCGGATCAGGGCATCCGTATCGGCATATCCTTCGGCCCGCAACCGGTCACGGCGTAGTTTGTCTTCCTTCATTCGGTTACGGTATGCCGACAGTTCGCTCTCCATATCGCGGATGGCCGTTTCCAGTCTGAGCCGTGCGGCGGCGTAGTCCTCCGCCCTCATAAGTTCCTCTATCCTGTGGTTGATGTCGGATATGTTCTGCTCCTCTTTACGGAAATAACCGTCAGGCGTCTGTACGTCGTAGACGGGGGGTACGAAATAGTCATGGAGGTTGCTTCCGGCCAATATCCCGGAGAATGCCGCCAGGAAACCCACGTTGCCCACATGGTCCCGGACCACAAGCACGCCGAACATCTTGCCCTTCTGCAATTCCGTTCGCCATTCCCTGCGGCTGTCGAGATATGCTGTTACCTCGCCCGCCGCCTGGACGCACAACGCATCCGGAGTGTAGTGGAACGGACAGTTGAACCGCTCGGGCAGTTCTCCTTCCACCGCTAATTCATGTACCTTATCCTTCATTCCGGACGCAAATTTTACTAAAAATCCTGAGATATGCAAATTTCAAAACATACAGCGGTGATATTCCAACAGGAATGATTATATTTGCAAAAAGTAATGACATACGAACCATGGAATATAGGAAATGTGGCGACAGCGGCATCCGACTGCCTGAACTGTCGTTAGGGCTGTGGCATAATTTCGGCGATGTCGACGATTACGCCGAGGCACGCGCCATGCTCATATATGCCTTTGAGAACGGCATATGCCATTTTGACTTAGCCAACAACTACGGGCCGTCTCCCGGCTCGGCCGAGACCAATTTCGGCCGCGTCCTGCGTGAGGACCTCTCCACGCACCGCGACGAGATGTTCATTTCTTCCAAGGCCGGACACGATATGTGGCCTGGAGTATATGGCACCGGGTCGTCGCGCAAGAACCTGATAGCGTCCTGTGACGCCAGCCTGCGGCGTACGGGCCTGGAATACTTCGATGTGTTCTACAGCCACCGTTACGACGGTTTCACTCCTGTGGAGGAGACGATGGAGGCGTTGATCACCATTGTCCGCAGCGGCAAGGCCCTCTACGCCGGCATCTCCAAATACCCGCCGGAACTTCAGGCCAAGGCGTACGCCATACTGAGCGAGGCCCATGTGCCATGCCTTCTGAGCCAGTACCGCGCTTCGATATTCGATACGCAGGCGATCGAGAACAATTTCCAGCCCGCTGCTGCGGCAGGAAGCGGCGTCATCTGTTTCTCGCCGCTGGCCCAGGGACTGCTGACCAGGAAGTACTTCAACGGCATACCGGCAGACAGCCGTGCCGCCAAGTCCACCGGATTCCTTCAGGAATCGCAGGTCACGCCGGAGCGTGTAGAGGCAGCCAAGGAACTGAACGCCATTGCCGAACGCCGGGGCGAGACCTTGGCCGCCATGGCAATCAACTGGCTGCTGGCTGATCAACGCGTCACTTCGGTCATCATCGGAGCCTCATCCGTGCGTCAGCTCAAGGCCAACATCGACGGCCTCCGGGCCGAATCCTTCACCCCCGACGACCTTGTGGACATATACCGTATCGCCCACCGTCCCGGCATCCAGTTCTAACGACTTACCATCAGAAATTCATAACCATGGAAAACAAACAATCTGAAAAAGACGAATGGAAGGTGATCGACCTCACTGGCGGAGAGCCGGAGGGGGCTCAGGATCTCGAAGAGGTCTACGATGACGAGGGTAACGACGATGAGTTTGACGATGACGACTATCTCGACGATGACGGTCGTTACGATGCGTATGTGTGATTTTACTTGACAGGATATGGCTATAAGCATTATAACCGAAGAGGGTAAGGAGAGTCTGGCGTTCCGCAGCCACTGGTGGGGATTCCCGGATCTGCCGGAAGGTGTCGGCTTTCCGTCCATCCCGGACCCGGAGACTGATCCGGAGTCTGATGACGAGGACCTCCTGACATTCATCTGCCAGGTCAACCTGGCGGACATCGCTCAGTATGACCCGGCCGGGCGACTGCCTCATTCCGGTTTCCTGTATTTCTTTGCGGCTCTGGACTATTTCCTTGGCGATACCGATGCCGGATGGGGCCCTATCGGTTACTGGCCGGAGGAGATGTTCAGGGTCATATATGCCTCTGAGACGCAGGATCTTCACACGCATCGGGTGCAGTGGGCGGATGGCTCGGACGCCTGTCTGCCGGCCGAGGAGATGCGTTTTGGCGAGGCCGGCATGATGGCCGACGGGCAGAAGCTGCTTGGATTGCCGTTCTTCGACGAGGTGCGCGAGGAGGCTCCCGGCGACATCTCTCTGCTTCAGATTGACGAGGATTACCGTTGGAACCTGCGGTTCTACGACTGCGGCATGCTGAACTTCCTGATTTCGCCGCAGGACCTGGCCGACTGTAGGTTCGACAAGGTCAGGCTCTATATGCACTGTATGTAAATCCATCACTTAACCGCTGAATACCATGGACCTAAATGAATTCAAAGAGACTGTACAGCTGATTGCGGGCAACCACGACTTATCAATCGAGCACCGAATCAATGCGGCGCTGAAATGTTACGAGGATGTTGAACCGGAGGACCGCGGCGCGCAGTTGCGCAACTATGCGGAGATGTGCCCTATACTGGTGCGCATGATTCAGACAGAGGATTCCGAGCATACATATGACCTGGAGTATATGCAGCTGCTGGTCCTGACGGCCGAATCGCTGGATGAACTCAAGGATTACCGCCCGATGGCGCAGGTGGCCGACGATGCCCTGTCGCTGCTGCGCGATGACGAGACACCGTACGATGTCTACGTCCAGACTATGCTGCGCCTTCTCGACGCTCTGGCGAATTCGGTCTACCGTCACGACTTGTACGAACTGTTGCTCCGGTACGTGCGCAAGGTGCTGATGCAGGATCCCGAGAACCTGGAGGTGATGCCGTATGTGGAGAAGATGCTGTCGTTGCATATTCTCCTGGACGATGTGGCGTGGCTGGACCGTCTGTTGGACAAGAAGCTCCAGGACATCATCGCCAGGCGCGTCGACTCGCGCACGTTGGTGTCCATCATCGCAAAGCCGGACCTGAGGCGTCTGCGTGTGGATCCTGTGGAATACACCCGGCGTTGGGAGGAGGTCTGCTACGACATGGAGGATGAACTGGACCGCCGGTTCGGCGACGAACCGCGCGGCATGGGATTCTGCTTCATGTACTGGAGCGCGCAGAAGGAACTTCTGGCTGAGAAGTATGGTATTGAATGGTCCTCGCCTGCGGCGATGAATCCGGGTGTGATGTTCGACTGATATGGAAAGGATAGACGAGATTTTCGCCGCCCTGAACCGCGATACGGATGCGGCTCTGAGGGAGTATGCGCCTCTGGCTGCGCACGACCGTGACGCCGCCGGAGCCATCAGCGACTATTACTGGCAGTTCGTAACGCTGAGTCCTGAGTGGCTTGGGAGCGGCGAGGCCAGGGAGTTGGGCCGGAGGATTTACGATGCCGTGCAGCAGCCCGTGATACTGAATCCGCACGATTATTCCTACCGTATGGGTCAGGTTTACGAATACGGCATCGGCCTGCCGCGTCCGGAGTTCCGGCTGGCGCGTAAGTATTACGAGGACGCCTACGAGTTCGGCTGCTGGGAGGCGGCGCAGGCGCTGTCGCTGATGTTCGCCGCCGAATTGGAGAAACTGACTCTAGACGACGCCCATTACGATTACTGCGCCAAGTCCGCCGCCTCCTGGCACCGTCTGGCCGAGCGGTCGCGTCTCCGCGCCGCTGCCCGGGAACCGGATCCGTCGCGTGACTGACGGGTTATTCGTAGTTCTGCTCCACGTCGATGAAGGTGTCGACCGTGGGATTGCCGAATTCGATGGCTCCCATCTCCTCGTTGGAGTTTATCACCAAGTTGTAGATGTAATGCACTCCGGGCTGCCACTGTGAGTAGCGGTCGGTGCTGAGGGCGAATTTCAACAGGCCGTCGCCCGCGGTGCTGCCGTTGACCAGGTTCTCCTCGGGCGTGTGTTCGTTAGGCCACAGGCGTTCGCCGCTCTGGGCATCGTAGATGGAGCATTGCACCGCGATGTAGGTGTCGTTGTTCGATCCGTGGCTGCGGTAGGTAAGCGGCTGGGGCAGAACGAACATCTCCCCTCCGCGTCCCAGTCCGTTGGCCGCGATCACGGTTGGGGTTGGGGTTAGGGTCAGTTGCTCGGACAGCGACTGCGACCAGTGCAGCACATAGGTCTGCGGGGTGTTCTGGTCGGTCCAGCGGCCGACTGTGGCATCCGAGGCCGCTGCCGCAGTGGACCCCGAGGGGAAGTTGAAGTTGCCGCGCGTCTTGATGTTGGCCATGGCCACGTTCGACACCACTACGCGCATTTCCGTGTTGGTGGAACTCATCTTCACCGTCAGTTTGGAGAGGGCATGGCGGAAGTTGAACACCACCTGTGCGTTTACCATGCCGGAATTGCCTGTCTGGTCGGGACACACGGCGTAGACTATGTCCTCCGTGCCGTCGGAGGCATCGTAGGCCACTGGCTCAAGTGGGCCGCCCGTGCCGACCCATGAGGCCGGCGCGAACGCGTAGAAGTCCACCGACTGCTTTGCCGGCCAATACTGCAACGGCGAATAGGTCCATGTGTTGGCGTCTGTCTTGGTCACCGTCACGTTGTTCATGAACGTCACGGGTGCCGACGCGGTGCCTGTGTAGGCGTATACGTTGAAGGATGTGAGGTTGTTGGTGGTGATGTCGCCGGTTCGGGTGAATTCCGTGGAGGCCGTGAACCGTATGGCGTTGTCGGCCGTCTCCTTGCCGGACGTTATGTCCTGCTCGCTGGTGCAGGCGGTCGTGACGAGCAGCGATATCAAGGCAACGGACAGTGGCTTGAGTGATTTCTTATTCATAATGGATATTCGGGTTAAATGTGATACATATTCATCTGAAGGAGGGTTCGACATCGATATTGACGACATCCCATCCGTCGACACCGACGTCGATGCCGCCGATATCGCCAGGTGAGTCATCGGGAATCTCGATTCCGTCTATCGTAATTATAACGTTATGCCTGGTGATACTGTTCAGGTTTTCGGGCCTCACCTCTATGTCGCGAGACATTCCCTTGCCGTTGGTCTTGACTACCTGCAGGGATAGAGTGTAGTGGGCCTGTGCGGCGTCAGGGGGAGCGAACGCGCATCCCCCAGCCGTCATTAGTGCATTGCCGTTGTCGAGGTCCATTCTCATAGCCAGTGCCGTCGGGGTATCCGTAGGCCGATGGGTTCCCAGATAGATGGCGCGCCGTGTGCCCTTCAGGATTGCGTTGGCCGAGCGAACGTGCCGCATGCCGTTGACGTTCCTGAGTATGACTGTGTATTGCGTGGCAAGTGAATCGGGATGGCAGCGCACCAGACCCTGGCCACATTCCTTGACCGTGCCGGATTCCGTGACATACCGTACTCCGCAGGGCGTCACCTCCAGTTCACGCACATCTCCTCCATAGAGCATTCCGGTGCTTGTGTAGACACCTGGATCGGTCTGCCGTTGAGCCACGGCGATTATTGATTCGGGATTGCCGGTGTCCTCCAATGCTATGCCTGGCAGATCGTTGTTGCAGGCTATCAGGCGGTACCGCCCCGGCGGCAGTTCCACGGGACCGCCGTCGCGCCCTGTGATGTCGAACCGCCAGGTGCGTGAGTGTGCGTCAAGCGGATAGAAGTAGAGCGTCATTCCGGCCACCCGGGCGCCCGGGCTGCGGTTCCATTCAAACAGCACATGTATCCCCTGCATCGCTCCGGGACACTCTATGTCCTTGTGCCGGCAGGATGTGGCCGACAGCGTGGCGAGCAACGCCAGCATCGAAAATGGAACAAGACAGCGGGGTTTCATCTTGACGGATTATTTGTGGAGTCATGTCCAGGGAACCATACCAGGGTCACTCCCGCTCCGGTCAGGCCCCAGTAACTGCTCTGGAACTTACGGACGCACATATATGTGCCGCATTGGGGTATATATTCTGTGACACGTCCTCCGGCATAGCCTGCGCGCAGATGCAGGTCCAGGCTGAGGCGTCCGTTCAGGCGGAACGAGTATCCATAAGTGAATCCGGTGCCGAATGTGGGATTGCGTGCCTGCCATCCTTTATTGCCGAATTCGAAGTCATAGTCGTGCATGGAAGCGTAAATGCCGACATGGTGGCCTGTGAGCCGTTGCCGACGGGATGCGGCCCCGAACCACCACGAGATGTCCAGCCAGCCGCCTCGTATGCGCCAGTAGCGGTGGGTGCGGTCGTTGCTCCACCAGGCATATACGCTTTCTAGCCCGACTGATATCCTGCGGGACAGTGAAAGTTCGATGCCCAGATCCGGGGTGAGCGCGGCATCGTACAGAAGATTGCTCTTTATGGCCACGAGCGGGCAACGCTCTTTGCACACGGTGCATTCTGTATCTTCCTGCTCGTATTGGCCTCCGTGTTCAGGGGTTTCGTTATGTGCATGTGGATCCGTCTGTCCAAAGCCTGTAAGGACAGGGGTGAATGCCAGCACTACGATTGCCAGCAAACGGAGTGGAAGGACGCAGCATCGGGGCATCTTGTCGGATATGGGTTTATAGCGCGCCGCCCATGGACAGCGGTTAAATTATTAACACGCCATATCCACGCGCGGTTTGCTCCTTCCGACAGGATCTGTATTCCTATTTGAACAGGGCGCAGATTTTCTCCAGGTAGTGCTTATCTGTTTCGGAGAAGGCGTCAAGGTGGGTGGAGTCAATGTCGAGGACCGCCATGACTTGGCCGTCGTCGCTGCGTACCGGCACAACGATTTCCGAGCGCGAGAGGCTGCTGCAGGCTATGTGTCCGGGACACTTATCGACATCCCGCACGATCAGCGTGCGGTTATCGGCCCATGCCGAGCCGCATACCCCCTTCCCGTATCCGATGCGCATGCACGCCAGGGGTCCCTGGAAAGGCCCCAGCACCAACTGATCGCCTATCACCCGGTAGAATCCCACCCAATGATGTCCGAACGCCTCCATCAGCACCGCTGCCACGTTGGCCATGTACGCTATCCTGTCCGTCTCGGTCTCAAAAAGCCCCTGAATCACCGTCAGCACCTCCCGATACGCCGTCTCCTTCCCCCGCTCGCTAAGATTGTTCATAATCACTGATTCTGTTATGAAATACTGAAATGGATACCGCAAATTTAGCCATAATTCTGAAGTAAAGCAAATTTTAATACTGTCTTGTTCTGAAAAGAGTTGCTTCAGGCACTGGGTCTCTGGTTCTCTTGTGTATTCCGTGAATTATTCATAAATTTGCGATGATATTTCAGTAATATGACAAGTGATAATGAAGGCTCTGTTTTTTGACATTGACGGCACGCTGATAGATATCAAGACGCATAGTATTCCGGAATCCACCACAGCGGCGTTGCGCCGGGCCAAGGCGCTTGGCCACAGGATTTTCATCGCCACCGGACGTTCGCATACCATAGTGGAGCTGCCAGGTCTGCCGCCGGAGGTGGTGGACGGTTATGTAACCCTCAACGGTGCCGTCAGCCTGGTTGACGGTTCTCCCGTCAGCCTTGCGCCGATTCCCAGCCGGACGGCCCGTGCCCTGGCGGATTTATGCATCGCAAGGAACTACACCTGCCTGTTCATCACCCTGGAGGGAATGAGAGTCGCCAATGGCAACCGGCGGTTCGTGCAGGGATTCCAGGAATATTTCGGCCTCGCTCCCATCGCCGAGACTGATTTCGCGTCCATGATGGACCGGGACATCTACCAGATGACGGTGTTCTTCTCCGAGGCCGAGGAGCGCGAACTGAAGACCGGCTTCCCCGACCTGGAATTCAACCGCTGGTTCCCCACATTCGCCGACATCACCGCCAAGGGGGTGGACAAGGCTCGTGGCATCGAGGATATGTCACGGCATTTCGGCATAGACCTTGCCGACACCGTGGCGTTCGGCGACGGCGGCAACGACATCCCGATGCTGCGCTGTGCCGGCATCGGCGTGGCCATGGGCAACGCCGCCGATGACGTCAAAGCCAATGCCGACCATATCACCGCCGCGGTCGACGACGACGGCATCCTCAAGGCCATGACGGCCCTGGGAATAATATAAACATAAATTCCCAATGTCGGCAAAAAATGTTAACTTTGCAACATGAATGATGAGGGAAACTGCAAGAACGGAGCCCCCAGGCCGCTGAGGTTCGGTAAGGCCGGACGGCTCAGGCACCGTTCGCTGGTGGAGGGACTGTTCGCCGACGGTCAGGGAATGTACGATTTTCCGCTGCGGATGGTATGGCGCCGTATGTCCGGAGCGGAGATGGAATCATCGTTCCGTAACGGGGTTCCTCACGGCATGGACTGTCTGCAGATGATGGTGACAGTGCCGAAGAAGAAGCGGCACCACGCCGTGGACCGCGTGCTGATGCGCCGACGCATCCGCGAGGCATACCGCCTGAACCGACTGCCTCTCCTGCAGACAGTACGCGGCCTCCCCGAGGGCACCTGCGTGCAGGTAGCGTTCATATACCTCCATAACGAAAACCTCCCCTACGCCGACGTGGAGCGGAAAATGAGGAGGCTTCTGGCCAGGCTTCAGAAACAGCTATGTCCCGAATCTCCTGTCGAACCATAATCCGCCACATCGCGTTGATTCCTGTGTACCTGTACCGGGCATGCATCTCGCCGATGCTGCCGCCCTCATGCCGGTACACCCCGACGTGCTCGCAGTATGCCGTCCAGGCCGTGATGACTCACGGAATCTTCACAGGCGGCTGGCTGGCCATCAAACGCATCTGCCGCTGCCATCCATGGGGCGGCTCTGGCTATGACCCGGTGCCTCCCAAACGAACCAAAGATTCAACAACCCATATACATTCAGATTAAGCAGATTATGATTATGGAAATCCTGGACATCCACACACATCATCCCGCGCCCCAGCCCAACGGCGTGGTGGACGTGTCGTTCATGACTCGCCCGGACCTCACGCTCCTGGATAGACAGTTTTACTCCGCGGGAATCCATCCCTGGGACACCCGCGAGGAGATAGCGGAGGAGGACTGGCAGAAACTGGAGGAACTGCTGCGGGACCCAAGGTTCGTGGCTGTGGGCGAGGCGGGCGTGGACCTGTCGGGACGCGGCGGAATGATGTTCCGCCAGCTGCAGGTGTTCCGTCGGCAGATCGAACTGTCGGAGCAGTTGCATAAGCCCCTGATCGTGCATTGCGTCAAGGCCGAGGATGTGATCTGCGGCCTGATCCGCGACCTGCGCCCCACGCAGCCGTGGGTAATACACGGTTTCCGTAAGAAACCCGCCGCGGCCGAGCAATTATTGCGCGCCGGTTGTTATATATCCATGGGAGAGCATTTCAATCCTGACACCCTTGCCGCCGTGCCGCGCGACCGGCTTCTGGCCGAGACCGATGAGAGCTCCAGGAGTATCGAGGAGATAATCGATGCCATGAGCACGGTTGCGGGAGCGGACCTCCGCCCTGCGGTCAGCGGGAACGCAAGCCGTGTGCTGGGGTTAAATGACGAGTGAACAGGAATTTAAGATTCAGATAAATAGAAATTAAACAGTTCCACTATGAATAGATTGGCAATCTGGGCGGTATTCGCCCTTATTACGGCAGCGGCTCCGTTGAACGCCGCGCAGACAGGAAACCAGCCCGATGAGCAGGACATGAAGGCTTTGGCCACGGCCAACTGGTTCGTGCCCCTGAGTTACGGTAGCGTTGACTTCGAGATTCCCGCAGGTTCCATCGTGGAGAAGAACTCGACGATGCTGGTGAAGTACCCCGACGGCACGTTCGGAGTGTCGATGGCTAACGAGGCGGGTCTGCTGGAGCAGAAGATTGCGTTCGAGAAGGCCCGTATGTACGCCACGCAGTACAATCTTGTCGACCCCAAGGTGGAGAAGGTGACCATCTCCGGCCTCAAGGGCGCCCAGGCCGTTGGCCAGCTGGACTCCCACACCGTGACGGTGCTGATCCTACCGGTGGGCGACCAGCAGCTCACCACTGTCATCATGGCCACACCCGAGCGCAAAGGCTGGTCCGACCACTTCATCGACTCCCTGAAGCACTGATTCCGCGGCTACCCTGGCGGCTGCAGGCCAGCCGCACACATAACGTTTATGCTTGGCGGTCTCGGGAGTTTTGTGTAATTTTGCAACATGTTACGGAATAAGATTCTATCTACGGTCTGCCTGGTGGCGTTGTTCACGGCGTCACAGGCGGACGCTTTGACGTTGGAGAAGATCAAGTATGGTGATTTCTCGCAGTGGGTTACACGCGACATCACCGAGTCCAAGGTCCTGGGTGGCAACACCAAGCGGGTGTACGCCGTCGGCCCCGCCAAGCATATCACGGGCAACTACGCCTACCGTCCCGAGGGTGGCACCCCCTGGGCGTCGAGCAACGTGTACGCCAAGGTCTCCGGAGTGGTCAAGGCCTCCAACTCCGTGGAGCCCGCCGTGATCAACGGCAACAAGGTGGCCAAGCTCCAGGCCAAGATGGAGCATGTCAAGGTGCTGGGCCTGCTCAACATGGACGTCATGGTGGCCGGCACACTCTACCTGGGCAAACTAAACGAGCCTGTCACCTCCACCTCCGCCCCCTTTTCCAAGATGGCTATGGGAATGCCCTACCATAAGAGCCCCAAGGCACTGGTCTACGATTTTCGCGTCGATATGCCCAATGTCAACACCCGCGTAAGGTCCACCGGCCTGAGCCGCAAGAAGACCTTGCAGGGACGGGACCAGGCCGAAGTGTACGTCCTGCTGCAGCATCGCTGGGAGGATCGGAACGGTAACCTTTACGCCCAGCGCGTGGGCACCGGACGCGAGCGTTACAGCAAGTCCGTGCCTTGGACCGTAGGGCATCAGCTTCCGATACATTACGGAGACATAACCAAGAAGCCTTTCTACAAACCCTGGATGGGTTTGCTGAACGGCGATAAGGCATATTACGGATACAATTCCAAAGGCAAACTGGTTCCGGTCAAGGAAGTGGGCTGGGCTCCGGTCGGCACGCAGCCCACTCATGTGCTGGTCATGGCCTCCACCTCATGCGGCGAGCCGTTCGTAGGCACCGAGGGACTGACCATGTACATCGACAACATTGCCTTCGGATTCTGACATAACATCATTATGAAAATAGCATTGATAGGCTACGGCAAGATGGGTCGCGCCATCGAGCGGATAGCGCGGCAGCGTGGCAACGAGATAACCTGCCGCATCGACAAGGATAACCCGGAGGACTTCGACAGCGAGGCTTTCCGGAGCAGCGACGTCGCCATCGAGTTCACCACTCCCGCCACGGGACGCGCCAATGTGACGCGATGCATCGAGGCCGGCATCCCCGTGGTGAGCGGCACCACAGGCTGGCAGCGGGAACTCCCCGAGGTGCAGGAACTGTGCCGCCGTCAGGGAGGTTCCATGATATGGGCGTCCAACTTCTCGGTGGGCGTCAACATCTTCATGGCTGTCAACCGTCAGCTGGCGCGCATCATGGACTCATTCCCGGAGTACCGGGCATCCATGACCGAGACGCACCACATCCACAAACTGGACCATCCGTCGGGCACCGCCGTGACGCTGGCCAACGCCATAATCGAGGAAACCGCCCGTCTGGACCGCTGGGCCGAGCCGGAGGACGATGCCCTTCCCGAGAATGTCCTACCAATCGCCCACGAGCGCCGCGGCGAGGTGCCCGGCATACACACCATCGTCTGGGACTCTCCCGCCGACGACATCACCATAACCCACAGCGCCAAGAACCGTGACGGATTCGCCCTTGGCGCTGTGCTGGGCGCCGAATGGCTCCCCGCCCATCCCGGCGTTCATACTGTTCAGGAAATGCTCTCCGATATCTCAGGCTATGACTTCAAATAACGACACAAACGCACGCGTCAGCAACGCGGGCAACAACAATCCCGGGGGAAAGCGTCCCCCGTTGCGCCGTCGCCTCAAGGAGGTGAAGGTGACACGCTGGATACGCTTCGGCGTGGTCAGCGCCGTCTATTTCCTGTGGGTCATTCTCATGGGTAATCCATGGCTGCTGTTCGGTTGGCTCATCCTGCTGGACGTCTACATCACCGCCATTATCCCTTGGGGATGGTGGAAGAACCGCAAGGGTGCCGTGCATACCGTCATGGCCTGGGTGGACGCCATTGTCTACGCCCTGGTGCTGATCTACTTCATCTTCGCATTCATCGGACAGCAGTACGAGATTCCCTCCTCCAGTCTGGAGAAGTCTCTGCTGGTGGGCGACCGCCTGTGGGTGGACAAGACCGTCTACGGCGCCCGGGTGCCGCAGACTCCCCTGCATTTCCCGCTGGCGCAGCACACCATGCCGTTGATCAATACCAAGAGCTACATCGAGAAGCCGCAGCTTAGGTACCACCGTATGCCGGGCATACGCAGCATAGAGCGCGGCGACATCGTGGTGTTCAACTACCCGCAGGGCGACACCGTGACCGAGAAGATACAGAACCCCGATTATTACCAGATCAGCTACGACCTGCGACGCAACGGCGTGGCCGACCCCAAGGAGTACATCAGGCAGAATCCCGATAAGTTCGGCCGGCTGATATGGCGCCCGGTGGACCGCCGCGAGAACTATGTGAAGCGTGCCATAGGTCTTCCGGGCGAACGCCTCAGGATAGTCAACGATATCATCTACATCGACGGCAAAGCGATAGCCGAGCCGGAGAACGTGCAGTACAACTATCTGATTCCTGTACGCGGTCCAATCGCTTCACAGAAGTGGATGGACATGGGGATACGCGTGGAGGACTTCAACCAGGCTCCCATACGCGACGAGCGTACCGGAATCTACTACTACGACCTGCCGCTGACTGCCGCGATGAGGGCCGAGATACAGAAATGGCCCGAGGTTACCGGTGAACTGATACGCGAGAGCGATTCTGGGTTGCTGGACCTGGGCGGTGTCTTCCCTTACGGCGGGAATTACGGCTGGACGCGCAACAACATGGGGGAGATATGGATTCCCAAGCGTGGCTCCACGCTCCATCTGACGGAAGCCAACTACCCCGTCTACGAACGTGCAATACGCACATACGAGGGCAACACGCTGGAGAAGCGTGACGGCAAGTTCTACATAAACGGCAAGGAGACGGAGTATTACACGTTCAAGATGGACTACTACTGGATGATGGGCGACAACCGCGACCGCAGCGCCGACTCGCGCTACTGGGGACTTGTGCCTGAGGACCACATCGTTGGATCCCCCGTTCTGATCCTGCTGTCCATGGACAAGGACCGCAGCCTGAGCGACGGCAAGATCCGGTGGGACCGCATCTTCCGTAATCCGAATCCCGACAAGAAGGCGGGGAAATGGTGATTCCCGCCGCGGCGTCCGTCAGATGGTACATCCGCTGGCTGCGCCATCGTCTGTCCGGTCTGGATGACCCTCAAGCCTGTGACGCCGCGTCGGTTGACTTGAGGATTGATCCGAAATCGCTGAGACGCTATGCCGTGCCGGACCCTCGGACGCCCGGAGGGAGCGTCATGCTTTCGATTCCGGTACGGAAGGGAAGCGGTCTGCTGTCGGACCACGGCAACTGGCCGCACGTGCATCTCGGCACGCTCAACGCCCTGTACGGCCGCAGCCCCTATTTCCCGTTCCTGTACGACCAGTTGCAGCCTGTCTTTGAGAACGCCTTGGGCAATGGGGACGTAGAGGCTCCTCTGAGCCTCGCTGGCCTTAATCAGGAACTGCACCGGGTGGTGACGTCATGGATTGACCTGGAGGCCGCCACAGACGCCCTGAATGCCCCTGTGCACCAGGTCTGCCGCGAGTTCGCAACAAAAGTTAACTTTTCCTCCTCAATTTTGGACGCCGTTTTCCGTTTTGGTAAAGACACGGTATTCGTTCTGCTGAACGATATGTTTGACGACAATGAGACTTGACCTGAGACATATTCCGCGCCTTTCCGGGATGGCCATGGCTGTTCTGACGGTTGTCATGTTCCTGCTTATGTTTCCCGCAGCACTCTCGGCCCAGGACGGCGATATCCCCGAGCTGGAGCTGAAGGTCAAGGCCTACAGGGGGTTCACGCACATTGTCGACGAATACGGCGACACATGCCGCCTGACTTACATCCGCGACGTGTATGTGTTCCCGGAACTGAAGTTCAAGAACAAGAAGGAGGAGAAGTTCTATTGGCGCACCGTGCGCGACGTACGCAAGACCCTCCCCTACGCCAAGCTGGCGTTCGCCACACTGTGCGAGACCTATGAATACATCCAGACCATCCCGGACAAGAAACTCCGCGAAAAGCACCTGAAGACGCTGGAGCATGACATCTTCGAGCAGTACAAGCCGGTGGTGAAGCACATGACCAGGAACCAGGGAAAGGTATTGCTGAAACTGATAAACCGTGAGACGGACCAGACTGGCTATGGTATAGTAAAGGCTTTCCTCGGATCGTTCCGCGCAGGATTCTGGCAGACATTCGGGCGTTTCTTCGGCATAAACATGCGTGCCGGCTACCATCCGGAGAAGAACAAGGAGGACGCCGTGATTGAGCGCGTGGCCACCCTGATAGAACAAGGGGCGTTATAGGCAAGCCACGCTGCGGGCGAGGTGAACCCCGCACACAGAACCAGTCCTGAATCCCGGAGCCAGTCCTGCGTCCCTAAGCACATCCTGAATCATGGAGGCAGTCCTGAATCATGGAGGCAGTCCTGAATCATGGAGGCAGTCCTGAATATGAAATGAAGCCCGGAGCGCACTGCCCCGGGCTTTAATAAATTGACAGTACCGCGTCTTGGTTGGTTCTGTGTTCGAGGTTCACCTCGTCCGCGGCCGGTATTGCTTATTTCTGCATCTTGAAGGAGCCGCCTGTGGTGCGGACAATGTAGATTCCGTGGGCGTTGACGTCATCCATTGTGTCCGCCACGCGGATTCCCTGGGTGTTGTAGACGGCGATTACTGCGGCGTCGTTGTCGGTCCGGATATTACTGACGCCGGCCGGGTCAGTCTCTCCGTCCTTAAACGGGAAGGCCGGTTCGGATACCGTCTCGTCCACATGGTATTTAGCCTTTCCGTCGGTGCCGATCTTCTGGTAGACGCGGGCGTAGTCTATCTGATAGTACAGCGGACGGGGTGTGTCTGCCAATGAGCCTCCGTTGATTCCGCCCAGCGCCAGGTTGAGCCACAGCATATGGCGCACGTCGCGGAAAGGGTTGCATCCGTTGCCGTGGTCAAAACTGTCGCCCGGCACCTTGTTGACGGTGTCGTCCAGGTCGATGTTGTTCACAAGCCAGTCGTCGCACCACAGTTCCATGTGGTCGTAGTCCCACACCATGCGCCAGATGTGGAATTCGTCGCCCCAGCCTTCGCCCAGGTCTCGGTCATGGACAGTGGCGCTGTTCCATGTGGCGCCCCAGCGGCTGCCGTTGCCCCAGCATACGTTGCCGTGGATGCAGTTGCCGTAGTATTCCATTATGTCGATCTCGCCGCCGTAGGGCCACTCGTGCGACTTGCCGGTGGACCAGATGGCGGGCCAGCTGCCCACATACTGCGGAACCTTGGCGCGGACTTCGTAGATGCCGTACTGCCAGGTGTAGCCGTCGTTCCAGCCGCCGCGTGTCTGCATGGAGCCGGATGTCCATGTCAGGTACTCGCCGATGCTGCTGGGCCATGTGCTGTCACGGCGGCTGTAACGAGGATTCGGAATCTTCTCGTCCAATACGTATTTCCCTTCGATCACCAGTACACCGTCACGGATGTAACTGTTCTTGTCGCCGTTGTAGTACTGGTCTTCGTTGTTGCGCTTGAATCCCTCCTCGAATGTCCAGATGTCATGATCCGGGGCACCGTCCTGGCTGAATTCCTCGGCGAACACCAGTTTATAGCCGTCGTAGGCGTTCTTGCGGGTGTCGTTGTCGGGGAGGTTGTTGTCAGGATATACGTCGGGCAGCGGGTCGGCTTCTGCGTATTTCTGCGCCTCTTCCAGAATCCAGTAATGTTTCTGGGCATCCGTGCCGCTCTTGTCGGTGTAGATCTCGGAGCCGGAGGTGGTGTTGTCTGAGCCGAGGCATGCCTTGCTGGAGTTCTGGGCATTCATGACTACGTTCTCCAGAACTACATAATTCGGGTCAGCGGCCTCCTTGATACGGAAGCGTGCCTGCGGGATGTCGCGTGAGATGGCCGTGGTGCTCCATTTCTTGTCGGTGCCTATCAACATCCGGGAACTGGCGCGCTGCACGTTGTAGACACCTTCCTGTCCCTCAACGGGGATGAAGCGCAGGATCTGGGTATTGTCCTCCGTCTTGTCGGCGATGGTGCTGTGGAACCCTCCGTCGGTCAGATAGAGGCCACTGACGTGGCGCACGCGGTAGAATTTGCCGGCGTCAGGGACGGTAAAGGCCCCCTGGGCGCAGAATGCTGTCGCCATGGCTGCGGCAGTGATGAGTCTTATGTTCATGAGTCTAAGTTTTGTAGGTTCTGATGGTTGCTGAACAGGGGTGTCTCAAACTGAATTGAAACACCCCCGTCATATCGTTCAGGACAGTTTCCTGTCTCAGCGATTAGCGTACTATTCTCTTGACAACCTTGCTTGCGCCGTTGTCGTAGATGGCTTTCTCGATCACCAGTGTTCCCTTGGCGGGAGCGGCAACCTCTGCGCCGTCAACGGTGTAGTACTTTGTGGCGACTACATTGGCGTTGGCCTCGATGCCGTCGACACCGCCCTCGGTGCCGTCAACCAGGCTCATCTTGGTTACCTGGATGCCTACCTTGTTCTCGCCGTTGCCGCCCTGGCCGTCGTCACCGCTGGAACCGAACGCGCCGACCTGCACGCCGATGGTCGATATGGAGGGGTCCACGTCGAATGTCGCCGATGCGGCTGCCCAGTTGCCGTCGATCCAATCGTTGCCGTCGGCCCAGTTGATCTCGTTGATGTAGATGGGTTCTGCGTCAGAAGCGATTTCGCCCATGTCGCTGGCGGGGTAAACGGCCACCCAGAGACGGACGGGATTAACACCGCCGGAGGATGCGCGTACGGAGGTGACGTATGCACGCCAGTCATAGGTCAGGGTGTACTTTGTGGCCATACCCAGTTCGACGATCTGTGTCAGGGTCTCGTTCTCCCAGCTGTTCCAGCTGTACAGGCTTACCTGTGCGTAGTTGTCCACGCCGTCAAGGACGTTATTGGGATCTTTGTCCATTGCAGCGTCATCAATGGCGAAGACGTTGACACGACCGGACCATACGTTGCCGGCTTTCTGCCAGTCTACGGGTACCTGCTGCTCTCCGTCAACACCGAATTCCGAGAAATCACCGTTGAGGAGGAACTCCTCGCCCATCATGGGCAGACATGCGAGCGCGAACGCGCCTGCGAGTAAAAATTTCTTCATAAGGTTAGTTCTTTAGGTTATATTATAGGTTAAATGTTTATCAAAAAAAGCGGCTTTCACAAGCCGCTTGCAAAGTTACTATTTTTTACTAAAATATCCAAAAATATTACAATATCTTTTTGTACGAGCGTACCGTGCCGTCGGCAAGGCGTTCCACCGCGATGACCAGGCCGCGGAAGGCGTCGGTCACGGGGCGTCCCAGTGAGTCGAAATAACGGGTCTCCACAATGGAGGAGTCCGTATCGGGATTGACAATGCCTGACGCGCCTGTGGTTACCTCGATGGCTCGTGAGGGATCCGAAGCGTGCATCACGTCGGTGGCCGACGCTGTGACGGTGTAGCGGTAGGTCCGTCCCGGCTCCAGGTCCTCCACCATGCAGCTTGTGCCGTCGATATGCTCGATGCTCCACGACTTGGGGCCGCAGCTCCATACCTGATCGTCCTCGACGTTGCCCTTCAGGACACACAGGCGGTCGATGAACAGACGCTCGTTCGTCGTCTCGATCACCAGCGCGAAATCACCTGTCACTCCCTCGGCGTGCCATGCCAGTTCGGTGGCGTTCTTGGTGGCTTTGCCCTTGTAGGAGGCAAGAACAGTGCCGTTGCCGGCGTCAACGAGCGAGACGGTGTAGTTCACGGACTTGCCGGGGTAGCTTTTCAGTGTGGCTCCCACTGTGATCTGACCGGATTCCGGAGCGGCCATAACCGGAGACTGTAGACGACCCGCCGTAGCGTATGCTCCGAGCATGACGCTTCCTCCGGCCTGATGGAGGGCCTCGCCGGACCATCCTGTAGTGTTGAGATAGTCATTGATGGATTCGCTGATGTCCGTCATGTCGGCGTTGGGATAGCCACCCTCAGTCATGGTGTCGAAGTCCTCGGTGGCCAGGATCGGATTGAGCGGTTCAGGCAGAATCTCCTGGATGTCGATCTGATACTCCTTGGCGTTCTCCACCGCACTCCAGGATGCCCGGAAAGACGATGAGCCGATCTCGGTCGGATCGTAGGCCTCAGGTGCGCTGAGTTTATCGAGCATGAACCTGAAGGTAATCAGGCCGTCTTCGTCACGGATGCCGCTGACACCCTTGGCGGTGGGTTTGCCGTCCACGGTCAGCGACGACGGCTTGGTGTAGTCGGTGAAGGCGTCGTTGCCCTCGATGGGGTAGAGGTCCGTAGCAGTCTCTGAGCCCTGGGTCCCGTCGGCCTCGACCAGGTCATAGCGGGCAACGGTGCCGGAGTTGACATAGTTCCCGTTCCAGGCGCTCTGGTCGTAGGTGATGTGCATTATCATCAGACCCTTGGCGGGGAGATAGGCGTCCCAGCCCACCTGCTGGCGGTTCTCAAGCGTGAAGTACTCGTTCTCGTTCGGGGTGCTGATGCGGTATGCCTTGCGGTTCTGCGTCAGTTCGGGCAGTTCCATGCGCTCGGAGGGAGTGTCGATTTCCTCGATCTCCATCCAGCCCAGCAGCTGGCGCTCGAAGGCTGAGTATGCCGGAGGCGTATGGCTGTCGTTGTTGTAGTTGCCCTGGTCCATGATGTCCCAGACGCCAAGCTGGACCGATGAAGGATAGCGAGTGTTGTAATGGTCGGCCTGACCCAATACATGGCTGAACTCGTGGCAGAACGTGCCGATTCCCTCCAGCGTGTCGCCGCTGATGAATTTCAGTTCGGACGAGCAGGCGTAGCGTCCCAGGGTCTTGCCGTTGAGCGTGCAGTTCTCGCCGTAGTAGGTCACGTCCGATGCGTGTGGCCAGATGGTGTTGGACGATGCTCCGTAACTCTCGGCGTAACCGGCGTAGATCACATACACGAAGTCTACAAGCCCGTCGTCGTTGAAGTCGTAATCCGAGAAATCCACTCCGTGGTCGGCTGCCGCCATCTCGCAGGCCGTGCGTACCATCTCCGCAGGATGGGAGTCCTGACCGTTCCGGTCGTTCGCGCCGTAGTAGGACATCTTCTTGGGCATCTTGATGGGGCCGACCACATCGAAATCCGGGGTGAACAGACCTCCGGACTGGTCTACGAAATAATCCCGGGCCGAACCGGTGGCGCCGAATTCGGTGCATCCCGGCGCGTTCATGACGCTGTGGAACACGTCGGCGGTATGCGCGGGCTGGAACTCGTTGTCCGAGAACTCCGCCAGCAGGATAATGCCCTTGAGGTTGCCTGTCGTTGGGAATGTGCCGGTACCGATGCGCATGGGAGCGCGGCTTGCGCTTATGGCGCGCATCTGCTTCAGGTCGGCGGTCTGATCCGTTATCTCATACCGGCCGTCGGCGTTCTGGCGCAGCATCCGCCCGTCGGGCGTAATCATGGCATGACAGAACTCGTCGCCAATCACATGGCACTCCATCTCCTGACCTGAGCCGAGGGTCACTTTCACCGGACCCGGGTAAGCGTTTACGGCACCCGCCTGCGCCGGCAGCATCAGGGCGCAGGTCAGGGCCGCTATCTTTGAGAGAATCTTCATATCTTGATCTTGAATGATTTGCATTTGTCATTGCCGCGCACGGTCACGATGTACAGACCGGGCTGTAGCGTGATGTCGGCAGTGGTAGCGACGGCAGCAGAGGCGCACAGACGACCCGACATGTCGAAGACATCGGCCCGTGTGTCAGGAGCAGCGATGTGGATGCAGCCTTGCGAGCCGTTTACCTGCCAGTCGGGCTGGTTCTCGGTCACGCTGATTATTCCGGATGTTCCGGGAACCGTGCGTGCGGCGTTGAGGATGTAGCCTGAGGCACTGTCGATGACCTGCCCCACCACCTTGATCTTTGTTCTGTCGGTGACGTTGGCAGGGACCGGAATGGTGTAGCTGTGGGTGTAGCGTTCACCCGCCGTGATGTCCTCGCGGCGCAGTGCCATACCCGCGTAGCCTCCGTAGATGGCGCGTGCTATGTCGTTATAGACGAAATCGTCGGTCGGGTCGGTCTTGTTCTCCCAGCCGTCAAGCTCGCCGTTGCGGCCTCCCGCGAAGTAGTTGGTCTGCTTGTAGCCGGTGATGCCGTCCTCCGTCACGGTGAAGGCGATGTTGTACTGCGGGGCCTTGATGTCGATGTCGGTGAAGTATTCGGAATCAATCACGATATTCTCGCCGTTCTCGTCCCAGCGGGCCGTCATCTCGTAGGCCAGGTGGTTGTCGTCCTTGGACTCAAGGTCGAACAGGTTCTTGATATCGATGTAGGGATCACCGCGGAAATGTCGGTTGACGTTGCAGAACGGTGCTCCGGCGCAGGAGGCGATGAACGGCTTGTATGAAATGGACTCATCCTGGATCTCCAGCGGGTCGCCGCCATGCGCGCTGATGCCGATGAAGCAGTCGGGGTGCAGGGCCGTCATCTTCTCCAGACCGACAATGCCGCGTGGGCAGAAGCCGCACCATGTTCCGCCGTATTCCTCGCAGACTACGCGGCGCATGAACGCCCTGTCGCGCACGCGGAGCACGGCTGAGGCGCAGTTGTTGGCCTCATAGGTGTCGGCAACGCCGTTGACCTTTACGATGCGTAGCGTCAAGGGGTACTCTCCCTTGACTGTGGAGGGCACGGTGAAGCTTACGGCGTCGGTGCCGTTGACCGGCACGCCGCGGTCAATATGCAGTGCAGAGGTCTCGCCATTGACGGTCAGTTCAAGGTCATAGTTCTCGACGGCGTTGGCGCCTCCGTTACGGACGGTCGTGGTGAAGGTTACCTCCGTCTCCTCATAATCCGCCATACGGTCGGAGAGACGCCCTATGGCCATCTCGTTTACCGGAAGCGCATCTCCCTGCAGTTCCGCACGGATGGCTATGGAGCCTCCAGTGGTGGTCCAGGTGTTGCGGGAATTGTAGTACACATGGTCGCCGTCGGGGTTCTTCTCGTTGCCGCAGCCTACGCCGCCAGCGGACTTGAACGATCCGCGGTAGCCTATGGACACAGGCTTGTCGCCGGTGATTTCGAATGGTGTTTCCAGTTGGATCTCGTTCCATCCCGCCGGAAGGTCACCCAGTTTCTGACGGTAGATGTACTGCTCGTCGTTGGGGTTTTCCTTGATGTAGAGATAGCAGTTGGATGCGTCCTTCAGCAGGCCGATGTTGACTCGGACAATGCTTGCGCCGGCATACGGTTTGAGGTAGTCCCCGGGGAAAAATATATAAGGCGTGGCGACGCTTCCGGCGTCACCCCAGCCGAAATCCATATTGCGGGTATAACTCAGCTCAAGCTGCGCGTCGGCCGTAATGAAACTTAAAAGCGATATGAGTATGATTGTAAATCTTTTCATAAGCATGGAATTATGGAATTTAAAGAAGCAGCGGGCACGGGGCCTTGACTCCGCGCCCGCTGTCGGGAATAGGATTATCAGATTACTTTACGATTACGTTCCAGGTGCGTGCGCCGACCTTCACGAAGTAGACGCCGGCAGCCACGTCGATGCGCTCGGCGTTGCCTGCGATGCCGCCGAATACTCGGTAGCCTGCGGGAGCCACAACCTCGACCTCAAGGCCTTCGGCGCCGTTGATCAGGATCGCGCCGCTGACGGTGCGTACATCCACGCCGGTGGTGACGCCATCCACGCCCAGACCGGTGGAGGAAGCCTTGGCGGTGTTGGAGTAGTTGGACTCACCCTCCTTCCAGGCTGCTGTCACGTTGTAGACGTGCTCGCCCTTGGCTGCATTCTTGTCATCGTAGGAGGTGCCGTTCACCTTGGAGGCAATCAGCTCGTTGTCGCGGTAGACGTTGTATCCCTCCAGGATCAGTTCAGTCGTGGAGCCTGCCAGCGGAGTGCATGTCAGGTCATCGAGCAGGGCCACGGTGTAGGCGCCCTCGCTGCAGCTGCGGATGGCGAAGTAGCGGGCGTCGGCGGGAAGCGTGTACTCGAAGTACTGCCAGTCGGTGCCGAAGGTGATGGCGTCGGAATCGAACGCCTCGAAACTCTCAGGCTCCTGGTCGGTGGTGGAATACAGGATCTCGAACTTCTGCGGATCCGAACCCTCGTTTGGCATGCGGTACCAGAAGGATACGTCGGTGCCGCCTACGATCTCGGGCGAGATCAGCCAGTCGTCGTTGGGAAAGGTCTGTGTCACGCCGTCGGAAGCGGCCCAGCAAGCCAGGTACTTAGTGCCGGAGTGCGGACGGAGTACCTCGAAGCGGTCGATCTTGAAGCCTGCGGCCTCGGGGGCCCATACCTGCCATGCCTTCGGCTCGTAGCAGTTGGGGATCTCGGGTCCGCCGAAGTAGACGGTCGGAGTGCCGTCGCCGTCATAGGTCTTCCAGTCGCCGATGCCGTCGATGATGAAGTTCTCGTAAGCCTCGAAGTCATCGGTGACAGCGTCGGCTACCTCGCTGGTGGCGGGAGCGTTCCAGGTCAGGGCCACGGAGGCGCCGTCCTTGGCCTCAAGATTCTCCGGAACGGGATTTACGGAACCCTTGACATAGATGGAGACGGGCGAGCTGACATTGTTGTCTGCGTTGGAATCGCCGTCCAGCTGTGCCTTCACCGTGTATGTGTAGGAAGTCGATGCGTCGGCGCGTGCCGTGGACACCTCGAAGTTTACGACTTTCGTCGCGCCCTGGGCCAGACTCTCGACCGTGAAGGTCTTGAACTCCTCGTCGCCACGGTTCAGGACAACCTTGACATCGGCTGCGTCCTGCATTCCGTAGTTGGCCACAACTGCCTTGACTGTGGCTGATTCGCCGGCCGCAACGCGTTTCTTGTCGACGGAGATCGACTCGACGGTTACGTCATTGAGGTTGCCCTCGGCAATCTGGATGGCGTCGACGTAGATTTCAGCGCTCGCGTCGGCCGCATGTCCGCCGAACGAGATCTGGATATCCTTGGCATCCTTGCGCAGCGGGAACGATACGCGGCCCCAGCCGGTCGTGCCGTTGTTGTAGGGAACCTGTCCGATTTCTTTCCAGCCTTCGTCGTCGTAGTTGGCGTAAACCTTCAGGAACAGGTCCTCGGGCTCGGCCTCGTAGCCGTGGTACATATAGAATGACAGTTCGGGAAGCGTGGCACCGTCAATACTGATTCGCGGACCGTTGATGTAGTTGTAGTCGGAGATGTTCTCCTCCCAGGTCTCGTAGAACTTGTAGACAAGGTATCCGCCGTCCTGGTCGTACGGCTTGGCGGGACGGCCGCTGCCGTCGCCGATCTCGAAGCAGAGGCCCGATGTAACGGTCCAGGGATCCTTTGCGGGGAAGCCCATGGCGAACGATTCGTTCCAGGGCATGGTGTACGGCTCGCCGATTGTGGTGCCTATGCCGGCGCCCTCGGACTGTCCGGCCTTGTTGGCGGCCACTACTATGTAATCAACCCACTTCTGCCCGAAACTGAAATAGTCATTGTCGGTCAGGGTCAGTTCCTTGCCGAACTCCGACGCCTGCTCCCAATGGTCGGTCCAGTTGTATTCGTTGTAGCGGAAGATCGCGTAGGTCACGTCATCGGGAACCACATAGCCGCCGTGTGCGCCAACGGCCGTGGCCTTGTCGAAACTGATTACAGGCAGGAACTCCTCGTTCTGCGTGATGCGGACATTGCCCACAGGCGCGGGAACGTCCAGACCGACCCAGTTGGTTACGGTAGCTGTGGCACCCTGGCCCTCGGCGTTGTAGCCCACGATGTCGTAGGTTACCGAGCCTTCGTTTACGTCGGTGTCGGTCCAGGTGAACTTCTGGCCCGGAGTCGGGTTCTCGTAGGTCTTGACGGGGAGGCGTGAGCCGTTGCGGTAAACCTCAATGTATGTGATGGCGCTCAGGGCGTCGCCGCCGTAGGTCTTGGTCGGAGCCGTGAAGCTCAGGGTGTTTGAGATCGCGCCCATTGCGCCGGCCTCGGCCTTGACGTCATCGGCTGCGGCGGGACCATTGTAAGTACCCTTCAGGGTCAGCGAGATGTTGTCGAGCGAGATGTTGACGCTCGGACCGGGCTGGTCGGCGTGAAGCAGGAGCGCGTACTTGCCATCCTCAGGAACCGTGAAGACCACGCTGTAATGCCTGCGGGGGTTCAGGTTCTGGCTGAATATGGAGGTCTCGTCGCCTTTCACCTCGCGGGCTTTGCCGAGCAATATGGTCATGTGCTCGTCAACGAGCCATTGGTCTTGGGAATCGAACTGCAGTTCATAATCCGTGCCGCCTTTAAGATCGATCATCGGCGTAACAAGATAGTCGTCGTTGCCATTGCCTTCATATATGCCGGTGTCTACGTCGGGCGTGCCGTTGCCTTGCAGATTGGCGGACTGCACGGCTGGCGTGTATGACCAGCTTTTGCCGTCATTGTTGGCGTCGATTATTTTGAATGAATCGAAATCGGCCTGAGTCTCGAATGTCTCGGTATATGGGACAACCCAGGTGTCACCGGCGGTGACTACGTTGGAGACGGCTGCGGCTCCGTCGCGGTCACCGTTCTTTGCTACCACCTCGTAGCTGTAGCGTGCGTGCATGTAGGGAACGGCTTCGGTGAAGGTGGTGCCCTTGAAGTTGTCGGCCACTACGACATAGTCGGGGAAGCGGGTTATTCGGTAGTTCACGGCGTCATCGTCAACCGGGCCGCCTTCAAACGAGACGGCGGGGGCGTTCCATGTCAGCGTCATGTTGGCGTTGTCGTCGTTGTTGAGCGTCAGTTCGGTCACTGCTGCGGGAACATCCTGACCGTCATATGTGTTCAGGATACGCTCGGGCGATGTGCCTGCCGCATTGGATGTAGCCACTGTGAAACGGTGGAATCCATTGGTGGCGTTCACATCTATAGTCACGCTCTCGCCGGGATTGACGTTCTTGGATGCGACGGGCGCGCCGTCGAGTGTCACTACTGTTGTCAGAGTCCCTGTGAGCGCCGCACCGGTGGTGTAGGTCTGCGCGGGCGCCGTGAAGGTCAGCTTGCCGTCGGCGAAGTTGATTCCGGTGGCTGCTGCCGGAGCTGCTGCCGGAGCGTCGGGAATGAAAAGGCCGAGGAAATGTTCGTCGGATGGCATGCGTGACACAAGTTCGGCTTTGGCCGTGGCCGGGTCGATCGTGTAGAGCCACGACTGCTTGTTGTTGCCGTTCACGGCCACCCAGTAAACCTTGTCGGTCGAGGGGTCGTAGCATGCCGACATCGGGTCCGCGCTGATGTTGAATGGAAGGTCAATTTTACCAATTTCAGTGTATTCACCTGTAGCGGGATTGATCTTGTAGAGTTTCTTCTCGTTGAAGGTGATGCCGTACAGTTCACCCTTGTACATGAACATCGTCTGGACGAACTTGTTGGGCTCACCGTGTGCCTCATATGTGAAGTCGTCGAGGTTTATGGACACTATCGGTTTTCCTGTGGCCCATGTGGAGGTGTAGATCTTGTTCGTGGCGGGGTCCTAGGCTGATACCTGGCGCAGATAGAGGGTCCAGGCGTCGTTCTCGTCAGTGATGGTCTTGCTGTCCAGATGCTCCCAAGTCTTCGCGTCGTATATCTCGATGCGGAGATGGCTGATTCCATTATCGTCATCACGGTCGCAGTACATCATGTAGAACTTACCCTTGGCGTAGCAGGCTGTCATAGGACGTTCTGCGTCTGCCTTCAAATCCATCAGAGTCGGATTCTCTGCGGCATGGAAGGCGAAGAATCCGCCGGGGAGTGATGATAGGGTCTGCCATGTGTTGTCATTGTTGTGGTAGCCGTACAGCACGGGGAAATCGGCCAGGTTGACGGCGGCTGGGATGCGTGCCGCTACACGGTTGCGCGAGTTGCGCGCAAGTACATCACTGCGGCTCGCCATGATGCCGGCGATCTGCCGTCCATCGGTACGTGAGTCTGTAGTGGTTTTCCCAAGGTGTCGCGTCTCGGTCTTCTTCTCCGGACCGGCCACGCCACCGAATGTGGTTTTCAACACCGGCGAGGCTCCTGCCACGGCAAGCGCCGTGACCAGTCCCAAGGTGCCGAGACCCATAATGGTTGTCGTTTTTCTATTCATACCATTAGGAGGTTAGTGGAACATAAGTTAATTTTTGCGAAATTATGTATTATGACTGTTAATCTGCAACAATTCAGGGGTGACAAAATGGTGACAGCTATGTTAAACGGCTATTTATACGCTAATTATTCAGTTTTGCTCCGAAAAATCCGCGTTTTCGGTAATGGCAAGTATATATGAATACAGATCCGCCGAGCCTTCGAGGCCGAGTTTCTTTCCGAGTCGGATCTTGCGTCGCTTGCACGATTCGGGATTTATGTTGAGCATGGAGGCGATTTCCTTGGTCGACATGTTCATCCGTATGTATGCCAGGAAACGGATGTCTCCGGGAAGCAGGTCGGGATGCCTCTCCAGCAGACGTCTTGAGAAGCCCGGGTTGGCGGCGTCGAAGTTGACGCGGAACGATTCCTCGTCGCTCTGGTCATCCAGAAGTCGTGTCAGGTGGTTGGTCACCTGCCGTATCTCCTGCATGGCCCCTCCCCCTTCGATCTTGCCGAGTTCCTTCAGCAGGTCGCGGACCAGTTTGTTGCGCGAGCTTACGAACATCGACGACGCCGATAACTCGGCGTTCTTGCTCTCGATCTCCTTGGCCATCAGTTTCTGCCGGTATTCGGCTATCAGTTCGGTCTCCTTCATGCGTTCCTCGGCAAGCGCCTGCTGCTCGCGCTGACGTTCCATCTGCATTTCCATGATCTGGTGTCGGTGACGGGTGCGCTGGCGCTGGATGGCTACGATCATCCATGCTATGACTCCCAGTAGAAGAGCACCCCTTGCGATCATGATCCATTTGCGTGTACGCGCCTGTAGTCCGGCTATTTCCTGCTCCTTGTCCAAGCGGTAGTTCATCAGTTCGAAGCGGGTGTCGAAGTTTGCCGAGATCTGTCTGTTGTTCTCGCTGTTCAGGCTGTCGCGGAACACTATCGCGGAGTCCTTGTAGGCCAGGGCGCCTTTCAGATCGCCCATGTTTTCGCTTATATGCGCCAGGTCGTTGTACAGGATTACCTTGTCCTCCAGATTAATCAGGGATAACGCCTTGTCCTTGACTGCGAGTACCGTCTGGTAGTCCCGCTCGGCCAGGGCGGCTTGCGCCTGGTAGAAATACAGTAGTCCCAGATCTGCGCCATCCAGTGCCTTTCCCTTCAAGGCGCGCTCAACGACTTGTTTCAGTTCGGGAAATTTCTTCTGCAGGTACAGCGCCTCGGCCTCTAAGATGTCGCGGCGCTTCGAGACGGTGGCGCCATACCGGGATGCTATGTCCAGATAGCGGCGGGTGTCGTGGTATTGTCCGAACTTGTTGCTGATCATGGCCAGGGCGAAGGCGGCGTTCTCACACATCAGGGAGTCGGGAATTGCACGGGCTATCTTATAGATTTTGCTGGTCAGGTCCCGAGCTTTCTTGAAATTCCCTTGTTCGAAAAAGACTCCTGATATCCCGTAAAGAATCTCCAGCCGTCGGGACGCGGGGAGTTTATGTTTCTCACACAGTTCAAGAGCCTCGATGTAGTAGTCCAGGGCCTCGTTGTAGCCCCTGAGCTGAAAGTAGGACGTGCCGAGGTTATAGGATGCCAGGCATAGCCGGTCGTAGTTGCCATGACGTTCGCTCAGCGCATGCGCCTCAAGGAACTGCCGTATGGCTCCGGCCATGTCTCCCTTGTCGTAAGCGGCGTACCCCGACTTCATGAAAGTCTGGATCTGATGAGTGGCGGATATCTCACTTGCATGCGCAGGACATGCGGCGAGAAGGCACGTCAGCAGCACCGACATCCATGCCAAGAGTCCGGAGACGTATTTATAAATCGTTTTCAGGATGTCCATCAAGTTAGCCCGTCTACATCATGATATTAATGTAGAATCTTGGCAAACTTACACAAATTTTCTCAAATACGCAAATAATCCTCATTCTTCGAGATTGGCGAGGTTGCGGAGGAGGCCGTCCAGACCGGGACGCAACATGGCGGTGTGCCGGAACCGGGCCTTGAATTCGGCAGGAGTCGATGGAAAGTTGTCGGCTGACAGGGTGATGATCTGTGGCAGCGGCTTGTCGATACTCCGGGACACGGCACGCGACAGCGGGCAGACCGAGACGCAGCGGTCGCATCCGAACAGGGAGTGACGTCCAGCCGGAGTCGACATGGCGGAGATGGCCTCGGGGTCTGCCCACGGCCCTCGGTGTTCAATGGTGAGGTAGGAGATACAGCGGCGACAGTCAATGGTTCCGTTAGACTGTAGCGCTCCCGTGGGGCATACCCTCAGACATTCTCCGCAATGCAGGCATTCCGCAGATGACGCGTCGTCAGGTTCAATTTCCAGTGTGGTAAGAATCTCGGCAAGGAAGACTTCGGGGCCGGTTCCCGGCACGATCAAGGCTCCGTTGTCGCCCCGGTAGCCGATGCCGGCACGGATGGCCCAGAAACGCTCGGAAACAGGGGCGGAATCGACGCAGACGCGGCAGACGTTGTCCAGCCCCGTTTCTGCAAGAACGTTCTGCAGACGCGCTCTAACAGCCTCGTGATAATCCTCGCAGTAGGCGTAGCGGCTGATGTAAGGCAATTCCGGGGACCGTTCCGTGACCGGAGCATAAGGAAAAGCGACGCAGACTATGCTCCTGACGCCGGGCAGGACATTGTTCAGGTCGCGCCTTAGCACTGCATGACGCTCCATCCACGCCATCCCTGCGTTGTTGCCACCGGCAACCCAGCTGTCCAGACACCGGTTCTCCCCCTCGTCGGTCAGTTCGGCGCGGGCTACACCCACTGCCACGGCACCTGCGGCGCGTATTGCCGTGCAGAGGCGTCCTTTTAGCCCGCTCTCCCCCATCGTCGACGCCTATTTGCGGTCGAAATCCGCAGGAACCTCACCCCAGCGGTCGGTGTCCCACTTGCGGATCGGCACATCGTAACGATGGGTGTTGAGCCACACCAGCGCACGCTCCATCATACGGAACACAGGCTCCGTAGCGGCGTCGCGCTTCAACTGTGTCTTGACCTTGCGGTTGCGCACCCATGCCATCCCGGAAACCGAGTCCGAGTAGACGGTATGCCTCTCACCGCGCTGCGCCATCAAGGCCAACGCATGGACTATGGCCAGGAACTCGCCGATATTGTTCGTGCCCTTCTTGAACGGTCCCACACGGAACAGCTCACGGCCTGTCATCAGTTCCACGCCACGGTATTCCATCACACCGGGGTTACCCATGCAGGAGGCATCCACCGCCCACCCGTTCAGGTCGATCTCCGGAAAAGCGAAGTAGTCGGTCTTGGTTTCTATGCGGTCAGGCTTGCGGGGTGCGGCCTGATGCTCGGTGGCGTTCATCAGCAACGCCCCGATCTGACGTGAGTCTGACCGGCTCTCGAAGTGACGGAATGCCTCAGCGGCCTCCTGGGGTGAGTCATAACTCTTGAACACGGCCCCCTCGAAGCCGTCCACCTGCTCCATAGCGTCGTTGAAATCGTCATACACGCCCGGCTGCCGCCCGGCGAAGACGGCGTAGAATCGTTTGTCGTAACTCATGCCTCTGGACGGTAATCGTAATCGTGGCGTAATTTCTCGAACTTCTCCGGATTCCGGCGCAGCTGCGCGGTGTCGACGGCCGGATCATAGCTTGCCGATATACGCTGCGCCGTGGGGAACACGGCTGTTGCGAGGTCATAGGCCGGCTCCAGTCCCGACGTGTCCATAGGTATTCCGGAATGGGCCTGCAGAGCCTCCAGAAGCATACGCGTGGCGCGCTCCTTGCCCTGACGCGAGTATCCGGCGATGTGGAACGTGCCGTAGTCTACAAGTTCCAGCAGCTCACGGTTGACTGTCGGCTCCCCTTCCCATACGTCCAGGGCCACACGCAGTGTCGGGTCGCTCTTGATACGGCGCAGCAAAGCCTCGTTGTCCACCACCGGACCACGCGCCGCGTTGATCAGTATGCGGTTCTCCCCCATCATTTCCAGTTCGCGGTCGCTTGCCAGGTGATATGTGGCGTCCCGGCCGGTATGGGTCAGCGGCGTATGGAACGTCACAGCCCGGCAACCGGCCATTATGTCGTCCAGCGTATGGTACTCGCCCGGAACACCGGCACGTTCCTTGGGCGGGTCCGACACCCACACTTCCGTGCCCATGTTCTCGCCCCATGCCTTGACTATGCTTCCGATGTTGCCGCATCCCACCACGCCCAGACGGTCCGTGGCCGGCTCAAACCCCAGCCTTAGGAGCGCGCTCCAGACATACTGCGCCACGCCCGGCGCGTTGCAGCCCGGCGCGTTGACCGCCGTGATGCCGTTGGCCCGCAGCCATGGCAGGTCCAGGTGGTCCGTGCCGATGGTGCCGGTGCCTACGAACCTGACGCGTGAGCCGCCCAGCAGGTCGGCGTTGCAGCGCGTTCGCGTGCGGACCAGCAGCGCGTCCGCGTCGCGGACCCTCTCGGGAGTGAAGTCGTCCTGATCGATGTATGCTATGTCGCATCCCGCGCCGAAACGGCCCCGGATGTAAGGTATGTTCTCGTCAACTATTATTTTCATAGGATTGCAGTGATGAAGAAAGCCAGATACACCGCGCACAGGATCAGGATCGGAATCCAGGGCCTGCGTATCTTCCAGAGTGCGAAGAAATTGGCGAACTGGAACGCGGCCGCCATGTAGAATGTGGCTATGTATGCCGTGAAGTTGTTGTAGTCCAGCACCATCATCAGGGCCGCGCTCAGCTCCACGATTCCGACAGCGGTGTTGAACATCTGTCGGCGTACGTTGCCGGCGAACAGCCTCAAGGCGTTGTTCAGCCCTAAGACCAGAGTCACGACGGCGGTGAAGGCTATGTTGAGCAGTCCTGTTAGCATCATCTCCGGAGACAGCACCTTTTGCCAGATATTGGACAGGTTCGGGATGACAAATGCGTCAAGCGGGATGAGTCCCAGTCCCACGCCGATCCAGTACGGGGCGCAGAGTCCCATCAGGAATGCGAATGCCTCGCGCCAGTGCAGACACTTGAAGATGCCGGCTATGACCAGCAGCGGAATGGTCATGAACAGAAATCCATACTGGATCATCGACCCGAGCGACAGGATGGTGGCCATGAGGAACACCCCCTGCGCGGCGTTGCGGCTGCGGTAGTTGTTGAACAATATAGCCAGACATGCCAGCAGGGCCGGCGCCATTATGCTGGATGATGTCAGCGAGCCGCTGATCCACGGAATGGAGGCCGACGTCAGCATGAACATCCCCGACAGCATGGAGCCGGAGCCTGGAACAATCGAGAAGGATTTGTTCACCAGCGACAGCGCGACGGTGGTGCCGGTCAGGATGAGCATGAAGATGATCCAGGACACCATGGGCGACAGATTCCACATATTTGGCGACGGCAGACATATCCCCATGTCTGCCGTCGGGTATTCGTGGAATCCGGTGTAGAACACCACGCAGCACATCGCCAGCGCGGTCAGCGCGGTGATTACGGCTCCGTTTTTGCCCATGGGCTGAGTCATTTAGTCTTCGTTTTGCTCGTTCTGCTCTTTGTTCTTACGGCTGCGGAAATACACGGGGTTCACCGTATGGCTCTTGTCCTCGCTGATGCGCGGGCCTTGGTTCGACGGAACGAACTTCTTAGGCTTGCGGTCGCGGTCGTATCCGCCGTTGGGCCTGCGGTCGCGGTCGTATCCACCATTCGGCCTGCGGTCGCGGTCATAACCTCCGCTGGGCTTGCGGTCACGGTTGAAGCCTCCGTTGGGCTTGCGGTCGCGGTCATAACCTCCGTTGGGCTTGCGGTCGCGGTCATAACCTCCGCTGGGCTTGCGGTCGCGGTCATAACCTCCGCTGGGCTTGCGGTCGCGGTCATAACC